>Ga0307931_1000866_pt1 | contig 19980 bp, 13 predicted proteins | sample OrgLakmetageno47_FD_201816 | JGI IMG/M metagenome (GOLD analysis project Ga0307931, IMG submission 201816) | Saline water microbial communities from Organic Lake, Antarctica - #47 | ecosystem: Environmental > Aquatic > Non-marine Saline and Alkaline > Saline | place: Antarctica: Organic Lake...
CATCGTCGTCAACAACAACAACAGCAACAACAAGAGCTGGTGTAGCCCTAGAACTAGACTTAAATTCGGAGACAGGTGCTGTGTTTCTCGGCCATAGCGTTACCAACAGTGGCAGTGGTAGTGGTGATGCGCAGAGCACAGCGAGCATTGGTAACGTTACGCTAGTAGGAGCAAACGCAGTCAAAACCATTGCATATGGTACAGGTGGTGCTTCCATGATTGCCACTCGAGGTCCTCTTTCTCTGTCTTCTGCTCAGCGAGGCACTCTTTCCACTGTCTCATTAAACTACGCGCGCCGCCTTGATCGCCTCAGCCAGCACTCTGCGCTTGAGGCATCCTTGTCTGGGCACAACACAACACCACAACCGTCATCAGGCCCGACTTCTGAGAAATCACTCGCGGAGAGCGCGATCGCTCTCGCGCCTGGTGGCGGCAGCGGAGTCGGGATTGGTCCAGCTTTTGCTGCGTCCACGCTCGCCCCGCGCGCGCTTTTACATGTAGTCGCTAGTGCTACTAGTCCGAGCAATCCTACGACTGGCAGCAGCAGCAGCAGTGACGGTTCAAACGAGGAAAGCGTGAATTGGAATGGGCCAGGAGAGGCTGAACGAGCCGCGAACCTCGCTGGATTGCCTCTGGTGCCACCCAAGAACACAATTGCAGCTTTTCAAGCTCCAGGGCCTGCCGCCGTGTCTCTGTTGGCTGGTGGCGCCAATGCGACTTTATGGCTCCAAACTCAAGCTTTGCATTACCCCTCAGGCACGCAACGCCCAAGGCCTAACCAGATTCAGGGATTCATTCGAGTGACATCTTCGTCAGACTTAGCGACTGCAGCAGGAGGGAAAAGTGCTGCTGCTGGCAGTAATAGCAATGGACTTCCTAGTGCTCTTCTAGCGCTAGGTGTTGGGGACGGGAGTCAAAGCGGCGTTGTAGTGGATGCAGCTGGTCGAGTTGGTGTGGGCGGTGGGTTCTCCACTTCTTCTCTCGAGCCTTCGTCACCAAGCAATTTGCGGCCGGCGGTACCGTTACATGTGCGGAGTGCCAGTTCCAAAGTGTCCGAAGGGGAAGCGAAATTAGCGTCGTCGCTGGCTCCTCCTGGCTCTGTGGCGAAATTAGAAGAACGAGGCCCAGCCTCCCTCCACCTTGTGTCTCATTTAGGTGAGTATAAAGGGGTTTGAAGTTTCGCGTGCCTAGGCTTTATTGAAATGCTTGCACGCATCTGATAATTTGATTGAGCTTCTTAATCAACATTTATTGTCGTGACCAACCTTGTTGTATGCTTCAATTCATTTGATAAAACATCCTTGATTCCTGATGTAGTTTTGCTGCTTTTGTCTTCGGGGCCTTTGTATTGACTCTGCTTTCTGTGCACAGATCCTCGCGCGGAGTCGCCTTCGATGGCGGGCTCGCTTCTCTTTTCCTCGCTCGACGAAGCCAAAGGCCGAGGCGAGCACTGGTTCATGGGCCACCGGAGCACGGGCGAGGTCGGCGGGGGCGCTGGTGGCTTGGTGATCGCGCGTCGAACCACATCCTCATCGTCTTCGTCGTCATCGCCGAACAATCCGAGTGGTTTGTCGTCTCACCTGGCCACAAGCTTAGCAGCGCCCTTAGCGGGGGCGCGCGCGTCCACGGAGTGGCGCGGCAGCAGTGGCAAGGACCTAGAGGACGGCAGTAGTGGCAGTGGCAGTGACGGAGGCGTGGATCCACCGTCGCTTTGGCTCGACAACCAAGGCCGAGTGGGGGTCGGCGGGTTTGGGCCCCCTCGTGCCGCCCTCTCAGTAGGGGGCGCCGCGGAGGCCTTTGACTTTCGAATCGCGGCCGACGACGCAGTCATTGGCAGCAGCAGAGAAGGCGGTGGCGGGGGCGGCCAGAAACAGGCCTTGCGAGAAGTGTTGCCGCCGAGCGCGTACGCCACCGCGCTAGCCCTCGTGAGCGGCGTTGAGCTTCATGAGTGCGCCTGGGATGCCGTACACACGGTAAGAGAGTGAGAGAGAACGACCAGTGTGTACGAGTAAAGAGCCAAATGGCCATGTGCAGTTTGGTAAACGAAAAATTATTGTCTTTTCTCCTTGCTTTGATTGATAAGCTTCTTATTTATGTTTCTCCTATATCGTCCTCGGCCCTCGTTGTGTTTTCGACTTCTTGTCCCCCCCCCCCCCAGAACCCGGCCTCGGAAGGAAGCTACGAGCAGCGCCGACGGCTCGGCTTTCATCTCGGCGCTAATGGCGTGCTCGGCAAAGAGTCTCCCGGCAGCAGCAGCCGCACATCGCCTTACCGCACTTACCTCTGTGCTTCCGCGCAACAAGTCGAGAAGGCGGCCGCCGCAGCTGCGACTGCAGCTAATACAGCTCGTACAGCTTCAACAGAAGCATCGAGCAAGGAGCAAGGCCTTCCTGGCAACCGCATTCAAACTACCGAGCAAACGGCCGAACTCTTCGCGCGTTCCTTGGTGTCTTCTGACGAAAAAGGCGTGCGGAGTCTATCAGTGGGGCGGCTTGCACTGCTGCTGACGGCAGCAGTGAAGGAGTTGACGTCGAAATTAGACCACACGACGGAACTCATTCTCGATGTGAACAAAACACTCACGGCGGTCCTTGCAGCGCAAGATTCCCGCACCGATGCTATTTCAGCCCATCTATTCGGAAAGGACAACGCCCCAACTACAACTGCTCCCGCTACGAACGCCGCTAGCAGCAGCAGGAACAGCAGGACTGGGTATGTCGCGCAAGCCGCGCAAGTGGAAGCACGCGTGGCTGCGCTGGAAGCTGCCGCCGTGGCAGCGGCAGAGGAAGCACGGGTGGAGGCGGCTGCGCGCGCGGCGGCAGTTGCCGCGGAGGAGGAAGCCGCCCAGAGAGATGCTGTAGCCGCCGAGGCTGCTAAAGCAAGCGCTGCGGAAGCTGCGAGAGTCGCAGAAGCTTCGGAGAAGGCTGCTCGCACTGCCCTGGAAAACCGAGTCATAGTGGCAGAGGCGAAAACAGCTGCACTGACCGAAGAGCTGGCGCGGTGGCGAGAAGATGCAAATGTGAAGCGGGAACAAGAACAAGCTCTGCAGGCCGCTGAGCTCAACAAATTGAAGGCAGAATTAACAGCAAGCACGCAAACGATAGCAACAACGTCTCAGACCGAACTGAAAGAACTCAAAAAAGAAGTTGCTCTAGCTTCTGCAGCGGCCAAATCGGCTGTAGATGCCACGAGTGGCCCGGCAGCTCAAGCTGCAGCGAAGGCAGCAGAGGAATCTGCTGCGGCGGCGGCAACGGCAGCAGCTACAGCCTCAGCCGCTGAAGCCGAAAAAGGAGCGCTGCGGCAGTATTACCTCGAAGAAGTAGCCCGTTTGGAGGCTGTGAAACGCGCCACAGGAGCAGAGGGCCATCCACCCGGGACTTTGAGCCCAGCAGACCGCAATGCGGCACGCGACGAAGCGCTTGCAGCGGTGCGTGAGCGCCAAGCCGACTTAAAGCGCCTCCGAGACATGGGCATTTGAAGCCTCCTTTACGCAGAATTGCAAATAAGCTCCTCTATCCCGCTAAAAACGCCTATAATGGCTTTATCTAGCTATATGATATCATTTCATTCGCTCAGAATTCCCAGCAGCCAGCATAGGCGAAGGCGAAAGAAGAATTGTCCACCGATGGCGTTCTGTAAGTGAGATAAAGTGCCTTTAGTTAAGGTAAAAAGAAATTTATTGTTCTTATGCTTTATGAGTAACTCATGTGGCGACGGACCCCTGTGTGCTTTAAGGAATCTTAATCCACAATCCAGGTAAAAGCATCAAGCATCCGATCGGTTTATTTACAGCTTTCCTTGGATAGCAGGAGTTATAAAGATCCCTGAGGGATTGGATTCTCCATAGCTCGCACTCGCAACATCTGTTTCTTGAAGCTTAATATGCATTCCCGTGATTGCCCCAAGGCCTTTCCCATCAGTTGCAGCATTTTCCTCGTGGTGCCGCCGAAGCGCTTCCATGAGCTTCTCAAACACTGCTTTCGCCATGACTTCGACGGTTGTATTGCGTTTAGCGGAGCCGTCTGCTCCACCACCCGACTGAAATTCAGCTAAAGTATCGAGGTTCTTGTGGTCGTAGAGCATCATCACCGCCCGAAGCAGTTTTTGCGCCTCTAGGATGTCAATCAGAACATCATACGGCCCTAGCTCTCGGCCCTCGAATGTTGCCGTAACCACTGAGGTGCAACCGGTGGTGAAAGGAACGCCATCGCCAAAGGTGAACGTGTGCGCGTACATCATGCGGTCTGTCACAGATACTGAATACATGTTGTTCTGATTACAGGCACTCTAGCCTTCACCTGCGCAGTGGTGTTGTAGAGGGAAGTTACTTGACAGTGCTACAAGCTGAGTAAGAGTCAGCAAGAGACAAGTGAAAGCAACTCAAGCATCTTCAGCTAAATAAGGTGCTCCATTTGTTGCTGAGCTTACAGACAAACTGATGAAAAGCTAAGAGGCAGAAAGCTTGTCGTGACTGCTGGGAGCTGGGAGGCTGGAAAGGCAGGGAGGCAAGAGCAGGGAGTAGGGAGTTGTCTGTCTGTTGTTGTTGTGAAGTAGTCTCTGTGATAAACGAAAGTTCAAGAAACGATTTCGCCGGTTTACGTGTAGTGTTTCTCGAAGAATTCTTTTCTTCAAACTGGAGTCGACAGTCATTCGGTCATTCCAGCTTCCAACCTTTCGGTTGATAACTCCTTGATAGCTTGTTCAACTCAACATCCAAATCGCAGCGATGCTCACCTGGCACGGCGTGATTGTTGCGCTCGCGCTCGTGCCGTCGGCCCGAGCGGCAATTGCGGATGCTGATGCTGGTGGCAGCTGGCTTGATGGCGACGGCTGCACGTCCATCATCGTCGCTGCAGGCGGAGTAGCCGAAGGCGGAACCATAACTACCCACACGGTGAGATGGATGACAGAATCATAGCGGAGTTTGCACCTATGCTGCAAACTAAGAGCAAGTAGAAGTTCGTTGAAACAAGATGGCGTCCTAAAGTCCTGGATAATATTTTACGCACGCAATCTTTAATGAAGTATGAAACACTATGATTTCTCTTCTGAGGTCATAACCATGGGCGGTAATTTGTGCTGGAGCCGGAGAAAGAGTATGGAACCAGAAGAGTGAATACGAAACATCTTTGCAATAACGTGCATATTTTCCTTTTACACTGCCATCGTTGCGGTTGCTGGCAGGATGACTGCATGGAGTGCGATTTCCGCATCTCGAAAGTTCCGGCGGCGTTACACCCGGCGGGGAGCGTGCGCGAAGTGTATGCGTACCGCGCCGCTTACCCGCGCTGGCTGGGTTACGGCCGGGGATCCACGTACGAGCCGCAGAACACAGACTTGTCCATTGGTGGGTGGGAAGTGGGCGTGGGACCTTTCGCGGCGATTGGCTCCATCGCGCAGGTGCCGAAAACGTACGGTTACATCGACGGCGGCTACGGGATCATGAACGAGCACCAGGTCTCCATCGGGGAGTCGACTTGTGGTGCCAAGATTACTGCGCTGCCGGTGCACTTGGGTGGCAAAGCACTGCTCGAAGCAGGCGAGCTGTCGCGCATCGCGCTGGAGCGCTGTGAGACGGCGTTGTGTGCGGTGGAGACTATGGGCACACTCGCGGAGCAGCACGGTTATTACGGAGCAGACGCTACTCCTGGCGAGGTGTGAGCTTAATGAGAGAGATTTATCATGCGCACGCGATGAAATGTAATGAATTTGTATCAGCACAGTCGGCATTGGTGGAGGCCGTCCAACTTGTCCAACTTGTCTCCCTCTTGATGCTTCATCGCGTTCATTTTTCGCTCATCGTCTGGCGTAATGTTTACCTTTTCCTCGGTATGCCTCACGCCCCTTCAACAATACAGGGTGGCGAGGCTCTGCAAGTCGTGGACACCAAGGAAGCGTGGGTGTTTCACATTTTGGCGGATGACAGCGGCGCTAGTGCGGTGTGGGCTGCTCAGAGAGTGCCTGATGGCCACCTCGCGGCTGTTGCCAACCAGTTCATCATTCGCACGGTAAGAGTAGAGGCCGTATACACAAACAAAACACGCGCATGCACCTCGCAACAGAAAGTAACGTAAATCTTAACAAGAAGATGTATCTTGGATAGAATATCTGATAAATTTCATAACTAATTTGAGGTGTTTGTATTGTATGCTCATATCATAATAGGTCAATTTGACGGACACCACTAACTTCCGAGGCTCGAGCAACCTGCTTGAAGTGGCGACTCGGGTGGGTTTATGGGACGAAGTCAAGCAAGGCTCCCTCGTGGACTTCACGGCGGCCTTTGGCCTTGATCGAGGTGTGTGTATTAGCAAAAGGGAGACCATGCGCCTTCGTGGTCTGTTTCCTAGGAAAATTCTTCTGTGTTTGCCTATGGGTCTTCGTGTGGATGTTTCAAACGCATTTGTCCTGCTGTGGTAGCTCAATATCTTTCCGTATTCGTGCTCACTTCCTTCTTTATGCTTCACACTCAACCTTTGCCAACTTCTCAATCTTCTACACCTACACGCCTCCCTCTTTCTCAGGCTTTCTCAGCCCTTACGCCAACCGTCGCCGTTGGCGGGTTTATTCCCTGGCAGCGCCTAAGCTCGCAGCCTCGGGGGGCTTGCCCGCGGAAGTGTCCACCTTCGCTGACGAGTACCCTTTCGCAGTCCCCGTGGAAACCAAACTCACGGCGAAAGATGTCCTGGCGATGCACCGAGACCATTACGAAGGTATGAAAACGAAGCTGTGGATTTTTGTGTGCTTTTGTTCTTGTAAGTTTTAGCTATGCTTTTCAACTTTTTTTCTTCTAAATCTTAGCTGTCTTCAGCTCATGCAATCATTTGTGCGACGATTTGTTGGCTATTTTGATACAAACACCTTGGTTTTCTTGATCATTCATTCCCCCCTTCCGTTATCAGGCACGCCTTACGACATGACCCGAGGCTTAGCTGGCGGCCCTTACGGGGACCCGAGCCGTTTCGACATGGGCGGCAACCGTGCTGTCTACGCCAGTGAAGCTCCCGACTCCGAGGACCCTGATATTCTGGCTGCAGACGCTGTCGATGACGCCGAAGTTTTCAGTGGGAAATTCGAGCGCGCGATTTCGATTTTCCGCTGCGCATATTCGTGGGTCGGCCATGCTCGGCCACAGGTGGACGGCCGCTTCGGAGTCGTGTGGTTTGGGCAGTATGCGCCCCATGCATCAGGGGCTTCGGCGATCTATGCAGGAGTGGGGGAGGTGCCCTCGGTGTATGGCGTGGGGTCTCTGTACCAGGCTTCCCTCGACGCGAGCTACTGGGTGCATGCTGTGCTCGGCAACTGGTGCAACCGTTTTTTCGTGCACACGATCGGCGACATCAAGGCGAAGCAAGACGAGCTCGAGAGCAGCGCGTTCACTGCACATGTAAGGAAGCATTTATGCGTGTATGAATGAGTGTGTTGGGTGTTTCAGGGATAATGAAATAGACGAGCGGTTAGGTCGTTGGTGTATGCATATCTTTTTCATCACCTTGTATTGGGCTATCTGATTGATGTTGGTTTCTATTGTTACGAAATTTGTTATGTTTTAGGCGGCGCTTGAAGACAAAGTGGCCACTCTGGTGCAGCAGGAAAACGAGGGCTCCCCTGTAGCAGGGCTCGAGCTTGAAGTGCTCTTGACGGGGGCAAGCTTAGAAGACGCGCTGAGCCAGCACAAGAGCTGGAGCGAGTTTCTGTTCTTGATGCTGGCCAAGTTTAAGGACGGCCAACGGATCGACGACTTCCATGCGGTCACTTTGAAACCGACGAAACTGTTCTATCCCCAGTGGTGGCTGACGGCAGTTGGGTACTACGACCAAGGGGGCAACTCCCCTGCTGACCTTCTTCCGAACGCTGCCCCAAAAGAAGGCGAAAGCGCGGTGACGTCTTCGACGTGGCCGTCGCATGCTTTTGCCGCGAGGCTCAGTGCGTTCTGGAGCCATTTTCTGGTGGCAGTCGCAGCGGTGGCCGTGACTTACGCGTATCTCACTGCGCGGGGTAAAGTGATCTCCGCTGGAGCTCCATCGTCTTCAATGGGCATTGGCGCATCGGGTTTTGGCGTAGAGTTGCCTAGCTTGGCTCGCGCGAAGACGCGTCGCACATACCAACAACTCGTGTAGTGTTTGGTCCTGGGAGGTTTTTGGTCTTTTGGTCTTTTGTCTTTTGTCTAATTGGCGTGCTCGCCAATGGCATATGAAACGAGCCCATTGGTTGTGCATGAATTCTGACTTCCCGTGCCCCGTGCCCCGTGCTAATTTTCGGCGGCAGCTAGCGGATGCAATACAGAAGAGGTGTAACGCAATTTAGCCTCATTACTCAGTTGTAAGTTATAAGTTATAATCATTAACTGTTAATTGCGATTGCGAGTAGCTCCAAATAATTGGAATTAACTCGGGTTTTACTGGAATTGGATTCCGAATTACGCCATAGCTGGTGGCTGGATAGGCATAGGCATGTGAATATGGCCATGGCACATGTGATCCCCGGAGCATATACATATTACATATCGCTAAATATTGCCATATAGCCAGGGCTTGAGTTTATGAGTTTCAAATATAGGCCCATGGACTTCAGATGATTGTAGTCGGGCAGTAGAAAGTAATATCCAGGTCGGCATATACGATTCATAAGACACCCACAGTCCAGCTTACTAGCACGGACTTCAAGGGGCATCTCGGATCTCAGGTCTCAGTCAAGATGCGCCTCCAATGGCATAGGCCTCTTGTCGATGTCTCGTCGCGCAGAAAGCTGCAAGTCGTTACCTGTTCTCCTCTGTTGTCTCTACTCTCGATTTCACCTTTCGTCTTCTCGAAAACTCACCTCTTCATCAACGCCGCTCCCAATTTCCTCTCGCATTGAACGAGCCATGAGCATCGAGAGCTCTCTAATATGCTGCCACTCGTTTGTTTTCATCTGCCATTACCGTGCAATGGTCGGTTCACCAAAGTGCGCGCACAAACGGTCAAAGTTGTTCGCCACCAAGTTGATTTTCGCAATCACGGCCCGGTCCGTCGCCAGCACTGCCTCTGAATCACCCAGAAGGGCCCGCACGTCGGGCGCGCCGAGCGCAATCCGCACGACGCCGAAATCCTTCGCTACTTCTACGGGCTGGCCAATGAAGACAGGCGCACTGGCGCTAGCGTCGCCTAGCACTGAGCTCAGGTCCATGGTCAGCCACTTGTGCAAGAGCTTCAACTCCGGCACGCTCATCAGGTCGCCGCTACTGCTGCTGCTGCTGCTACTGTTGCTACTGCCGTTTTTCCGCACGGTAATGTTCACAATCGAGCCATTGGATTCGAACACCTCCACCGCGCCGTGGCACGCAGCTACGACACTCTCTGCCCACGCCTTGGAGACCTGAGCGCGTTGCGTTGAAGTCCCCGCGCCATGGTACGCCTCCATCTCAGCCAGCGCCCCGAGCCACCGCAGCGCAGACCCCACGTTGTTCTCGTCTTGCGGTAACTGCGACCGCCACCCTTGCCACGCCTCAGGGAAATCTGCCGCGCTAAAGTACTCTTGCATCAGAGGCGGCAGCTCGCTCCCTGCGCTGCCAGAATCGACGGCTGCGGCGACTGCTTTCGTGAGCTGCGGCGGCACCAACAGCGCTCCACTAAAAGGGGGGCCTTGGTAAAACTTGGAGCCGGTCACCAGCACCGCAGCCCCGTCGTTCAAAAAGCCGGCGATTTCTTCGTTGCTGCAGCGCCCCTGGCATGCGTCCACCACCACCAACACGTCGTTTGCCCCGCCGGCGTTCAAAAGATTGGCGGGTACAGGAGGATAAGGCTCCCGGAGGTTGGTCTTGGTGCCCTGCACCGAATGCAAAATCAACGGCTCTTCGGCCGCGCGCGCCGCTTCCAATGCTGCCATATTAGCGGGGGTGGCGTCAATAAGCCCCCCACTCGCGTCCCTATTGGCCAGCACCGTGGCTTTGACGCCCTCGCGCAGGTTCTCAGGCAGGGGCATTGCTGCCGCCGCAGCGCCACCACCGCTGCCGCTGCTGTCGTCGAGCAGCGCCCGCATGGGGGTTTGAGGGTTGGAGTACAGGCCCGCAGCCGCGAGGGCTACACCGCGTCCGATTTCTTTCTCCGCGGAGATCACGGTGCGCACGGCAGAGGCATGAGGGTTGAGCGCGCGTGCCATGGCTAGAGGCACCACCTAGAATAGAAGAGAAGGCAGGGAATTTGCAGAAAGGAAAAGCGAAACGTTAAAAAAAAAAAGATCAGGTCTGGTGTGCGAGAGTAGACTAGCGAGGAAAAGACGAGGAGATTGAAGTACGATCAAAGCTGACTACACTTGCCTGCATGCTTTCACAAATACTACACTTCAACGCATAATTTTAAGACGTTCGCTATATAAAAGAAACGGCACAAACCTCCACGTCCGTGCCACTTGCGCCGAGGACCACGCCCGTGCCCTCCGGCAACTCCAGCACTGAGCTGAGCCTGGACCGAATGTCGTCCATGATCGCAGTGAAGGCAGGCCCCCGTGCTGAAGTAACCGCCTCTAAAGTAGCAGCAGCGTTTGGGCCCTCCACAAGCGTCGCGTGCGCGAGTGGGGTTAACGGAGAGCAAGTGCACGACGACCGCACCAAGCTCCCCAGTGGCGGCAATCGCGGGCCGACGTAGTAACTGTTGGCGAACGCTGCTGAAGGCTTCATGGCAGTCCGGTCGTCCGCGCCTGACGTCAGCACCCGCTCCACCAATGGCCGCGCCATTAGCTGTGCTTGGAGCATGCTGTCGGCACCGAAGGCAGCTGTCGTCTCAGCAGCCGCTGCTGCTGGTACCGGTGGTGCCTCCGCTGCTGCTGCCGTCGAGAACCCACGAGTAGCAGCACCGGTGGAGGCACCCTGTAAGGCGTGGGTCAGGCGCCCGGTGTCCACGAGCCCTTTGCGGGTGTAGGCTGCCGAGGTGTCCCACGCGGCGCCGCCCGCGCGGCAGCCCCCCGGCCAGACCCACACGAACTGCTCCAGCCCGCCGTAGTGCGCGTCGAAAATGTCGCGGTACACGTACTCTTCCTTGGTTTGCGGCGTGTTCAACGGGAAGCGCTCTGCTGCTTTCGCGAAGTCTTCGTCCGACACGCGGCTTTCGCAGTGGCGCTGGAGCACCCCCACCCAGTTTTCGCCGACGCCTTCGCACTGCATGGCTTTTTGGCGCCACAGCACTTCCGGAGGAATCGGGCCGTCCACGAACATGTTCCGCAAGAACGCTTTTTCGCGGCGGGACTGGCGGTCGTGGATCATTTTCAGAGACGGGTCCAGGGACATCATGAGGGAGACCACTTCTTTGTCGAGGAAAGGGCAGCGCGCTTCTAAACCATGACTCATGGTCATCCGGTCCGTTCGCTTCAAGTTCACGTTGCCCAAGGCGTCATAGATTCGGCGAAGCTCGATGTCCAAATCCTTTGGCGTGGGCGCTCCTTCGAAGTACACGTAACCGGCAAACAGCTCGTCGGCGCCTTCACCGGTGAGCACCATTTTCACTTTCTGAGACGTGAACTCCGCCAAAAAGTAGTTGGGAATGGCGGAACGGATAAGCTCCGGCTCGTAAGTCTCCAGCTGAAACACCACACGGTCAATGATCGACAGCGCTTCCTCGGTGGCGAACAGCCGCTCGTGATGCTCGTAGCCTAGAGCGCTGGCCACCGCACGTGCAGCCATCACATCAGGGGAACCCTTCTGCCCGACTGTGAACGAAGGCAAGGGGGCGCCCCCGTTGTCAATGTGGGGCCGCATGAGCTCTCCAACCACGCAGCTGTCCACGCCACCGGAAAGGAAGAGCCCGTAGTCGACGTCACTCATCATGCGCTTCACGCACGCTTTTTCGAGCGCAGCTTTCACTTCCTTTTTGCCGATGGACGGGTCGTGCTTGAAGTTCGGGTCGAATTGCCACGCAGGCTCGTGGTAGCGCTGCACGCCGCCTTCAGGGGTGAAGAAGTGACCGCCTGGAATCTCCACCACGTCGTTGTAGCCCTCCTTGGCCAGGCACTTGAGCTCGGAGGCAAAAGTGGACGAAGTGACGTTGCCCTGACCGTCTTTCCGCACGCCCATGTACAGAGGTTTCTTGCCGCACGGGTCTCGGCCAGCGACGTACCCCCCTCGTACTTCGTCGACCAGCACGAAAGCAAACATGCCATCGAGCTTGTTGCACAGTTCCTTCGCAGCAGAGGCCATGGTAGCGCCAGGGGCTTCCATCAGCTTGTGGTAAAGGTGAAGAATGACCTCGCAGTCGGAAGATGACTGCGTGGTTGGATTTCCCAGCTCAGCGTACAACTCTTTGTAGTTGTAGATTTCGCCGTTAATAGTGAGCGCAGCGCCGCCACAGTAATTGGTGGTGCTGGCATTAGGCATCATGGGCGAGGCGGTAGATTTGAAGGGCTGATCGCCACGAGCACTCGGGTCCATGATCGACAGGCGTTGGTGAGCGAGGGCCCAGTGAAAGGCAGAGGTGGAGCCAGCGGCGTAACCTTGCCCGTCAGGGCCTCGCATGTGCATGCGGCTGCATATCTCACGCACATTAGCTTCAGCGGGAGGCTGAGACTGATCGATGACAGCTACAATGCCGCACATGTTTCGAGACCCGTTAGCGCGCCCCACATGGCGCAAGGACGGGCGCACGCGGGCTAATTTAGCGAGCATGGTTGAGGAAAAATGAAGGATACTGCACTGTTGTCAACTCTTGATGTCTTGATGGAGGGGGTCGAATTTTACCAAACAATCTTCAACTCAAAGATTCACTGTGATTTACAGGGTTAATCTGCGGGCTAGCGCATACACGAAGCGACAGAGACGTGGCAACAAGAACCTGAAACACACCAGAGAACTGACGTGAAACAAAAACCTGGCCTTGAGCTCGGCTCTGCTGCCTTAGCAAAACATTGCATATGCGATTCGCAATGGCTTCAAAGTATGTTCATTGCATTACGGCCGCCATATTTGGCACTGCCCAGCAGCTACTATTCTCCAGGATAGGTAGATACGCCGATCTTGTAATGAAATGGACCTCCGTTATGGGGTGTACCAATTTTGTCCAGGGATGCTCCAAAAGGTCGGTTTCTGGACCTTTTACCATTTAAAAGATTACCGTCGGACCTTTTAAAAACCCAAAAGGTTTCTCTAATTTGGAACTCAAAAATATGTAAGCCTTAGCACGAACAGCGAGGCAGCGTGTGCAGCGCGTGTGCAAAGAACTACAGTGCTGTGTGTGATTTGGGAGCTACGATGCTGACGTACACCACGCGCGCAGAAGCGCGCTAGAGAGATCATGCCTCCGTCTTGCTTCTTAATTACTTCACATTTTTATTCATCGTTGGAGAGGCGCTTAGGTATTAATCGCGACGCTAGCGCGATGGACACACGTTGGAGCATCAAGGTCCGACACGCTGATCATGAGACTACGCAGTCATCTTTGTCACCTTCCATCGCCCTATCGAACAGAGACGATGCTAGGAGATGGACATGCCAATCAATTTCTTTTCACGAGTGGCTGTTACGATGCTGTGCTTTCCGTTGTAAGTGTAGACCGAGAGGGCTTATTATAAGTATGAACAACGATGCCGTTCGACTACTCGACACTCCAAAATTTGACACCTTTTACAGGGTTCTCAAAAAAGCTTTTGAAAATAAAAGGTCGAGCAGGCCTCTTGGCCATTTACATTTCGGAGCATCCCTGATTTTGCCCGATACATGTGGAGCTAGAGCTAATGAACAATAAACGCCCCTTGCATATACATATTTTTGTTTCTAAAGCTTCCTTAATTCTTAATTTATGCAATAGCTAGAGCTAAAGCGACAGCATTTATAATCGAAATACTCACTTTGATAAAGCGTTCAGCGTCGGTTGTAGGAAATCGGCATTGCACTCCCTTTCCTGGCTCATTGCTCTGCAAATGGCAATCCCTTTCGACGAATTTTCGCTGATAGTTTGATCTCGTAATCACCAAACAACTCTTTTCCCGAAATATGGCTTCACATTTGGGTCCACGTCAGACTGTTTCACAAACCGATGCTCAATGGCACTCGACGCAGAAGCCCCTTTGATGGACCTTCGGTGGCCCCGACTCACGTAGCCCCGTCGCTTCCAACGAATGGAATCGAAAGGTGTTGCGCTGACCAGTGCAAAGCCCGCAGCTACTGCTTGCTCGTTTATTCTCCACGAATCGCTCGGGGGTCGCTTTAAAGCCTCGTCTTTAATGTGCTTCCTGTCAGCATCGGTGCCACCTTGACCTCGTACAAGCGTTACTGTCACTGTAGATGGCTTGCGAGGCTGACGCAACTGAGTTGCATTCTTCTCACCATCAGAAGCGCTTCCACCCCTTTCGTTACTACTACCATCGCCAAGCTCGCCATGGTTGCTACTAATATCATTACTGCTAGCATTAGGACAACTAAAATCATCGTCAAGACTTCCATCATGCTCGTTGCTATCATTTTGCAAAACGGTTGCACATGCTTCGAAGAAGCTGCGCAGCAACTCTTGATTGTCCTGCGTGCGCCACCTAGTTTAGTTTAGTTGCAGGTGAGGGTTACAGAGAGAAAACATGACTCATGGTGGCCATCGAATATCACAGAAGTTACCTAGCCTTTGCGTGTGGAAAATTGAAGCGCACGTCGTCGAACCGATGAGGGAAATTGTATGAGCCAAGCTCAGCGGCATTTACTCCGTGCTTTACGGTGGCACCCATTGCACGCAACTTTTCTACATTTGCCAAGCTATACTTTTGGAATACTTCTTCCTCGCTGTCGAGGGAGGTGGCCGTGAGCAGTGCTGGTGCGAACGAAGGCGACGCTTGGCGAGCCTTAAGGCAAGCAAGATTGGTATTATTATTTGAATAGTATAGTCAGTGAACGATCGCAAGAGCCAAAATTACCTGGAACCGAGCCCAAGCTAGGGCATAACTGAAGTCGCCTTCACCGACGAGCAGAAGCCGCCGCTGAAATGCTCCCTTGGTCATGTTTTGTGCGTGCTTGCCTGGGATGGAAATTTCTTTCACACTGATAGTTTTAAAACTAAGTTTACAGAAAGCTAGAAAAATATGATTTCTTCGCAGAGTGCACTTCTTCTCCTATGTCCTTTTAGCTGAGAACAATGTCCCGATTATGGCAGCTCATAGGCCGCAATCGCACAAGCTATTGTTTTCATAGCATTTAGCATGAAGCATTGGGCATCGCGGCATCATGCGGCATCGCATTTCATCGCATCAAGCAAGCAACAACAACAAGCCAAGAGCAAGAGGTAAAATCAGAATGCACCTCCATATTTCACTTAATCTTAGAATGCGCCTTTTATAGACTAGAATGCGCCTCCCCGTTAGGCCCTACTCGTTCCCGCCATTTCGTATACGCCTTCGGCCACCATGGAAGGTGGCGACCTTGATGACTGCGCTGCTGCAAAAGGCGCATGCCATGCAGCCTACACAAACTGCCGCTGCTTCTGAGGCGAAGTCTGCAATAATATTCTCTCGAGCCACCACCGCTGGCACCTCATGAAGCAGAAATGCAGCATGCTTCCAGCTTGATTTGATATGTAGGAAACGATTAAGTCCCAGACGCAGGCAACAAGAACTGCATGACTTGATTATCAGTATTCCTGTTCAACTACTCCGGCGAATTCATTCTCTGCGAAGATACTAGGTGACGTGCCTTCATTGCCAGGAGACCTCCTCCCGCAAGGTGCTCCGATGCGTGGCTTCAACTTACAGTAGTAATTTCCATTTCATAGCTTATTGCCTTTAGCAGCTAACTGTCTTCGCGACCTTGCTATCTTTTCTTCTTTAAGATGGTAGGAAGATTGCGCGGCCTATGATCGAGACATCCGTTCTTCTTCTCCGAACATTAGCATCCACAACGAGTACGACCTCGGTGGCACATTCTTCTAAAGCATCCAAGGGCGGTTCTCACAAGTGCTGTCTTCCCTTGTGTGCTAGGTTGCTAGCTCTCTGCGCCAGCTCACTAGCATACCATGTCAATCGTATGAGTGCTAACTCTTGCCTTATTCGTGCTAGGTTGATAGCTCTCTATCTTTGCTCGCATGCCATGTCTGTCATCATAGTGCGATCTCTTGCCATTTTCGTGCTAGGTTGTTGGCTCTCTACGATTGCGAGCATGCCATGTAGTTTGCCACAGCCCTGTCTCTTCCTTTATCTTGCTAAGTTATTGGCTCTCTTTGATTGCTAGCATGCCGTGTCTGTCATCATTGTGCCACCTCCTGCCTTATTCGTGCTCGTTTTTTGGCTCTCTATGTTTGCTAGAATGCCATGTCTGTCATCATTGTGCCACCTCCTGCTTCATTCGTGCTCGGTTGCTGGCTCTCCGTGTTTGCTCGCATGCCATGTCTGTCATCATAGTGCCACCTCCTGCCTTATTCGTTCTCGGTTGCTGGCTCTCTATGTTTGCTCGCATGCCATGTCTGTCATCATAGTGCCACCTCCTGCCTTATTCGTGCTCGGTTGCTGGCTCTCTATGTTTGCTCGCATGCCGTGTCTGTCATCATAGCGCCACCTCCTGCTTCATTCGTGCTCGGTCGTTGGCTCTCTATGTTTGCTCGCATGCCATGTCTGTCATCATAGCGCCACCTCCTGCCTTATTCGTTCTCGGTCGTTGGCTCTCTATGTTTGCTCGCATGCCATGTCTGTCATCATAGTGCCACCTCCTGCCTTATTCGTGCTCGTTTTTTGGCTCTCTGTATTTGCTAGCATGCTCTGTATTTGCTAGCATGCCATGTCTGTCATCATTGTGCCACCTCCTGCCTTATTCGTTCTCGGCCGTTGGCTCTCTGTATTTGCTCGCATGCCATGTCTGTCATCATAGCGCCACTTCCTGCCTTATTCGTTCTCGGTAGCTGGCTCTCTGTATTTGCTCGCATGCCATGTCTGTCATCATAGTGCCACCTCCTGCTTCATTCGTGCTCGGTCGTTGGCTCTCTATGTTTGCTCGCATGCCGTGTCTGTCATCATTGTGCCACCTCCTGCTTCATTCGTGCTCGGTCGTTGGCTCGTTATGTTTGCTCGCATGCCATGTCTGGCATCATAGTGCCACTTCCTGCTTCATTCGTGCTCGGTAGCTGGCTCTCTATGTTTGCTAGCATGCCATGTTAGCTTACTAACTAGAAACTAGGAACCTCTTGATGCCTGATGGTTGAAGGACACCTCGAGAGTAAATGATTACAATTGAATTACGTAAAAGAGCACTGAGCCCAGTCAGACAAGTTCTGGAGGTAATTTTTTCTATTGTTATACAGTTATACGCCACGCAGTGGCGTTTCTTTGTATTTGGTATTTGGGGCATTTAAATTAGACTAGTCTATTGACCTTGTTCGATGAATCGAACTCTCGCTAAAATATATTCGCATGCGGAAGTTATTCCCCTATTGCCGGCGTCGTAATAAGTGACTCCGTAAAATTACCGTAATTCAGCCACAAAGTTAACGATTGCATCTAGGGCGAAATCTCAGTTAGCTATACGCCAGCCAAACAATTCGAATATTATTTGACATGGCAATTACAAAAAGAGGCGTTCTCAAGAGTTTCAAAAACAATGAGAACCAAAATGAAAGTCATATAAAACGGCAGCACGCACAAAAACAGGCATAGAGAGAGCCAGTAAGCTTCAGCTGACAGACGTGGCATGATAACTGACAGACATGGCATGGTAGCAAAAATAGAGAGCCAGCGACGTAGCGCAAAAGGAAAGGTGCTCAGATGAAAGACATAGCATGCTAAAGAGCCAGCAACCTAGCACGCTAAGGCCACAAATAGCACTCACAGAGAGCCAACAACCTATCACAAAAACCACAGGTGACGGCACTTCGATGATAGACATGGCATGCTATCAAACAAAGAGAGCCAATAACATAGCAAGATAAAGGAAGAGACAGCGCTGTGACAAACTACATGGCATGCTAGCAACCAAATGGAGCCAGCAAGTTAGCGCGATCAAGGCGAGAGAAGGCACTCTGATGAAAGACATGGCTTGCTAGCATTAAAAAAAAGCCAGCAACCTAGCGCGACAAAAATTGGCACTCTGATAAAAAACATAACTTGCTAGCAAGCAAAGAGAGCCAGCAACATAGTGCGAACAAGGCAAGAGATGGCATTCTGATGAAAGATATGGCATACTAGCAAGCACAAAGAGCCAGCAACCTAGCACGAACAAGGCAAGAGATGGCACTCTGATGAAAGACATGGCATGTTAGCAAGCAAAGAAAGAATCCAGCAACCTAGCACGAACAAGGCGAGAGGCGGCACTCAGATAAAAGACATAGCTTGCTAGCAAGCACAAAGAGCAGGCAACCTAGCATGAACAAGGTAAGAGATGGCACTCTGATGAAAGACATGGCATGTTAGCAAGCAAAGAAAGAATCCAGCAACCTAGCGCAAATAAGGCGAGAGGCGGCACTCTGATGAAAGACTGTCATGCTAGTAAGCACAGAGAGCCAGCAACCTAGCATGAACATGGCAAGAGGTGGCACTCTGATGAAAGACATGGCATACTAGCAAGCAAAGAAAGAATCCAGCAACCTAGCACGAACAAGGCGAGAGGTGGCACTCTGATAAAAGACATAGCTTGCTAGCAAGCACAAAGAGCCAGCAACCTAGCGCGAACAAGGCAAGAGATGGCACTCTGATGAAAGACATGGCATGTTAGCAAGCAAAGAAAGAATCCAGCAACCTAGCGCAAATAAGGCGAGAGGCGGCACTCTGATGAAAGACATGGCACGCTAGTAAGCACAGAGAGCCAGCAACCTAGCATGAACATGGCAAGAGGTGGCACTCTGATGAAAGACATGGTATGCTAGCCAGCACAGAGAGCCAGCAACCTAGCACGAACAAGGCGAGAGGCGGCACTCTGATAAAAGGCATGGCATGCTAGTAAGCACAGAGTGCCAGGAACTGAGCACAAACAAGGCAAGAGTACTTAGATGAGAGACATGGCTTGCTAGCAAGCACAGAGAGCCAACAACCTAGCATGAACAAGGCGAGAGATGACACTCAGATGAGAGACATGGCATGCTAGCAAGCAAAGAAATGATCCAGCAACCTAACACGCAAGCGACGACCACACTCTTTCGATAACTGCCCTTGGACGCTTTATAAGAAGGTGCCACTGAAGTACTCCATGTGATGCTAATATTCGAAAGAGAAGCACGGATCTCTCGATCATAGGCCGCGCAATCTACCTACCATCTAGTAGAAAAGATAGCATGATCGCGGAGACAATTAGCCGCTCAAGGCTGTGAGCTATGAAATGAAAATTACTAGATAAAAGCCACACATTGGAGCACCTTGCGGGAGGTCTCATTGCAGTGGAGGCATGCAACCTGTAGAACCTTCGCACAGAATGCTTCTAGCCACTGCTGACAACAACTGACGAATGCATTCGCTGTTATAGTAGACCAGGATTGCATAATTAAGCCATGCAGTTCTTGTTGCCTGCGTCTGGGACTTAATCGTTTCCTATCAGATCAAGCTGGAAGCATGCTGCATTTCTGCTTTATGAGGTGCCAGCGGTGGTGGCTCGAGAGAATATTATTGCAGACTTCGCCTCAGAAGCAGCGGCAGTTTGTGTAGGCTGAATGGCATGCGCCTTTAGCAGCAGCGCAGTCACCAAGGTCACCACCTTCCATGGTGGCCGAAGGCGTATACGAAATGGCGGGAACGAGTAGGGCCTAACGGGGAGAGGCGCATTCTAGTCTATAAAAGGCGCATTCTAAGATTAAGTGAAATATGGAGGTGCATTCTGATTTTACCTCCAAGAGCAAGGGGCCCCCTGGATTTGAATACGGAACACCACCCTCTAGTCTAGTTAGTTGAATTCGCCCGCCAAATCGATTTTGAGAGTTCGTGCTGATTGGTGCCTCGTTTTTTTTTAAAGATGCAGTTCAAACAGTAGTACAGTAGTTAGTTCTGAAATCTGAAATACCGACCTAGCGTCCCAGCCTCTCAACCTGGGCTTCTCAATTAGCCCACCCCTCCATCGGGGTGTCA
>Ga0307931_1000869_pt1 | contig 19953 bp, 15 predicted proteins | sample OrgLakmetageno47_FD_201816 | JGI IMG/M metagenome (GOLD analysis project Ga0307931, IMG submission 201816) | Saline water microbial communities from Organic Lake, Antarctica - #47 | ecosystem: Environmental > Aquatic > Non-marine Saline and Alkaline > Saline | place: Antarctica: Organic Lake...
GAGTGTTTCGATAATGTTAAAGAAAGCCGGGCTCGTGAAGAATTTACACGGCGGTCGGCACCGGAAGAGATCCAAGCTTATTTTAGAACATAACGCCCGATTCGACACTGCTGTTGAGAAGGCCGCGAGGAGGCCATTCGCCAGTCTGAGTTCGAAGAGCGCTTGGCGGCCCGTCGAAGCCTGGCGAATGCAGACGAACGCGCCATCGACGCTGTTCAGCACGCACACGGGCAAACTTTGTCTTTTACTCTAGCATCAACGCGGCAGTGCGCAGCTTCCACAAGAACCAGATGCAGGTAAAAGTTCGAAGGAAAAAAAGTTCCGCGCGCTGTTAGATGAGGCTGATTGCGATGACAAATTTGACGAGCTTTGGGGTACCGGTATCAAATCAGCCCTTGGCGTTACTAAAGTTAGTGACAAGGACCTACTCGACCTGGGGCTGAGCTAATCGTTTTTGAGGATGTTACCGAAGCAGCCGAAGCAGCGGTCCCAGAAGACTAGCGAATTAGAGAGAGATCCGCATGAGCAACGCCAGAAAGTAATCCTTTGACTTATACACATATATTTCTCTCTTTGGGGCATTTGGCATTTGGGGCATGCACGCACTTGAGAAACCTCCACACACCCCACAATCCCCAATTCCTCTGCCCCTCTACTCACCCTGAAACATATGACATTAAGCGCACTCTGGCACATGGGGCTTAATTGCGGGTATATCCCCGGGGCTTAAACTATTCTCAGACCCGCAGTAAAGAAGCTACCTGGCCTAGTATAAGTACTCCGTACTCATGTTCATGTTGCCTATTATAAGTCTAAGTAAGGCTAGCCCGTAAGACAGAACTAGCCCATTAAAATTGGAGCAGAGGACCTTGAGTGACGCCGCGTCTATCCCAGGGCTGCTTCGCTTGTGAATGCTCTGAAGACTAGGACAAATCCCGTATAAATCGCTTCAGACTCGAGTGTGGCTGAAGTTACGACTCAGTCATGAAAGAAGCCCAATAAGTTAATTCACGAAGACAGCACAGCTCCAACTCAAGTAAAGGCCTCCTTAGCATCGCTGTCAATCACATCATCTGAAAGGACGAAGATCGTGGCTGGTCCTTGAAACCGTTGCCTGACTGCCAACCTCGAAGTGGTTGCGCAACCGTGTCAGACCGGCCCAGTCAATTATGCAGCAAGGACAGTGGCAGTCACATGCCACGAAGACCGCACAAATTCAGCCCAAATAGAATAATCTCATGAGTGAGAGCAAGCAATGATATCGCAGAAGCCGACTTGAATGCTGTCGTTCAGACGAAAATTGGCATGGTTCGACGAGCAGTATCCCAGACGCCAAGGTGGCTGCGCAACTGCAACGGCAGAAAAGAAAATAGCACCGAGCGTGAACAACAGAGCGAACCATAAGCAATCAAAACGTAAACGGTATATGTAGTCTCATAATTTAGGCGATAAGCATGTGCACTGCCGAAGGACGCCGCCGATGCAAGGTTTGCCCTAATACCTGCTGTGGCTTGCTAGTGGCTCAGAAGAGGGTGCAGCACCCGGGGCACTTCTACCCAATCATTTAAAAAAAAAAGAAGGCGGCCAGCTCTCAAGCACCATCCTTTAGCTTGGCAAGGCCTTGGCGGACCTTAGGGGAGTGTCTAAAGCTTTCGTAGGCCTGAATCGAGCCGTCAGCGGGTAGCTACATGGTGGGTCAAAAATCGAATTTTTGGACAATTAGTTGATCTCAAGATCACTGCGTGTTGCGAAGCGTCGTCTAAAAGTCAATAGACAACAGCTCATCTCTTCAAGTAGCTTCGAGCTGCTGATAAACTAGAAAAGGTCTACAATGCTACGATTCGTCACGCTTGCATTACTCTTGGGGTCGGCTGTGGGCTTTGCACCAACCTGGCATGGGCGCCAAGCCGTGAAGGCTTTTCGATCGACGCCTTCTCCAGAAGAGTTGAAGAAAGCACTCATGGAGGAGTCAATGAACCCAGCTACCTTAGCCGAGACAGCTGAGCGCATGAAATCAATGAAGCCTGAGGACATTGATTCATTGTTAGCGGAGATGGCTAGTATGGGCCCTGAGCAAAAAGCTCAACTTAAAAGCATGGGCATGGATCCTGCGATGGTGAGTCAGGTGTCAAGGAATGAGGACCGGCCGAGCCATGCTACGTGTAGGCTACTGACAAGATAATCGTCTCGGCTTTTCCTGGACAAAATCTTCATTTAATTTGTGTGCTTCTCTTCTGCCTTTAGATGGAGCGATCGATGAAGATGATGCGCGACAACCCCAGCATTATGGCATCTGCTCAGAAGATGATGGAGAAAATGACTCCAGCAGAGCTCCAAGCTTCCTCGAAGGTATACGAAGCGCTCAAGACACACTAGGCCATGTTACAATGCAAGCGTTCAAGGCTTTCGATTGGATTGCCTGCACACTGCATTCATTTAATCTTCTTGTCTTGGCCCTCTTTTGCGTCTTCCAGCTGGCGCAAGAGCAGATGGCCAGGATGTCGCCGGAGCAGATGGAGGAAGCCGCCAGCAAAATTGCGTCGGCCCCTGCTTCCGAGCTCGACGGAGCCGTGGGTGCCATCAAGGACCTCGCCTCAGTGCAGAACAGCGCCAAGGACCCGGCGCTGTTGGACGCCATGTTCAAAGCGGCGGAGTACATGTCGAGGCCCCCTACGGGGGGAGTCACTTACCGGGCCTTCTCCCTCCTGGGCCCCATTGCCGCCCTGAGGGGGGACCTGGAGACGGACTTGAGCGAGGACGAGCTGAAAGAGTGCTGGCAAGCCGGAGTAGTGCCTGCCACGGCACGGGCCGACCGACGGGCGTTCGAGCGCGTCTGGTGAGGACATGTAGTAGAGCTATGAGAAGCGGAAACGAGGATTATTGAGAGGAATATGTTCTTTGGCTAGGTTTAATTTGCATCGTAATGAAATTCATGTCTTTCGATTGGCACTTTTTATATGGTGTTCATTTTATTCTCTCTTCCTCTTCTCGGTTGTGCCAGGTACGAGATCACGGAGCTGTTTGAAGGTGACATCATGGATGAAGCGCGCGATCCTTACAGCGCCCAAGCTCGCGCAGGCCTCGAGGTGCCAGCCCCTAGCCCTGGCGTAGACGCCGAAGCTTTCGCGGGGATGCCGCCACCCACCGTGGGGTCAGGCGTGAGCGCGGAGCAGATGGCGCAGGTCTCGGACCAGGTGAAGAACATGAAAGATGAAGACTTGTCGACGATGCTGGACCAAATGTCGAACATGGGGCCCGCCGAGGAAGCTCGCCTCAAGGAAATGGGCGTTGACCCAGCCATGATGAAGAAGTCAGTGGAAATGATGAAGAACAACCCGCTCATGCGCAAAGCCGCCCAGGCGATGGTGTCGAAAATGTCTCCGGAGCAGCTGAAAAACGCAGGCCAAGCGGCGCAACAGCAAATGGCTTCAATGAGCCCGGAACAGATGCAAGCGGCCATGGATAACATGAAGAAAGAGGCGGAGGGGAAGTGAAACAACAACAATTTGGCCATGCGTGCTCCTCGGACGTGTTTTGATCCTTAAGAAAAGGGGGGGTGAGATAGTTCTTAGGTCTAGTGTCGGGCCAGAACAGGGCCAGAACAGAACACATTCAATTCAACTCCAAAAACCAGTGCTTTTACCTATAAGAAGCAAGCGCATTTTGAACTCCAGAAACTTCACTTCAACAAAGAATTTCCATGAAATTCAAACCCTGGGACTGGCTAAATATCTTCCTTTTGTCTTTTAAGTTTTAAATCTGCTTTCCGCACACCCCGGGGCTAAAAGGTATCGACAAAAAGCAAAGCAGCTCAAATTTAGAATACAGGCAGCTAATCAGGCGCACGGCATACATGCCCAAGTCTCAAGTGGCCATGGAAAAGGTGGCAGCGGTCCAAATTGGAGAGCTAGAGCCAAATGATTTGTTTTAATAATTCCAATTGCTTTGTTGGAAAGTTGGAATGCGATTATAAGCAGAAGCCCCAACTGAGCCAAGTGCGGGCATGGTCGGTGACGAGCATGAACAATGAACGAACACGAGCACGGTGAAGGGTGACTGATGAGACGTTTGATGGCAACAACAACACCACAGCACGAAGGATGAAGGATGGAGAGACAGGCCCCGAAGGGCCGATATTAGAAGGCTAACAGGCAGAGATAAAAAGCAAAGCAGCGTAATCCATACCTAGGAAGCTAATCAGGCGCACATGCCCGAGTGGCCATGGAAGTGATGGTAGCGGCCCAAAGTGGCACGCTTCTCCGTGCCGCTTCCCGAGTGGCTAGGTTCAAGATGAGGCCTGGCTGAGGCAAGGGCTGAGGTCAGAGGAAGCACCCCCGTAACGGCCGATGGCCGATGACTGCTTTTTGAGACAGGCCCCGAAGGGCCGGAATTAGAAGACTAACAGGTAGAGAAGAAAAGCAAAGCAGCGCAAACTAAACCTAAGAAGCTAATCAGGCGCACATGCCCGCTTTTTCCTTCCTCATTCGTTGAGATTTGATGAGATGTTGCCGAAATCCGAAATCTCTACAGTAGCGTAGTACAGTACTTACAGTAAAAATGGACGGGATTGTTTACGTGATTGCCTCATCTATTGAGTAGACGCTAGTGTCCATTTCTAGATTGCGTATGGGCAATATTGTGCATCAGTCGTAGTCGATACGCCTAGACATACCCTAAAAATGCCTTCAGTCGCGTTGGTGCCGGAGACGCCTTCAAAATCCCGAATCGCACGTAGGCCCCGACCGCCAACGCCGCCGCTGCCCTTACCGCCGCCAATCGTTGCTCCCGGCACGAAAGCTTCGCGAAGAACCTTGGTGATTGACTTGCGTCAACCATTGGGCTTGTCATTCACTGACGACTGCTCTGTGCGTCAAGTTTATCCTGGCAGTCAGGCTGATGTGCCAGGCGGAATCAGGTGAGCACACGACAGTGAGTGTTATCCACTTTAGACCCCCATTGCATCCTTAAGTTACCCATTGACTCTATCTCTGTTCTTGTATGCAGCCGTGGATGTCGCGTAAACGTGGTAGACGGCGAAGTGGTGAGCGAGCTCTTGAAACTGAAAGCAGTCATGAGGGCATGTCGGGCGCGTGGGGAAACTGAAATCGAGTTCGAGTATCGGCCTCCGAAACCTAGTGTTTCGTTGAGGCCTTTTCTATACATGTCTCTGCTTGAAGTTGAAGCCCCTGAATCTTTGCAGACCGATCTGCACAGTACCATGAAACCAGTGCCGCAGAAGACCTACGAGGAAGGCATGGTGCTGTTTCGAACGGCTCTCAAGCGAGTAGAGCGAGGCGACTTCTCATGGGATACTTTGCCTCCAGGCACCGCAAGGGACCTCGAGAAGAGCCGCGATACAATCACAAGTGCTGCTCGGCAATGGTGGCCCCATGCGATGAACCATTTAGGCATGCTCGCAGCCACGGGCACGCATCCGTCACCACTCAATGCGGAAGATGCGGTCAGATGGTGGGAGGAAGCGTGTGAGACCGAGGACAACTTGGGAATTTATTGCGGCGATGCGTGCTACAATCTAGCCAACGCCACGATGGATGGAGTAGGCATTGCACCCGACCATGCCAGAGGAGTAGCACTCCTAGAGAGGGCTGCAGCCCATGGGCACGCATTAGCGCAGTCTCTGTTGGGGGACATGTGTGCACGAGGTGACGGTGGCAAGACCAACACCAAGAAGGCCGTTGAACTTTGGAAAGCTGCCAGCGGTGGCGGCAAAGGAGAAGGCGAGCCAGAAGCACAGTTCAGCTTGGGAAAAGCATTCATGAGTGGCACAGGATTAAGCAACACGAACCCTCAACTGGCGGTAGGCGTGCGTGTATACTTAAACGTAGTTAGAAGAAGAGTGAAAACATCACATGATCATGTCTTGCAAGTGGCTTCGATCCTTCTCTTTTCTTAGTGCTTCAATTCTCCGAAGAATACCTTCGCGCTTGCATCAAATTGCATTACTTTCTGCATGCAACCTTGATTGATTTAGGTGAAATTATGGGAAGGTGCAGCGCGATCGTCGGCCCATCCTGGCGCCCTCTCCGGAGTGGGCTTCGTTGCTTTGCAGAGTATCGCCGATAGGATCGAGGATGCATCCATTGCTGATGGGGTCGAGGATTTAGCTGATGGGGTGATGAATTCAGCGGATGATACAATGAACGACGATGGGATGATAGAGACCGACACCGCCACGGAGCACCGTGCCTTCATTGCCAGTGCGTTAATGCCGACGTCAGCAGCAGCGCAGTCCGGCCATCCCCCCGCGATGCACAATTTGGCCGTGCATTACAGGGATGGGATAGGAGTGCCTCGTGACCTTTCCCTTGCGTATGCCTGGGCACTTGCAGCTGCTCACAAGCATTACCCCCCCGCACAGTTGCTAGTTGGGTTGGCCTTACAAGAAGGCTGGGCCCCGGAGGAAGTGGCAGCGAATGATAAGTTGGAAGCATACAGAGCCACCGACCAAGGGAGTGCATGGCTAGAAGAATGCCAAGCAAAGGCTGCCACTGCACGAGGCAGAGAAGTTGCATGGCTGGACAATGAAAAGGCAGCGGTGCTGGCGACAAGGAAAGAAACAGAGGCAAGATGGCTAGAGGAAGCTGAAGAAGTGAGGAACAGGCGAGCACAGAAGGAGGCGCTCGCGAAAAAGGTAGCTGCTGCTCAGGCTGCGCTAGTGGCTACCCGTGCAAAGGGGGAAACGGAATTAGAGGAAGCAAAAGTGAAAGAAGAGGCACGGCAAACAAGGGAAATCGAAGAGGCACTCGAAGAAGATCGTTTGGAGAAGGAGCACAAGATGGCAGAGCAGCAATTAACCAGAGAGCGCGCAAGAGCAGAGAAGGAAGAGGCCAAGGAGAGAGAATTGATGGCAACGCAGGAAAGTGAACAGCGAGATGTGGCTGCAAAGCACTTAGAAGCGTCGGAACGAATGCACATGTCCTCACAAGACGAAGACGTTGGCTTTGCTTCGGACTATCTGAGTTTATCTGATGACAAGGGTGCTCAGCAGGCAGCTCGCTTAAGGCATGCCTTTCATGTTGTAGATGTCGAACGAAGCCGAGAATTGCCTTGGGCTTCGTTACCGCAAGTGTTTTCCTATGGTGTGGATCCTCCACGCAAGCATGACGAAGCAGGATCAGAGGATTGTGGTGGTGGTGAGAAGAAGAGCGCCACTGCTGCTGCTGCTCTTCCTGATGGTGACGCCATGCTAATACAGGGAGGATGGTGCTCGTCGGCGGTCTGCAACCAGATGCTCGAGATCGAGGGGAAGCATTTCCGAAGAGAGGGATTTTGCCAATTGGATGAATTGAGGGCTTTGGCGCAGGTGGCATCATTGGCAGCTGCTTTTTCATTGGTGGATTTGGATGGAGGTGGGAGCATATCTCCGTCGGAGCTGCATGCACTGCTAGAGAAGCTTGGCCATGAGTTAAGCAAGCAACAGATGATGGATCTTTTTCGCGCGATCAATCGTTCAAAGAGCAGCCAAATATCATTCGCTGACTTCGTGGAGTATTTCCGGTGAGTAACTGAAAAGAAAAGAGATATGCTATTTTTCTCCCCACCCGAGTTTTGTTCCGTTTTCATTGTACTCTTCCTCTTCTGACGTACGCACGACTGCCTCCCCTCCCCTCCTTCCCCTCCCTGACATGCACTACACTCTTGTCCGCGTATGCACCTTCTTACAGGCATACTCACATTGAGGAGCGCTTAGCAGCTGAAGTAAACGTTATTCGCAGCAAGGAGCCTCTGACCTTCGTACTTGATCTCACCAAGCCTCTAGGCATGGTTATTAACCCTGATGGAGTGATCAGTTCAGTGAAAGGACAGGCCTTAGCACTGGGGCTGGAAGCAGGGTGTCATTTGGTCGCTCTTAACGATACGCCTACACCTAGATTAGACTTATTTAAGGCAGCCGTCGCCAGTGCCAAGAGCGAAGGTGAGGAAGACGCCACTCTTTCGGTGCGAAATGTCAAGCGCGATGCAGCGAGCGCCGCGCACTTAGGTCGATTAAAAGCAGAGGCCTCACAAGCCGCAGCAGTAGCCAGTGCACAGAGGCATGCCGCAGCAGAGAAAAGCCGTAAAGTGAGTGCAAAAGCAGCGCATGCAGTGGCACAGGAGTCTGCTGCTGCGCGCACGAAGGCAGAGGATGAGGCCACTACACGCCGTTTACAGAGAGCTTTCTTCAAAGCAGACCGCAATCACACAGGTTTAGTTCCATTGGAGGAGGATGGAGATGAGGCAGAGGAAGATGGTAGTAGTTGCAGCACCATTCGAGATGTGGTGACGGCAGCCGTGGAAGCCCCACTCTCCGACCAGCAATGGAGTGAGGTGTTGGCCCATGGGTTAGACGGAGACTTCCAAAAGCGACCGAGTGCCTTAACGTTGAGTGGCGCCACTGAACTCGTGGAAATCGCGAGATTGTGCCTAGAATTTGCAGCGGTAGATGACGACGGCGGTGGTACGATTACTGCTAAAGAGCTAAGCGCGGTGCTTAAAACCTCAGGGCATGATCTGTCGGCATCACAACTCCAAGCGCTGTTTGCCCGATTAGATCCATCTGGAGATGGCGAAGTCTCTCTCGGCGAATTTTTGGAGTTTTTTCGACACACGCCGGTAAATGAGTGTTTCTTTTAACTGCTCGCTGTTGTTTGTTGAAAGAATCACAGGGATATTCTTTGACTTTTTAGGGTCTTTCCCGCCTTGCGCTCAACCTTCATACATACGTATGAGCTCACCATCTCCTATTCTTTCACCTGTCATAATCATTCTACACGACCTGCCCTTCTGCTTTATACTAGGTGCACGCTCGCCTCGACGCTGAAATTGCCGTGCTCCAATCAAGAGAGCCGTTACAGGGGACTTTGAAGCTGGACGCCCCCTTGGGGATGGTGGTGAATCCCAACGGACAAGTGTCCAAAGTGACCCCCCACAAACAGGCAGCCCTCTTGGGCCTCCAACCAGGGTGCGCCATCGTAGCCTTGAATCAGACGCCTGCATCTACCTTAGCGGACCTGAAGAGCGCTATTGCGACATCAAAAAGTCAAGGCGAGGTGAAAGCTAACTTGAAGTGGCAAGATCCCAAGAGAGCAGTGTCGGCCGCAGCCCAACTCGCAAGACTCAAAGCCGAAGCTTCGCAACGTGCCGCTACCATCGCAACTGAAACGGAAGCTGCAGCTGCTGCGGCCCATGCAGCAGCACAAGCCTCGGCGACAGCTCTCGCTGAGGCCAATGAAAGAGCTCGAATAAAGACCGAAGCACGGCGACAAAGACGCAAGGACGCCGCTACTCATGCGCGTGCTGAAGCTAAAGCACAGCAGGAGGCGATGGAAAAGGCTTTGCAATTAGCGATCACCAACGCCGAGAACGCAGCCAGAGAAGCCAAGGTAGAGGAAGAAATCGCTCAAAGGGATGCAGAGGTAGCAGCAGCGGCGAGGGCACAGGCTGCACAAGTCAGAGATGAAGCAGAGAGGTTGAGGAAGGCGGAATTCGCTCAACTACGGCAAGATACGGTGTCAGCCGAGGCGGTAGTGCACGCCGCGGTGGCGAAGGACGTGGCACTCTGTAAAGCCCTGGAGGCGGTGCAGGCTACATGTAGGCTGGAAGGCATAGCGTGGTGGCGCCTAGGAGCAGAACGGAACCACGCCGAGTCACAGCACTTGCTCGCTGATGCGCTGGCCCGTGGGACCGGCGGCTGTCCGCAAGACGGCAAAGAAGCCTCGAAATGGTGGCTGAAAGCCGTTGAGAAAGGCTATGCCCCCGCGCAGCACGGATTAGCCGTTGCTTACATCGACCAGCTTCGAGGCGTTGCCATACGCCCGGGCGCTGGTGTGCGCGGCAACTTGGAAAAGGCCACCGAGCTCCTGGTGCTGGCGGCGCGTCAAGGGTATGCACCAGCGCAAGACTTCCTTTACGACGCTCAGCCGCTGTCGTTTGCCACGGAAGAAGACTTCATGCCGCAGCCTCTGCCGCGGTTTAGTTTTGCGGACTTGATGCTTGGCAGGAGAGTCGAAGTGTGCCACAACGTGAAAGACCCCAAATGGCGTGGGCGTTTTGGGAACGTCCGGGCGGCGATGCCAGCTCGCAGCAAGTATTTAGTGGAATTTGACGATGGAACCCAACACGAATTCCGTACTCGCCAGTTGCAACGGCATTTTCTGGCCCCACTCGACGATTCCTTCGTGAAAGTGCCCCCACTGCCGCCCATTGAAATCGACTACCTGTTTTCCCCCGAGCGTGCCATGGGACTGGAAGCGGATTTCGCGACTTTGCTAGTGACGCGCGTCTTCCCGGACGGACAAGCGTGGGCGCTCGGGGTGAGGCCAGGTTGCTCCCTGGTGAAAGTGGGCGGGGAGAAAGTGGCTACCCTGGACGATGCCGCTGGTGCCTATGAAGCGAGCCGGTTAAGAGGCGATACTGAATGCAGTGTTACATGCCTGGTGGAGCAAGAAGCGAAATGGACTGTCTTCTAATGGATATGATGAATTAAATCTACCTTTCTCGTCTACATTTTCTAAACTTTTTTGTTGGGTTTATATTACTCCCTCGTTGTGCCATTTACTAGATCTGATTTTTTAAACTTACTTTAAACATCGTACCGTAAACAAAGCAATCATATTTGGGTCATTTGTTTGACGTATTTTTTGAAGACCCGAACAAGAAAAAAGAAACTGCCGGGACTTTTTCATGGAACGGCGTTGGGCCTCCTTAGGATTATAGTGTTCGATTCCGTGGTTGAGGCCAAGTGCGTAGATTAATTAGGAATATATTTCTATAAACATGTTGTCACCATCTCGAGGCTCAAGCAGGAGCAAAACGCCACCTTTTTCGAGTCGCAGCAGATCGAAGTCGCCTGGGGTTGACACCATGCAGCCGGAAGCAGAGCCATCCGTATCATACAAGGCACCTCTAGTCGCGCCGCCGGCTGCTGTGCTCGTGCGACCATCGGTCTCGAATAATCAGCCCCTCACTGGCTGGCACCGCGCTGCAATTTTAACGGGTGCACTCATGTCACCCTACGACGCGGCAGTGGTGCATTGGCCACCTTACGACCAAGGGAAACGTAAGCAGCCTTTGAGGTCCAAAGCAGAGGTTGCGGCTTACCTAGCAACTCACGGCATGGCCCAGGAGCTTCTTAGTTTGTTTGACTTCGATCCGAAGGCGGTTCTCGCGGACTTTCCCCCAACAGACGGTGGTCCACAGCCTCTTGGTGAACTCCTGCCTTCGCAGGCCTCGGAACATGGAGACCCTGAAAAACACTTTTGCCGGGACTTTTGGGTGGAAAGCGTGTCTGGTTTACCGGTGAAACGCTTCTTTGACTTTGACAACGAAGCGGGCTTTCGGTACAGGTACCGGGCCTTGTTGAATAGTTACCGCCGAAGTGACGCTGAGGCTCTAGTAGCGCAGGTTCAAGCAGCGCATGCGCAGCGAAGCTTAGACGATGACGCTCGCCGCCGCCGAGTGGCTCAATTGCGCGCACGCTATAAGCCCCGTGACCCTGCCGTATTTGGTTTACGGGAAAACTTCATTTCTCCTGAGTGTTTGAACTTGTTGCACCAAGCGGCGAGCAGCCGCGACACTTCTGAATTGCTTGAATCACCTCACCTTCATTGCCAGAACAGTGAATTTGACGGCAGCTCCGACTTAACGGCCGCGTACTCGTTTCGTTTGTTTACGCCAGACTTTTGCGAGCGGCTAGCGCGAGAGCTCGCGCATTTTGACGACTCTATTTCGCAAAGCTCTGCCAATTCAGCACTAGCTGATAGGCTAGGACTGAGTGGTTTAAACGGCGGAGTGCCTGAACCTGGCCGGCCCAAATCGTCAGATGGAGTGGTCTTCAATCGCGGCGTGTTATTAGACGAGGCTGGTTTCACAGAAGGATTGAGTGACGTGTTGCTTGTGCGCGTGGTTCGGCCGCTGGCTCGTGTTCTTTTCTCTTTGAGCGGTGGGCCCTCACTAGACCATCATCTATGCTTTAGTGTGAGGCAGCAGCCTGGTATCGACCGAAGTACAGGGAAACCTTTAGATGGGCCTCACGAGCTCATGGTTGCAAATGCTGAGGTGGTGCTCGTGTGCTGTTTGAGTGGAGGTGCTAGTGGCGGTGATCTTTGCCTGTACGGCCCTCGCGATGCTCCTCGACTCAATGGAGTGTCAAAAGTGCCACTCAGCCGGGTTGGAGAGGTTGAAGAAGCGCCAGGCGAGGAAGCTGAGGGCTCAATGAGAGGCAATAATCCTACTGCTAGTGCGTCATTTCACGAAGTAAAGGAACTCGGCCCTGGTTTTGGCGGTATCGGTGAAGCAGTGATGTTCAATGGCAACGAAGCGCATCGATTCGCGCCTTTACTCCAGGGCAGCGGGGAGCGTACCTTGCTAATCGTGTGGGCGAGGTCCTCGGCGTGGCGAGCTGAGTATCGTGCATGCGATGACGCCATGCCGCATCGAGACTCGAGCTATTTGTACTTGTAGGAGAAATGGGTCGTTTGCTTCTACTACATATCGTGAGCCACTAGCGGTCGGCTGTGATCTAGATAGCCAGGATTATTGTGCTCACAATTCCGTTGATCTTCGAAGTGGCCGTTATTGCTTATTGCTTCTTTATTGGCTGCTCTCTTTCTCTTTTTGGGATTCAGTAAGCCATTGGAGCAAAAAGGCTATTCTTTTGATGCCTATGATATTTATCTGCTTCGATCTTCAATTCCGATCAGCTGCTCAACTGGCCATTTATTTATAATATAATAAATTATAATATGCTTACTGCGTGGTAAATGCAAATGGTTTGGACGTTAAACCCTAAATACTGCAGGTGCCTTACATTAATGCGTGTGACTTGGACCTAACACCCACTTACATTCAAATGCAGCCGCTTCAGATATTCCTGGCAAGTGGCAATTACCTATTTCTAGTTGCTGGTTGCTGTTCCCGGTTTGGCCTCGGGTGTTGGTGTTGGGTGGGTTCGGGTTAGGGTAACAGGGAAGAAATGAAGGAGAGAAGAAGAATGGCCTGATGGCCTTCAACCTCTCTATTAATTTTTATTTCGTTTGTACGTGGTTTGTTCGTATCCGCCCTTTTTCGAACTATTCTACACTAGAGTACACAGTACAGAGTACAGTTCTGTTGTATTGCATGTGCAGTCCTAAATAAAAGCAGACCACGGGCGCAAGAGGGAACAAGCCGAGCATAAGAGGGAACACGCACCACGGGCACTCCACGGCAAGGTAATCATCCACGGCCACCTCAAACCCACTAATAACTCGCTTTTTGCAAATGAAATTTCCGAGGAATTTGGCCAATGCCCCACTCCCTCCTGAATCATTCCGCACTTGCTTTGTTTGCGCAACGCACGCGCATTCCCACTACTGCCCGCAGCATTGGCTTCTGTGCCATTTGGGTTTGTGTTAGTTCGAGTTCGAGTTCGGCCCCGAACGTAGTAGGATAGTAGGTGAAACGAACCCATGCCTACTGTGTTGACTATGTACCGCACATTCCCTATCGTTCGTAAACCTACGTCGGGATCTCCTTCGATCCCGAAGGAGATCCCGACGTAGGTCTACGGGCGATAGAGAGTGTGTGCCGCAGTAAATCATCTGCGCCTGTACCGCGCATCATGCGGGCACCTGATTTTCTATTCTTGAAAGTATATCATCATCATGAGCTCCACTCCTCATCATTCGTATTCGTAAACCTACGTCGCAAGCTTTCTGCGGTCGAATGGCCAAGTCTCTAGGCGCGCAGGCCAACAGTGGCTAACATGCGAGGACGCCTTGTCGCAAGGTAAATTTAGGGCTCACACGTGAAAACTCATTTCGCCTGCGACAAAGAATTTAGTACTGGAGCTTACCCTCCTACCTTGCTCCTACTAGCTAGTACTGTGTACTGTACCCAAGAGTATTCGACCGCAGAAAGCTTGCGACGTAGGTTTACGAATATGAATGATGAGGAGTGCATGATGAATGATGAGCTCTCGTCAAGCTCGTATATTTTAGCCCTTCTATCCTCTATCATCTTAGAGTGTTGTGCGGTAGGGCGTGCCTCGTATGAATGGAAGCTTTCGCAGCATTCAAAGAGAAGCGCTACGGCGAGGCCGCTGATTTATTCAAGGCAGCTGCTGCCGATGAAGATCAAAGCAATGTGCGTGCTAGCATTTTGGCTAATGCGGCAGCATGCGAGTACAAGATGGAACTAAATCGGCGTTGCCTGAAGACATGCGATGCAGCACTAGGTGAAGATCTTGGTTGTGTAAAAGCACATCTATACAAGGGGCGAGCTCTTGCTGCGCTTGGGAAGGTCGAAAAGGCACAAGCAGCCCGCCGTGCTGGTCTCAACGTGTGTGAGAGCCTTTTGGGTATGGGGAGCGATGTTGAGGCCTGGAACCAGCTCGCACTCGAAGCTAGCGGTGAACTTCCGCCCGCACCCATCACCACCTCGGCTGCTGCTGCTACTTTGCCCGTGCCGCCTTCGTCGCCTATGAGTAGGACTACTGTCTCTCCGCCAGCCACTTCGCCTATCGTGCAGTCCTCTGCGGTCGCAGCAAGCGAGGATGAGAACACACCCACGGCAGCGCTGCGACGAGAAGCTCTGGCAGCACCGGTGGCGGCGGCAGCGGTGGCTGCGGCCGAGGCAGAGGCAGCGTCAAAGGGCATAGATCCATCTGCGCTCGCCGTAACACCCACCATGCTGGCTCAGGTGCTTCTCGTTATATACCATTTGAGTACTGGGAATTAGGACGATGATGTTCATTTCTTGTGATCTCGAGTCTTCTCCTTTTGTTCATCAACCTCTCAAAGTCCCATACACTCACATGTGTAGGCCCGCGCAGTGCTGAGCCACTCGAGCGGGATTGTCAGTTTGGACAACGCCATTGCTCGAGGCTACCTGCTGGTGAACACGGGAGCCTACGCGCCAGCCCTAGCCCTCTTCGAATGCCTTTTGAACACGTACCCCGGTATGTACCTGCATATGTATTTACATCTAAAAGAGAATTATGAGAGTAGATATCTTCTATTTTGTCTCGTACTCTCTTCTGTTACCTTAGTTATGGTTGTCGCATCGTACTTTAATCGGCCTCTCACCATCCTTCGTTTCTCTCATCCAAAAGGCCTCGTCGCTGCACTCATGGCGAGAGGGTCGGCTCTGGCGATGAGTGCCCGGTTGCCCGAAGCAGTGGCTTGTTTTACCACTGCATTAGAGCATGATCCGTCCCTTGCTGACAGCTGGAAGCGCAGAGGGCAGGTATATTGAAGTATAATTCGCACATGTAGACTTGGAGGGGGTGGTTTGCAATTTCATATCAACAGATGTAAGAGTGGTGACATTGGCTTAGGAGGCGCCAAAGTTGATATCGTTATAGGGCAGGCGAAGTTTCAATAGACAAAGTACTCTCTATACTCAAGTATATTGCATTTCATGCTATCCTGTCTATTCGAACAGGTTCAAGCAGCTCGAGGTGACGCCTATCTCGAAGCGGCCCTCGCGGACTTGAACCAGGCCTCCGAGCTCGACGACCGTAAACCTGCGGATCAGCCGCGGGACGACGACTTGTGGCACCAGAAGGGCGCAGTCTTGCACCGCCTCAAGGATTTTCAGGCGGCCTTGCCGTGTTTTGAGACCTTGGTGCGGCTCGATCCCTCGCATGCGATTGGCTGGAATTACGTGGGCCTCTGTCGGGCGCAGCTGGGGGATGTAGGGCTCGCGCTAGGCGCCTACGAAAGGGCGGCATCGCTAGATCCGAAGTTCAAAGAAGCGTGGGTGAATCTGGCTCAACTCCACAAAGAAGTAGGAGCAGGTTGTGCGCTGTTGTGCATGCGCCTTCTTAGTTGTCTTACTTTGGGCGATGGTGGTCTATATCTCTATTATTCGTGTTGATTTACATAGGCATGCGTGCAATTCCTGGCAATTTTCGCTATTTTCTTCATTTGATTGTCTCTTCATACTTTCATTATTCCTACTTTCTCTCTCATGAAAATTTATTAAAGGCGGGAGCTGGCGCTGTATCTCTGCAAGCGTTCAATCAAGCGATTGTGTTAGATGCGAGTCGATCTCAGACCTTTTACTTGAGGGGCTTACTAGAGCACGGCTTAGGTTATCCGATGAAAGCTCTCAAAGACTTCACGGAAGCATCGAAATTGGATCCAGAACACGCGCCGAGCCGTTACATGACAGGCGTCTGCCTCCAGGTTAGAGATGAGCTTCTCAGTGTGAAGGCTTTCTATGAACACGCCTTGCTATAATTAATGTTTCTTATCATTGTCTCTCGCACTGACGTTTTTTTTTTGTGGTTCAAGCTCTCATGCTCTACCTCTCAATCCCTCCCTTGTCTTCTTCACTTCCACTCTCTTCCTGCTCTCTTGCTTGTCACAGTCAGTGGGGCGATTTCAGGCGGCTGCAGCTGCTTACCGGAAGTGCTTAGAGATAGACCCAGGCCACGGGCAAGCTTTCTATGCGAAGCAACTGTGCGCTTATTACCAGAGGAGGCTGGATGCGGTGCCACAAAGATTGAGGAGCGAGGGTAAAGATAGTGATGGTGTCACCTCAAGCAGTAGGAACTCCATGTTGATAGGAGGAGACGTGAATGCGTCAGCAGATAGCGAAGTGAACTGTTACTTGAAAGATGCAATGTGCAAGCGAGCAGACTCCAGGCAAGAGCTAAACATGGGGAAATTGAAGGATTATGCGCTCATGGAAGTGCAGAAGGAGATCCCAGAAGTGACGAGCAATCAAGGAGCAGTGTCATCATTGTCGAAGGAGTTGGCAGCAGTGGTGGCCGCAGCGGATAGAGTGGGGCGATTTATCGTCTTGAACAATTGCAAAGGCTTCCTTGAGAACCGGCGGCAGGTGTATTTTTTTGTATATGCATGTCATCGCATCATTCTAATTCGTTTTTTTTGGTGCACTTCGAATCTGCTCATTTTCACGTGAGGCAACTTCTTTGTCGTTTTCTTCTTTTAAAAAAAGGGATTTCATCTTCTCTTGAACTGTTTTTTTCCCTTCTATCGCACACTCTCTTCCCTTTTTCAAGGTGCGGCAATTAGGGTTTTCTGCTCTTCAATTAGGGCAACGCTTGCTCCAACATTGGCAGCAACTCGCAGCAGCAGCTGCTGTGCATAATGGCGAAACAACATCGTCACTAGATGAAATCACTCCTCAAGTCCCTAATGCATGGTCCAGTCGAAGCCCTTCATACTATCATGAATCAGCCCCTACCACCAGCAGCCACCATCACCACTTGTTTGATTGGCGCGATGCTTTTGACGTGGTGGTGCGGTGGCGCCAGCTCTCGGAGCCCAATGACCCAGTGTGGTGGATCGATCGGCTGAGCCCCGAAGCGTTTCAGGAAGGATTCGGACTGCAGACCCCGCTAGTGAATGGCCAACTCAAGGTGATGCAAAGAGGCAAAATAATGCAAGCTTGATGATGTCATGTGCCTGCGACTGCTGATTATTCGTGAATTTGTTTTCAAAAATGGGATGTTTCGATGTAAACTTCTCGTGTGTCTCCTTTGTCTATGTGTGTGTGCGACTCAATTGCTGTAGGTGATACGGTACTTCCCTTATTTCGCTCCAGCGTTCGCGCTCATGAAAGAGCTTATTGTGGAGATGATGCGGGAGGCAGGATTAAATGATGCATCCGCGATAGGCACTGTGAGGGCCATGACTACGCTGGAGGAGCTGTACGATGCGTGGGGAAAGGTGAGACAGATTAGGTGGGCGGGGAGTAAGACGAGGGATGCAGTGTACTCCATAGATCCAATATTAGAGCAGCCACGATCTCGTTGTGATTGCTTCTTTCAATCCGAGGCTTCTTTGTCTCTTTGTGAATTTATCCATTATTCTCTTTTCTGTCTCTTACTTCGTTATCTCTCCACACACACACACTCGCAGGGCGATTTCTGGGTAGTGTCACCCTGTGAGAGCTCGGCGATTCCAGGCAAAGTGCTTGAGGGCACCCGCTTAACTGTGCAGAGGAAGGTGAGCCCAGATGGGTTTGAGTTTACCATTCGCACACCGGGCACACCGGGGAGGTGGCAAGAATACGAAGTTGAAATGACGCACGCGTGGCAGGCTCTGCAGGAGCTCGCTGTCAAAGACGAGCAGCGCCTTCGTGAGAGTAGAAGGAAACACGAAGAGGGCGACGCATCTCCTTCTTCGTATGAATTCTCCTTCAAAGAGGCCATTCTCGAAGCGAGTTTGACGGTGTTTTTCTATTGGGTGAACTTCGGCCCTTTGAGTCGAGGATCCGCAGCATGCGGTTATGCGGTGCTGAGAGCGTGCTTAGCTGCTGTGGGGTATCACCTGGAATTGCCTGCTCTGCCGCCCAACAAACAATTGGATTGGGAAGCGATCTTGCGACCCAACCCCGCTTCGTTTATTGCACATGTAAAGCCTTGGTTGTTGCCAAAACTGTCACTGCGGCGGCGTGCGTCTTCTTCTTCGTCTTCTTCTTCAGCCTCCTCATCTCCGGAGGAAGGGGCACATGATACGAACGGAGAAGGAGGTGATGTGCTTGCGTCACTCCCAAATATTGATGCCGTGTTACCTACCCTACGCACCACCATTGAAGCACTCAATGCAGGCGATTGAGGACCAGGACTAGTACTTAAGCGTGTGCGCTTCTTTGTGCGCTAGCTCAAAAAAAAATCAAGGTGCGTTCGTATTCAGCTAATAGGAAATGAGTGAACTACTCCAATCCGTTATCTTGGCTGAAGTCGAGGAGCAACGAGCGAGAAGCTGGAAAATAAGTATAATAAAGAATGTCCATAGCAATGTTTGAAGCCAATCAAAAGGCCGCCGACGCGCTTCGTGTACTCAACACGAATAACATGCAGACATACAGCTATTCCACCGCTGTGCGTTGAAAATAAAGGAGCTGTGAATCCTTCGGCGATTTAAGTGAGGTGATACGTATAAGCGGGGAAAAGATCTGTGGAGCCAAATAATCAGCTCCGTGGGTTCGTGGGAAAAATCGTAGCAGCAATCAGAGGTCAGAGGTGCGCGTTTCAAAGAGCTCAGCAAACTATTTAAGCCCGCGCTTTTCGATTCTTGAATCGTTACGATCTCCATAAGATATGAGCCTACGAAGCAAGCTAGAATCACCACGAGTTTGCTACCTAGATCTAGCATTTTTTAAACGCGAGCTAAGCTAAGCTAGCAAACTCAGTATAATTCTAGCATGCTGCATGCTTCGTCGGCTCATATTTCAAGAAGATCGTGTCGTTTCGAGAAGAGAAAAGCGCAGGCTTAGATGGTTTGCCGAGCTCATTAACCTCTGACTCTCAAAAGAAACCGAACCTGCCACGATCCTAATTTTCAGCTCCAACCCTAAAAAAACGACATTTATTCCCCGGGTTTACGTTTACGTGCCACCTCTCCCAATGTGAAGTAAAACTTTAGGAAAGATACTATGTCACGGTGCTTGTTATGCCTCTCGTTGTTGTAGCAAAAAGTATTGTTTTCTTTTGGGGCCCCGTAGGGCCCTGGGTATTAGAGCTGAATGCAGGTCAAGGGCAGGTAAGTAACTCCCTTCTTTCCCCGATAGATTTCAAGTTGACTTCAAGGATGAATGTGTTGACAATTGTAATTGTGTTGACAATTCCTGGTTGACAATTGTGTATTGCGTTGACAACTGTGTTGTGGTGGCTGCCGCGTGGCTCACCTATGCCACTGACTCAGACACGTCTACAGTGTATGCGTCACATTTGCCGCGCCAGACAACCAAATGGCTAGCATATGGCTGTCATACTTCTGTCCTTCTCTTTGATTGGTGCATTCCCTTTCTCGTTCGATTCCAGCCAAGGTTGCGATTCACGTACCCGCGGGAATCACGCGCGAGGTCTTAAAATTCACTTCACGCGGTATTTACGCGGTATTTACGTGGGAATCACGTGCGGTATATATACGGTATCGTCCTCAAATATACGGTAAATACGGGGGAATCGGTGTTCTTTTTGGTGGTGGGGGGTCG
>Ga0307931_1000871_pt1 | contig 19917 bp, 19 predicted proteins | sample OrgLakmetageno47_FD_201816 | JGI IMG/M metagenome (GOLD analysis project Ga0307931, IMG submission 201816) | Saline water microbial communities from Organic Lake, Antarctica - #47 | ecosystem: Environmental > Aquatic > Non-marine Saline and Alkaline > Saline | place: Antarctica: Organic Lake...
ATGCCAGAGAGCATGCAACCTAGCGCGCACAGACAAGAAGAGATGAGCGCTCAGACAAAAGACATGGCATGCTAGCAAACAAAGAGTGCATGCAAACTAGCGCGCACAAACAAGAAAAGATGAGCGCCCAGACAAAAGACATAGCAAGCTAGCAAACAAAGAGAGCATGCAACCTAGCGCGCACAGACAAGAGATGGGCGCCCAGACAAAAAGCATGGCATGCTAGCAAACAAAGAGAGCATGCAACCTAGCGCGCACAGACAAGAGATGGGCGCCCAGACAAAAGACATGGCAAGCTAGCAAACAAAGAGAGCATGCAAACTAGCGCGCACAAACAAGAAAAGATGAGCGCTCAGACAAAAGACCTCGCATGCTAGCAAACAAAGAGAGCACGCAACCTAGCGCGCACAAACAAGAGTCGGGCGCCCAGATAAGAGTTATGGCGGGCTCGCAAGAGCCTTGCACAGGCACAATTAGGACGCCCAAACAAAAGACATGGCATGCTAGGAAGCAAACAAGGACAGTCAACCACCTAGCTTGCACGCTCAGGCGAGAGACGGCGCGCAGTCAAAAGACGAATGCCCGCTGCCGCTTTGTGATTAATGAATGTAGCCCAATGTAGAAGCACTAGAGCGAGGAGCAAATTCCGGCCTAAGAGTACGCGAGGCTTTCTGTCAGTGCGAGTGCTCAGGACCATGTCACCCCCCCAGCATGGACACGTATAGAATGTCACCCCTCTAACTGAGCCTCCTAGAGAATGTCACCCCCTTTAAAACGCCTGCATTCAAAAGTCGCCCCCTGGTTGTGGTCGCTCTTGAATTGTCACCCCCGGCATAAGGTCGGTCGAAATTGTCACCCCCCCTCTACTGTCAATTTGAATTGTCACCCCACAAAAATGTCGAATTCGTAAATGTCACCCCCCTAATTCCGAAAGCACCCATTAAATGTTCCATTTAATATAAAGGATAGGCCCCTAACGGGGTGGCTACGCCAAATTCTGAGAATTCCTTACCGGGTCAAATGCGTGCTCAGTACTATCTGATCTACTATCACGGGTACTATAGTCATCTAAAAATAGTCTGCCTGAATGAATGCTACTAAAGAGAGTTATGAAATATATCAGGATTGAAAATGCGTCCAAATGAGTGCTACTAAAGTATCGAGCCCCCGTACCTTGTTCCGTACGTACTAAATTCATACGCAGAGAGCTCATTCACACTGCGGCTGTCGCAACAAACCGAACTCATGCTACGTGAATAGCTAGAAGACATGTTTGACAAACGCATTCTTGTTCATTGAACGCACTGGTGTCGTATTTCGGTGTTGCCTCAAGAAGTGTCAAGATAGGAGTTGGCGCAGATCAAAAAGACTTTCTTGGTAATTGTTACGCAGAGAATCGACGATATATGGCATCAGAAGGAAAAAAAATCCAAAGAAAAGAGACCTTGAATCGCCACATTCCTTATTATAATGTCGAAAGTGCAGCATGGCACTTTTTGAGCGACAGAAGTATCTTCGAAGTCCCTTAACAGTAGATATATGTACACGCATACACCAAGCTACGAAGATAGGAACAGTACAGTAACTGCCTTGCGGTACATCACTCGTAATTCATGCACCAAGAATATATCCATTGTGCCGTTTCCCAACTTAGCCTCCATGCTCTTGTCGGTTCAAATAGCGAAAAGTAATCGAGGTATTCCCAGCGTCGCATGGATAAACGATGACAAATAGTCTAGCTTTTCGAAAGTTGCTGCTGCTTCATTCATCAATCAATTGTTTCGCACCGGAATATCGAGGACATCCCATGCACAAATCTAAAGGCCTGTTCTTTGCTCCAAGAACTTCCAAAAACGTAGTACTTCCACGACGCGCAAATGAGTACTTCTTGACGATTGGAGTGGCATTCAATTTGAGGTTCTCTCTCTCTCTCGCTCTCTCTCGTCAGGTCTATGGTCCGTACAACCAAAGTACTGTATATACTGCTTGCTAATCGCTAAATGGTGCCTGAAGATTCAAATGATATTGGTATATTATAAGTAAAAGTGATAGGACTGTGCAAAGGACTGAGCGGTGCTCACAACAGTACTCTGTTGGAGTCCGTTGACTGATCATTTGTTTCAAGACCACGACCTTCTGCCAATTACAGTATTGTCGCAATAGTCCCAAAACGATGATCTATTGCATGCAAGGCTGCAAACGAATTCGTTATCATCGTTCCAATGAATGCATAGTGTCGAAGGCATTGGGAGGTGTAAACGGCAGGAGCAGAGCCGTCATTCTCCGCCTAGATGTCGATCAGTACCGATAGGCATCGCTTCCTGATTAACTCGACGATGCACAAGGATGCAGCTCGTCTTCTCAGTAATTGTTGCGCTTGGTTTCTCACCGAACCAACGACGTACGGAGCATGGTCAATACCTTCTAACGTTGACATCGGTGGTTCAAATGAGATGTGTGAGTATCTATAGGTCTGAACTTGGTCTGAACTAAGACCATCACAATCTGACTCTAAATACAGCCAATTTGCAGGTGTTGAAGGTAGCACCGCGTTAAATGGTACTGTACAGATGGTTTGTACTGTCGTCATTTTTAGTGACGAATCAAAGGGTGGTAATGCATATGCAATACGCGGTGTTGCACAGTTTGCAACCGGAAGATATGAGACGAAAGTGACAACAATGTAAAGCGCGACTTCAAGGTATGATGCCAGTTTTACTTTAATGTAAAGAATAATCGACTCATAATTGAATCCAAAAATGATTCAAAGCGTTAGTCGCTGTTACCATGACATCGATGATGACACATGTACAATCTATACGCTGTTACTATCACATCGATGCCACGTGTGCACATGTGCAGTTAATCAATAACAGATGGCAAAAATTCGTATACTCTTGTAGATGTCGTGTCAACGATTGCTGCCACATCCTACAGTAGGTAATTTTGTCAAAAAATCTGCGGCATCCTGGGTAATACATTCTGAATTCTCAGAATTTGCATACGAAAAATGCAGTGCTGTGTGCCGAACCAAGGGGCCGAACTGTGCATAAAAGTAAGTGCATACAAACATACAAAGGAAAAAGCACGCCGGACACGTCGACACGTCGATACCAAGATACCCCAGTTGTCGATACCACCGGAACCAAAGACAACTCTAATAAGATATCCCAGTCCAATCGGAACTTCTGCATAGTGGAGTCAGTCAACACTCCTATTTTGGTCGCTGAAGCACGTATACTACTAAAATCCTCGCGTCCTAAACATAAAATTGTCGAGATCCAAGAGCGCATGCGGTATTTAGCGCAAAAACAAGGACCAGAAATGCCGCACACAGCCAAAGCTGTAGTATTGACGACGAAAGGGCATGGCCATAACGCACAATCCAAGCCAGGCCTCCGGTTAAGTCCGAATTGGCTCTATTTGACACGAAGTAGTCCCCTTTCTTTGCAATTGGCGAATATGATCTTCCGAGAATCGCGAAAGGGGACTACTGTACTTATACAGTACATTCATCAGTAAAAATATCAGCAGTCCAGGTATACAGGGAGCTGTTGTCATGTGAAGTCATCCTATGTACTAAATAGAAAATCGACCGTGGTTCGTTCGTGGTCGTCGTTTTTTTTGTACCTAGACTACTTGACCTACTGTAAAGTACTGTAGCACTTCGGGAGCGAATTTGCAGGCGCATGTGCAGCTCAAGTGCATTCTTTATGTGCCTCTGTGATTGCTGTGTACTTGCCTTTCTTTGTTTTTGGGAGAGTATTAACTAGACTAGACTAGACTGTAGCACAGATTTGTTGTACATGCGCAGTAAAGAAAAGCACTAGAAGGGACGCGGACCACGGGTACTAGAAGGGACGCGCACCATGGGCACCGTAAGTGCACTCATCCACAGGCATCTCAAGGCCGCGCACTGAGGTGCTAAGAACACGCACGTACTTCTCCACAGCAAACACATTGCTTCGAAACCGTGCATCGCGCGGGTACCTGGACTTGTTGCTCCGAAACCGTGCATCGCGCGAGCACCTGAACTTTCTTGTGAATGATGATTTTCAAAATAAATGAGCAGGAAGAAGAATCTTCGTGGTTCCTGTCAAATAAGTAGTTGGCGCCTTCACGCCCTTCAACTTTTACTGCAACCGATGGGTTCATAGAAATTGGCTCCCTAGTCGCACATGAGCCTCAGCGATACACTACTGCGCTACTGGGGCTACGATGCCTTTCGCTCACATCAGCAGGAAGTGTGCGAGGCCGTGGTGTCTGGTCGAGACGCGCTCGTCCTGATGGCCACTGGCAGTGGGAAGAGCCTCTGCTACCAAGTACCCGCCGCATGGGCTCACTCAGAGGAGCGATATAACCCAAGTAGTGGTCAGCCACTTGGCCGGGTGTGTGTAGTGGTAAGCCCGCTCGTGAGCTTGATGGAGGACCAAGTTGCTGGGCTGACGTCGAGTGGGGTACCGGCAGTCATGCTTGGAGGAGCGCACGCAGGCGACTATAAACTTGAACAAGTACGCCTCGATAGCTAGTTTATTTGTTCATTTCTTACCATCTAGTGTGTTTCAGTGAGTAAATATGCATCATGATAAGCCTAGTAAAATCCCGTATCATCTCGTAGCATTACTTGCGATAAGTGAGAAAAGGGCTAGGCCTTACTGAGCTTCTTCTTTTTAAATTGCTGTTTCTCAGCAAGCGGTCAATGGCGACTTCGCTCTGGTTTACTTAGCGCCCGAGAAAATGGTGTGCTGGAGCAGCCAGCTGGCTCAACTCGCCAGAGGGCCCGGCATTTTGATGTTCGCTGTTGACGAAGCCCACTGGTACACTTGAAATATACGGACTGACTAGGGACAGAGGAGGAGAGGGTTCTAGTGCGCGTTTGATACCTTTAAGGCAGTAGGTGAGCGACGGTTGCACTTCTTTTACCTTAAAGCTTCTCTTCAAATATTATCTCGTATCAGTGTCAGCGAATGGGGCCATGAATTTCGTCCCGACTATCGGCGCATTGGCGCTTTCCTGCGTGGCACTCATCCCCATGTGCCGATCATGGCGCTCACAGCCACCGCCACCTCGAAGGTATAAAGGCATGATATACGAACATTCTTGACCAATCGTCGATTTACAGTTAACCTCTATTTGAATTTTAAAACATACAATTTCGTTATCAAACTTCTCTATGGTTTGGCCCCGTGGTTGTTTCCTCTACCATGTGTGCTTTCGTGTGGATAGGTCTGCGAAGACATAACCACCGCACTCCAGCTGCGCCAACCGTTCACTGCCAAGACGTCGTTCAACCGCCCCAATCTCACGTATGCGGTGCGGCTGAAGAACGGCAGTGGGAATGGCGCTTCGTCTGGCCGGAGAGTGGGCATTGGAGGCTGCGGTGGAGCTGCAGTCGCCGACCTGAAGTTCGTAGCTTCCTTTAAATTGCGTCGACATACATCTGTGTTTGCCTCTTCTTCACTATTCGAGAGCTACAGGTTGTTTTAATTTAGTAAAAGCTTGCTCGCATCTTATACACCCTTCTTCTGTGTTGGCATACGTTCGAAAGGTGGCAGCTTTCCTCGTCCACTGGCAGCACTATTGTCTACGTCATGACCAAGAAGGAATCGGAAGAAGTCAGTGCCGCCATTGTCGAGTGTTTTCCGGGGGTCACATGCAAGTGCTATCACGGTGGGATGGGCCATGCTGCTCGAAAAGCTGTGCACTTGGCGTTCTTGCAGGATCAGGTTGGTTCGTGCCTCCATTTCTAGTTCTTATCATTAGCGGAATGAATGATTGAATGACAAAAGTACTTGAGGCCAGGATACACCAAGTAAAAATGAATGAAATTTTCATTTCAAACATGGGCTTGTTCATTACTGATACTATTCTCATTGTTCTCTGCCACTCGTAGGTTCAAGTAGTTGTAGCTACGTTAGCTTTTGGGATGGGAATCGACAAACCAGGTGAAGAAGTAGAGCTCTCAAATCGAAAGAGAGTGCAGCGCCAATTCTACGCGTCTCATGGCTTATTATTGCGGCAGTTTATGTTTTGTGCCTCCCAAGCTCTGGCAATATGCCTTCGATTTCTCAAGTCCCAAATTCATTTTTTCTTTTTGGTTCCTGATTCCAAACACCAAAACCCTAAAAAATCAAACACCAACAAACAGACGTGCGACTGGTGGTGCATTGGGGTTTGCCCAAGACCGTGGAGGGCTATTACCAGCAAACTGGAAGAGCAGGCCGAGACGGCGAAGCTGCGAAGTGTGTGCTGTTTTGGGCTCGCAACGACAGCTCTCGTCTCATAAGAATGCTGGGGCAAGACGCTGTAGGAGCATCGTCGTCGTCGTCAGCTTCTGGTGGAGGAGGAGGAGGAGCGGGTGCTTCCAATGAGGCTTTGCGCAAGAGCGAGGTGCTAGATTAGGAAGAATTGAGAGTCTAGAAATATCATCAAGAAAGAGAATATTCGTCGGATTTTGCATGTGTGTTCAGCTCGAAACAACTTACTTTGTTTTATGGTGCATTTGCAAGGCAAGAACCATCCATCTCATCCATTTCATTCGTAGTAAATGCCCTTTCTCTGTTATTGCATCGTTTGCGTGCATATGCCTCTCAAAAGACCGACATGGTGATGGCCATGGAGTCGTTTGCGTCAAGTTCTTCGCAATGCCGCCGGGCTTGGCTTCTAGAGTACCTCGGGGAACCTTTTGACCAAAACCAATGTCAGGTGATGCGTAATAGGCAGTATATACTCTTCTGCAAGTACTTTCTACTTGTGTTCCCATCTAAAGGGCCTTTTTATCATTCTGTTGTTGACTTCAGTTTCCTGATACCTTTTTTTACGATCTACCTGCTTCTCTGTAGGGGTGTGACGTCTGCGACCGTCGCCGCCAGGCAGCCAGTGCATCCTCGAATACCAGTGCATGGTTCCCTACTGTAGCTGCAGGTGGTGGATCAAGCAGCAGCAGCGGTGGGAGCATCGAGCCCGAGTGGGCGGTGCAAGATCTGACCGCACCCGCCAAGCTCCTGGTGGGCGCAATTGTGAACATTGGTGGGCGGTTCGGCATCACCGTGCCGATTTCCCTGGTATGCTATCACCACTTCTATGTCACTTCGCGCACACTTTTCTCAGAATTACCTATTTTGGCAAATTCTTTATTTTAGTTAGAAACAATAGATATCTTCAGGGTGAAATTCTTTCGATATATCCTAAATTTATTTTCGTGCTATTTTCTGCTGTGTCCGCGCTCCGCAAACAGTTGAGAGGTCAAAAGGCTGCTGTAGAAGGAAAGATAGGTGCTCGCGGCCTATCTATAAATGAATTCGGCAAGGGAAAGGACAAGACTGAGAAGTGGTGGAAAGCTTTGGCATTTATGCTGTGCGAAGAAGTAAGGAAATAGTTTGGAAACAATGAAGGAATTTTTGTGTTTAAAGGGTCTATGATTTTTGGCTTGCGTGTTTTATAAGTGCATCACATTCGATTTTCTGCAATTACCATAAATGATGCATGATGTCTTTGTCCGCAGGTGAAGCCGCCTTTGCTTGCTATCTCGAACCTCACAGCAAATGGCTTTGGGTACAAGAGTTATTCTGCTACTCCAGCGGGCAGAAACATTGTTCATTCGTCGTCAGAAAGCTTGCCCCCAATTCGACTGTCGCCTGAACTCATGAAAGAAGAAAGCGCAGCGCGTCGAAGCAGTAGACCCAGCGACGCACCGAGAGGAATGGGAGTGGGCCCTGCCGGCGTCGGGCAAGCAATTGGCGAGTCGCAGGACGGCAGCGGCCTCGCGGGCGCGGAAATGGTGCTGTTTCAACGGCTCACATCGCTGCGCGCAACGCTGGCCGACCAAACTGCGAAAGCCAAACGCATAACCTGTGCACCTTGGATGGTGAGACGAGGAATAGAGTAAAACAGCTTTACAGCTAAAACAGATTAAAAATATGTATATTTTCCCCTCCTCATTGATTTCACCGATGTGGTGGCATTTCCTCATCATAATGTTAATCTCGCAATCATCGTTGCCGCACGTAAGCCTAATTCTAGCGTATATCAACGCGTGCATGTTGTGTCATTCTCTCCTTTCCATCCTGGTTGTCAACAACTACGTATTAGATCATGCAAAACCGCACCATGGCTCAGCTCGCCCGCGAACGCCCGACCACGCCGCGCAACTTGCTCACGGTGCATGGGTTAGCCGAACAGAAAGTGCGGGACTACGGCGCTGCCTTGACTTCGCTCATCAAGCGAGCTTCTCACGAGCTAGGCCTGGCGACGGACTTGAACCCTGCGGGTGGGGCACGAGGAAATGCAACGTCGTCGTCGTCTCGCAGCTCGGACGTGTCGGAGCATTCTGTGGATCTGAACTCGCCTCTGGCCGATCAGAAAGCACCGTCAGGTCGAGCGCTTCCTTGGTCCAATCATGCAAAAGGCAACTGCAGCAGCAACGCCAGCACCAGTAACTCTAGCAGCGGGCAGAAACGGTCGCTTGAAAGTTCTTCGTTCGCAAACAACGCACGTTATAGAGGCATCTCTCCACAAACTCCGCATGGCTCATCTGCAAATTCGCTAGCGGCCAGTGTTAGCTCGAAAATGCCGATATCAGCAACAAACCCTCAAAGAGGGCTCGCCCCAGCGACTTTGAGGCAACCACCTCACGGTCCTGTGTCACAAATTGACGCCTCCGATGAGGATGGCGATGCGGAAGACTACGAAGGAGAAAGCTTGTGCCGAAGGGTAAGCAACGAGTGTGACGATTACGGCGGTGAAAGCATTTCAACACCTCGAGAGGAAACAAACAACAGAGCAGCTGGAGAGCACACTTCTGAGTGGTTAAAGCGAAGTGACGCGGGATGGATGGAGCGCAACAACAGTTCAAATGGCCACAGCGAGACGGCGGCAGTAACGCAAAAGAAGCAGCGCCGCGAGTACCAAAAGCAACAGCAGCGAGTAGGTGCGTTACCTTGGGCCAATGGGAAGAACAGCAGCAGCAACGCGGCGCCGTCCAAGACTGGAACTAGTGTTGCTCGTGTTTCAACTGGAGATGTAACGGTCAAGTCGTTCTTCACACCGTACTCCTCGAAACAATCACCGGGGGGCATTGGTCGCAGCAGCGATGGTAACGGAGACAACAGCATGAGCCTTAGCAGTAGCAGTGGTAGTAATAGTGGCAGCAGCAGTAGCACTGCCCCTAAATTTGGAAGCAAACTTGGTGAGATGTCTACAGACCATACTCCCTTTAATACCAACGGCAACGGCAGCTCGAAGAACGGCAGCGACAATTACAGTAGCACTAGCAGTAGAAAGAACAACGCCACCGCAAAGAATCTTAGTGATAGTACCACTACCAAACGATCTCACGAGGCGACATCAGAAGCTACAGTGCCAGCAGCCGTTGCATTACCGCACAAACCCGCACCTAAGGTGAGCCGCTTTGGAGGGCTAGATGACCTTGCTGATGACTCGGACTCAGACGAGGATAACAATGATGGGAATGACAACGACCACAACAGCAGCAGCAGCACCGGTGGTGGAGATCATGGAAATGCGCCTCAAAGCAAACCTGTAAGTAGTAACTCCGCAGCACAGAAGCGCACACCTCTATTGGCGCATGGTGCTTCTCCACCTAGCCACCTCACTGTCACTGGTAGTACTGACGCAATGAATGACGCAGACGAAGAAGACCCCGATTATGCCACGAGAGCGTCTCTAGAAGCGGCGCTGCAAGCAGGAGTGGCTGCCCGCGACTTCCTGAGATGTGCTTCGTTGCAAAAGAGAATTGACGCCTTGGACGTAGCGAAGGTGTGCACATGCAAATTATACCTTGATGGATTTATTCTACGAAAATATCACGTATTGTGGGAGCTAAGATGACTCATTATTTTATCACCCTATGTAGTATTTGGCTAGATAATGCACACACCTACTGTAACATAATAACTGATTCAAATAACTTTGCCCTCTTTTCTGATTTCAGGCAGCGAGGCAGGCTGAGAGCCAAGCCCGAGTGCGAGCTGCTGAGCTGCGCCGCCAACTCCAAGAAGTGGAGTCTGAGGAAGCAAAGGCTAATGCAGCTGCGGCACAGGCAGCGGCGCGGGCTTTGGCAAGCACGCAAGAGCTAGGACTAGCGTTCAACGACAGCGAGGAGGAGGAAGAAGAGGAGGAAGAGGAAGAAGAGATCGAGAATGACGGGAACGATCAAGAGCTTGAAGTAAGTCAACGCAACCACCGAATGAGCAAAAGAGATCAGGTTGAAGGCGACCAGCAACTAGATAATGTCGATTACGACGAAAGCAGGCCGGAATGGTCTTCAAACTATGCGAGCATCGAGCCAGAACCAGCGGTGGAGTCACTTGGCACAGTCGTTGAGATGTACGACGACGACGACGGTGATTCGATAGGTGCTCTTCGTCGTGGCCGTGTTTCCGTGGCTGATGATCCATTTCATCCATCATCATCAGCTGCTACCGGCACCCCAGCTACTGCTGCAGACGCAGAGATAGGCTATACACCGTTGCAAACGGACAGAAGAGCACCACGTTTCTCACTGTTGTCGAGCGGCATGAGTAGTGACGATGACAACGATTATAGCCATTGCGGCAGCGAAAACGGCGAAGTCGATGAGAATGAAACGAAAATAGCACCTTCTGCCGCGAGCAATAGCAATGGCAGCAGCCACAGCGCCCTCAGACTCGGCAGAAGAATGAGCAATGCATCTAATTCCGGTGCGATTGCGACGGACGACGATGCCAGCCCGACTCAAGCCGATGAACGTGTGGTGCTCGCACCACTCGGGCGCTTCTCTTCGCACGAGGAGCCAAAAGCTTTGGGCAGAGATGGCGAAGAGAGAGAAGCAGACCACTTCAATCATGAGCTGAGCGGTTTTGGCGGTGGCAGCAAGAATAGCGAACTTTGTAATGACGTTAACCGACACCAGAACCACCACAACCATCATAACCCAGGAGCTGGTATGGAGTCTCCTGCGACAGCCAACTCAAGAAGCGGTGTGAAGCGTGCTGCTGCTGCTACCACTAATGATGGCAGTTGCAGCAGTCCAAGGAAAGGAAAGAACCTGAGTGAAGATGATTCTGACGTAGAAGTTCTGTCTTCACCCGAACCTAAACATTCGAGTAGAACGATAGCATCGGCACGTTCTTTGGTGAGATCTTGGAGTGACAAAGGTAGTGCCAATAAAAACCTTGGCAAGATCAGCAGCAACAGCAACAGCAACAGCGGCAGTAGAAGCAGCACTGCTGTTTTCATTCCTTCAGTATCTGTCGCTGCTTCCACTCTGGTACGAGCAGCATCGACACCAGCTTCTACTGCTACTGCTACCACCACATTAGTGCCCTCGACATCGTCACGCACCATTGGTGCCTCTTACGGACTCGCAGATGATGACGATTCCGACGACGATTCCGACGACAACGGCATATTTGCTACGACTTCTTCTACTGCGCAGCAGCTGAAGAGGCGTGGATCGGTGCTAGCCATGGCCCCACACAAACGCCCAATTGTTGCCAACAACGGCAATCAATTATCCCCTCCACAAGCTACTAGTACATCCGAGGTGCCACCAGCAGTAGAGGCATCCTTTGACCGGAACGCCTTAGTGGCCTTTGTAGCTTCCGCAGGCGACAGGGGTACAGCACTCGAAGCTGTTTGTGCCAAATGGCCGCCCGCGCGAACTATACCCGAAGTGAACGGCGCACGGCAGAATGCTGTGAGAGAACTGCTCTTGGAACTGACCATTGACTTCACTCTTTACGAGGCAGGTGGCATTTTTCGCGTTCTGTGAGTCTGCGAGCAAGGTTTTTTCTTGCTCACCTGGGGACTAAAAGCTCAAAGGTTTATTATCTGTTGTAATCATAGCACGTCATCCCGATTAAAATCGCGCAGGTCAGGGGTCAGGGATATATGGCTACGGGCTCAGCTCAGTCAGACTTGTTCTGAAGGTTACATTTTTCTGTTGCTATATGCCACAGAGGTGTTTCTTTGTATTTTGGGGAGTATTAACTAGACTAGACTGGACTCTGGTTCAAATAACAGATAATTACCCAGCACTCAGCAAGGTGGATTTGGATTTGAGGGATGGGCTTCGGTTAATGGTTAATGTTCTAATGGCCAATGGGCTTTTTTTTGTTTAATGGGCATACCTTAAACCTGAAATCCCTGGTGATTCCGACTTCCGATATAATAGAAGTCGACGAGGAATAGAACACGAATTGGCAAACAGCGATCTCGGATCGCAATTCCAATAGTTCATAAGAATCGGAAGGTAAGAAAGCTAAATCAAAATCAACACGCCAGAAAGAGAAAAGTCGGCGATAAATAAATAGCCCATCAACCACGGAGAGAGCGAAGCTCGCAGATTTTCCTGTATTTGTCGTACAGGGACTTCCAATGACGCCGCTAGCGACATACAGGCATTATCTGCTGTCCAGGAACCCCGTTTGGCGCATTTCTTCCGATGCTTTGCCACCGTAGCTATAGGTCTTTTTCCCCGCTGCCACGAATGGTGACTCCTTCGACTCGACTCGACTGAGCCCTCCTTCGCTGTACACTGCGCCCATCTGGCGGTCCACCGCTGCGTAGCGTGACCCTCCACCTGCTGCATCGAGCGGGCCGAGCCCCAGGGAGAAAGACGACAGCGTGGCACTGGCGCTGCCCTTCGCCCTCGCCCGCCATACTACCGCCACCACGCTAAGCACTGCGATTAAGGCCAGGGCGAGGGCCAAGGGCTGGGGCAACACGGGCGCGTTGAACCCGAGGAGGTTCTAGGGAAAAAAAGAAGGAGTGCATGGGCGGATAAGACACATCTAACAATTCAAATTCAGCAGCGCATGCATGCTTCTTCTTGTTGCTCCTTCCATTTCTTTTTTACAAGCAGAAAATACGGGCTCCGTAATTGCGGGTGCTGCAAAACAATCAAAAGGAAAGCATGAACAAAATAAAACAATGGTGGTTTAACTCACCCCTACGGTTTCGGTTGGCTCCCAGTCGATTGGGTCTTCTCCGTAAGAGGCGCGGCACCACGGTCCGATCCACCCCGCTTCGCACACGCAAACTTTGCTGCCACTACTACTCGAGCTACCACTGCCGTCGCTGCTGCTACTTCCACTGCTGCTGCTAATGCCGTCTTTAAAACCAATGTTGGTGCTGGTGATACCGCTGCTGTGCGCGTTGCTAGAAACTTGGCAAGTGCCGCGGTGGTCTTTGGTGCTGCCACCGCAGTCGTGGTCATCGTTGCAGGCTCCGCCGCCTACCATCTGCGGCTGCAGAGGCGTGGTGCTTCCTGGCTCGGAATAATCGCTCAAATGGCCCTTGATCCAGGTTGACGATGGGCGCTCGGGGGTCGAGCAGCCTACTTTCTCAGCGGGGTCAGCCGCGTTCTGACCAACCAGTTGGCAAGTATTAGAGAAAGCGTGAGAGGTAATTTATTTTGGCTGAATAAACCATCAACAGCGCAACGATTTGCCAGAATAGAACGTCATAATTTGCAGCAAAGTAAGAAGTCAAACGCGAAATCTAAATGATGGACGCCTTATGCTTCGTTCGCTTTTAACTTCCTATCTAGTACAAACCTGGTATACGCGCACGTAGTCCACCAAGAATTTGGCCGGCAACGACGCGCAAAAGCCGCCGGCAAAGCCGCAGGTGCACTTCCCCGTGGTGTCCAAGCAGTCGTAGCACTTGCAGTCGCAGCCGGCCGGGCAGCCCGACGGGGAGCCCTCGGGAAAACCCCAGGTCGAGGACATGGCAGTGTTCAGAATCAAGTAGCTCGGCTCGGAGGGAATCTGGCAGCAGAGAGTAGAATTGGGAGAAGCTTAGATTATGGAAAGAGTGGAAGGTTTGCAGATTGAGAGCTTGTGCACTCTGGACTGGTACGTAGTAAAAAGAAGGAAAGCTGTCATTGAGAGATGAGCTCGTACCTCGGAGCCCATTTTCTGTTGAAGGGTTGCGCCTGACACACCGTAAATGAAGCTGTCGTCGTAGTACCTGTGGCAGCACGCCATTTCAGGAGGGGAAGCATAGAATTTCATGAAATTGAGATAACACTAAAACCCTACAACGATTCATACTTGCAAAAGCCTACCATACAACGCAAAAATGTACTTTCAATTTTACCAGCGAAGGTAGCCGAGGCCTTCTTCTACGTCCGACTGCGGCAGCTGCCACTCCACGCGCCACGTGTGCATGGCGGACCAAAACCCGTTCCCATGGTCCGTGTTGCCGTCCATTTGCGTGTTGGCCGACAGCGCGTCCGACTAACGAAAAGACAAAAACAAACCAGAACAACGGAAATGGGTGAGGCAACAGCAGTGCGCTGATCCGTAGAAGCCACCATAAGGAAGGGGCATACGCGGACTACGAAATCTATTGAGCGTCGCAGGATTGCCACTTCGAATGAGTACCGCCACCTTCAACATCAGCATGTGGAAATAAGGGCAAACCTGGTAGCTGCGCAACGGCGTGGGCTTCGTGGTCAACGACCCAAAGAAAAACACGTTTTGCTCGGTGTGGTTGCCGTATTCCATACCCTCGTACCACGACCCTTTCCGAGGGTAGCCGCCCTTTTGGGGCCTTCCGGGGGAATCAATCCCCGGAGCAATTTGCAGGCTCGACGAAAAGTACGGCTGGTAAATCCCGGTCGGGGTTTGTTTGAGGTAGCCCGGCATGGCTTCGAGCAAGTCAATTTCGGGCGCGCCCCGCCCCACGTAGCCGTCCAAGTCGAAGTGGGGGTAAGGGTTGCACGCGCTCACCCGCTGCTTGGGCTGGAGCTTGCGGTCGCACTTCCCGTAGGACCACGGCCACACCCAGTCGGAACTCCCCACGTACGTAGCGCGAGCCAAATTGCCCATGAGCCAGAGCGCAGGCCAGAGCCCGCCAACGTTCCACAGACCCGGCAATTGAGCCCGTACTTCGACGACTCCGCCCGTGAAACAAAACTAGGGGTGCGGCAGAGTGTGAATAGGTGTGCGAAAGCAGCGACGATGAGGGCAACACGAGGAAGACAGAAAGAAGAGGACCGTTAAAATCGAAGTAAAAGGCAAGAGAACGAAACGAAAAACATCAAATTTCTTTGATGCATGCATCTATAGATAAGATAGGGTAGAAATTTTCGAGCATATTCAAGGAGAGCTGAGAGACTGCACTGCTTTTAGTACTCTTATGAAGCACGAGTAGTGAACAATCGAGCCAAGTACCTTGTTCCAGCCCTGCAACATAGCCGACTTGAAGTTCTTGGTGCGCGCAACCAGCTCCCCAGTGGCGTCGTCTAAACCGTTGAAATAGGTATGCGCCGCGTTCGTTGTCAAGTTTAACGTGCCATGTTCCGTAACTGCGTAGTCGTGGTCGTAAAACCTATTGATTGGGCAAACAAAAGCACAGGTGATGAGATAAAGATTCGTTTCAAAAAGCAGGACAGCTCCGAAGAAAGAAACGAAACGCAGCGCGCCTACGCATGCTCTCTGAAAAAAAAACACAATAGAGGGATTATTTCAATCGCAGCACCGAAGTTTCAGCATAGCCCGCTAGGTTTAAAAGAAGACCGATTCTTCGTAGGCAAAGAAGATGAATCTTGGCAAAGGAAAGACCGAAGATTTTCTTTTATTCCAAAAGATCCTAAAAGTACAGCAAATGGCGATTGTTATACTTACTGCAGAGCATTGTTAGTGTAGTCATTTTTATTTAGCGCTGTCCAGCGAGGGTCGTGGCCATCATTAAAAGTGCGGCCAGCGACATTGAACTCATCCGACATGACCAGGGTTAAGGCTTTACCATCTACGAGAGACTGCTGCATGAACATTTCAGCTGGAGTATCAGGGTCAACCCAACCAGTTCCACCACCCATTACGTGCACCGAAAGGGCATCCACTGCCAACGCCAGTACCGCTACTCTCCGAAGACAAGCCATGAGAGTCTCGTAGCGTGAGTGCAACAAACGAGTCTGTACAGTACTGTACACGTCAGAAGGCGGATCATCATCAGAAGACAAGTAAGTTGTTCTCCTCAGAAGGTTGAAAGAACGAACAAACTACAGGGGATTTTGTTTCTGTTCACATCCTTTCTGGGGGAAGTTTTTGAAGCAAGATAGATTGATGTTGTTTCGAATTGAGGATATTCCTCATATATTCCATGTTGTTTTGTAGTTGAGCTCTTCCTGCATTGACTCCTCAATCCTCAAGATCGTATTCCTGCAATATAATAAGTTTGAAGTAAACATAAATACGCCGTGTATTACCTTAAGTACTTCGGGTACTTTTTCAGACTTCCTGCACCACTTATGGCCCATATCGAGGCATTGAGAGAAGTGAACGAAACGGACGATCCTCGAGAGACCGAGCGGCAGGCAATAATTCAGGGAATTTATGGAATCATGCGCATGCTGACGGAAAGCATTGCGTCAGGTGTCTTATAATTTTACTCTTTATTTATCTAAATTCGCAAAAGCTGATTAAGCTTCCTTCGATGGGGGGCTGCTACCAGGTATTCCTCCGGTCCTCGAAACGAAAAGTCGATCAAGCACATCGCTTGCACTCGTTGCCAACAAGGAAGACATAGAAGACAGTGGTTCAGACGATGACTCCGATGAAGAGACGGGCGGACTTTTATTGGTGCAGAAGGCAACATCTAAGGTGACGAAGAAATTCCGCAGTGTAACGTGCATCGTGCTTGTTCTTCGATTCGTTCTCCGGCTGTTGAAAGAAAATAAAACGTCAACACGTAAGTATTCTCCGCCCTTTCAACCTATGCAGTAATTCAGTCTTAACGTATCACGACCATTTACTCTCTTTTCTTTTGAGCAGAACGCGAGCTGTACTATGTTTACCCGCATAATTTCAAGAATCAGGCTCAGTGCAATAACACTATTTTAGAGTGTGCAAGCCTTCTAGGAGTCGACCGAGAAAACTTGCACTTGCGTGCCTCAAGTCGTGGATTATTCTCCGGTATGATTCAGGCCTACGAACCAGGAATAGGATGGATCGACGGTACTCAGTGTGAAGCCATCTCCATTTCATCGAATTGGATTACGAACACAGAGGTTCCATGCGAAATAATCGGTGCAAAAGTAATTTTGGTTGTTGAAAAAGAAGGTATGACCAGCATACAGAATGCTCTAACATAACCGCATTGCATCTCCATGGGAAATCCCTTGTGGCCTCTGACTTATTCATTACCAGGAATATTCTCGAGGTTGTCTGAAGATGCATTTTGGAAGCGGTATCCCTGCATCATTGTCACTGGACGAGGCTTTCCTGACTTGGCAACCCGAGCACTTGTTCATCAAGTGTCAACTCGATTTAGACTACCCGTTGTAGGTCTAGCGGACTGTAACCCATTTGGATTAGCATTACTTCTCACTTACAAATTTGGAAGCGCGGTAAACATTCGTATGGCAATTTTAAAATCCAAATACGTTCTAATGTGTTCGTCTTTGTTGCTTTAGCGAATGGGGAACAAGTTTACGTGTGACTTGCGCTGGCTTGGCCTTCGTCCAACACAATTACCAGAACTAAATTTGGGAACGGAAGTGGTACGTAACGCTGAAAAGTTGTGTGCCATTTCTCAATAAGATTTGAACGATGCATGCAACAGATGCAAGAGATGAATAAGCATGACATTTCGCGCCTACGGACTCTCAGCGAACTTTTAAACTCGGGGAATTCTAGTAAAACGGCGTCGATGAAACCGTTTTGGTAAGTGATGTAATTCAAATACCCACACATTATATTATCATGGCCATCAATAAATTCAACACCTGCGTCCAGCGATGAGGTCGACCGCATGAAGAAGAGTCGTCAAAAGTGCGAGCTAGAGGCTTTTATCTGCCGGAGTTTTGACTTTCTTCCTCAGTTTATTGTGAGTGAAATGAAACTTGTCCATTCGAGGCACAAAAATTTACTTTCAATTTCTATGCTTTACAGGAGGAGTCAATATCAAAGAGAGACTTCATCTAAAAAGGAACTTCAAGAAGCAGTTTGCTTTAAACTGACAAACGGCGACCGGCTAATGCTTACAATTATTTTCCTATTCAGCATTGAAAAGTCAATAATTCGGTTTGAAACGACAAAAAATGTCGAGTTGCTCGTATCGCGTACACATCTCGGCAAAATGGAGAGGGGTGTAAAAAAAAAAGAAGACCAATTTAACTTTAAATGAGTATGAGAAACCTGCTCGCAGGTGAAAGTTGAGCACACTAAATGGCAGGCGTGGTCTATATATTAGTTTTTGTAGCAACCTAGCTGCTAGCTGCCTACTAGCTAAGTACCTTTTAATTAACTTCTCTGTAGTCTGCAGATTTGGTGCAGTAGACTAGTCGTCCAGAAGGAGTTGCCAGGAGCTCAAAAATCTTGGGGCAGTTTCAGGCTGTATACAGGCCCAAGCAGCGGAACGCAAGAGGGCAAATGATTTAAAACTAAATGGAAATGGAAAGGTAAAGGCAGCTAACGACGCAGCTAAAAAGAAAAACGCACTGGAATTCAACTGGAATTTTTGATACGATTTGAACTATTTAGGAGCTACGTTTTGAATTCATTTGTCCGAACTGCATTCAGATCTCCGAGGACTAAGATATTTGCGCTGCCCCATATACCCATGTGCCTCGTAGGCTCGATAAAACCACGTTTACATTTTTTTTAAGAAAGCAAGTAGGACTTTGAGATAAGATTATTAGATTAGATCATTAGATTAGGTCATTAGATTAAATTATACTATACTCTTCCAGTTCAAAGAAAGACAAGGGCAGAAATAGTCTCAGAGGTGATTTATAATTGAACATGTAGCATTTATCTGCGCATTCCAGAATGCTCTATCTGGCGTCTTCCCTCCGATCAAGTCGGCGGGGTCTGAGTGCCCATTGTGCTTTACGTCCCAGGTACACCAGGCAATTCTCCGGGTTATTGTTTGCCCCAGTGCGGCACCGGCTCAATATTCTTGTCAGGCAGCGGGCGCCAGCCGCTCTCAGCATCGCCTGTCCTCTTTCTTGCTGCATAGGGGCCAATTATGGATCACGCCGCTGTATGGTACGGCTACACACCGTCTAAAAGCAGAAATTGTTTCTCCAGCCCGGACTCACCCGTACCCGATTTTGGTGGGGGGATTCCATGCTCATCCTGAACCGACTTCCTCTCTGCTGCAAGTCCGCGGTCTTTTCACTCTTACCGATGGGATGCCTTAACCCAACGAAGAGGTGCGAGCCTAGGCTCGCAGGGTAGAACACAAACTTGGAATCAAGCTACAAAGTACGGGAATTCATAGGGAATTTTTTCTTCGCAAACCATGCATAATTTCAGTAGCTTCGCAGGTATCGGGAAACTCACCGACTGCACTCACGAGCCTCACCGGTAAGTTGAGAGACGGAAGGTATATACAAGGCCATAGTAGTTTGATGCTCTCTCGACTAAATGAGCATTCCAAAAGAGCACTCCACAATATGCTGTCGTAGATGATCGCAATGCACTTCCTCCTGTCTTTTGCGGTTAAAACTGAAGCCTGACTGAACCCGCTGATGAAGAAATGGAAGACGAAGATATGGAGGCAATGTAGGCTGTAGAATGTATAAATTGGCAGCCGTAGGCCAAATGATACATATATACGATGAGTTTTCATGCTCCGTTCATCAGGGAGGTCACCCTGCGAGTCACCATGACCAAATGATACATAAATATGATGAGTTTTAATGCTCCGTTCATCAGGAAGGTCACCCTGGGAGTCATCATGTCACTCTGACCGGAGGGCCATGGTGGGACTGGAACCTTTTTGGCTTAGGTCTTCTTCGAACGACGTTGGGTTTTGCGAAAATATGAAGATATTGCCAATACTTTCATTTGAGTCCGCTCAAGATTAAGCCGTATGCCGATTAGGTGTATATGTTGGCCCATCTGGTCTTTATTTTTCACTTGCAATAACTTTTGACCAGGCCATGAGCAATGGCGACTT
>Ga0307931_1000877_pt1 | contig 19853 bp, 19 predicted proteins | sample OrgLakmetageno47_FD_201816 | JGI IMG/M metagenome (GOLD analysis project Ga0307931, IMG submission 201816) | Saline water microbial communities from Organic Lake, Antarctica - #47 | ecosystem: Environmental > Aquatic > Non-marine Saline and Alkaline > Saline | place: Antarctica: Organic Lake...
GTGTGCCTCTTCAAGAATTTGCGGTAATATGTAATACATTAGATTGGAGTATGAGCTGTGGATTCGTGCATTGGCATTTTTGTTGGTCAAGGTTTCCCAGTGGTTCTTTTGTTTCACTTTTAGCTGCCTAATAAGCCTTCCTGGATTCGTATTGTACACTGAAACATGAACAAACTGCGGCGAACACAAAAAAAAACAGGTGCGCAACGACTGCCCCTGTGGTTCAACCATTGGACCCCAAATTGCCGCCAACACTGGGGTGCGCGCAGTCGACGTTGGCATGCCTCAACTGTCAATGGTACGCACCTAGCAACAGTGCAGTATTATGAAAGCTGCAGCATCGGTTCATGAAGTGTGATTGTCTTTTTTAATTGTGCCATGCTTTGTGATTGCTCAGCACTCGTGTCGGGAGATGATGGGCCGTGCCGACCTCTCGCTCGGGCATAAATTCTTCGTGGCCTTTTTCAAGCACTTTCGCGAAGTTGACGATGCACTCGCCGAGTAAGTTGGTCGTGCCTTGGAGTTATCTTTGAAAATTGGGCTCAAAAGGATTAGGACGCGGGATGCGAAAATTGTAACAGGGAGGAAGTGAGGTTGTGAGGTGCAGGCATTCTAAGCTCTCGCGCATAATGATAATAATTTTATAAGATGAAGTTTCCTCCTTATGAGTTACGAGCCGCAAAGGCTAATTTGATTTACTTAAGGTACAATTTGAAGCAAAAACCATAAGATGTGTGGACTGGGAAGGGCTGGAATTATGGGTAGTCCAAAAGCCCATCACCTGCCGTTGAGATTTTGGTGTTACTTGTTGTTGGGGTTTGGCTTTGCGTTATTTTCCTCAACTGATCTGATATCCCAAATACTTAGATTACCCTTCGCCTCATTGATTGATAAATCCACAGACATAAATCCTTCGTGTCAAGCATGCCATGCAGTGAAAATACACTCGGCAAGTACACAACTTCTATGGGAGGTCAAATTTTGAATTTATGAGTCAGTAGGGTTATGATTTCAACGTGGACTTTTTCTTGAATCATCGATTCCGCTATGCTCCTATTGTTTATCAGACGGCGAGGAAATTTGCTTGATTTCAGGTGAATTCCCAGCTGAAGAATCTTTCTTGCTTCTTACGATGTTGCTCGCCAATAGAATCGACAGTCACATGAGACTTATCTGACAGCGATTTCAGCTCACTTGGCACTTCAGACACGAATGTTTTGCTTTTCTTTAAGTAGCAAAGAATCTCTTTGTTGTGAATTCTTGTCAGACGTAAAGTCTTTTTCGGTTTCGTCTATACTCTTATGGCACCCTTTGCAACCTGCGCCATCGGGATAGTCTTCCCAACGGACTCCACGATACAATTCGTTTTTACATCTTGTGTCCATTGAATACACACATGGCGATACCGGAGGTGCCATAACCGTTGTATTATTCAAGAGTATAAGAAGTGTCAATGACATACCAAAAAGAAATGCAGGCACCACCATGCATCCAATTGTTTGCCATGACACCTTTAACATTATAGTTGTGGAGAAAAGAATAAGCTGTCGGATCTTGTCCACATGTCACGTGTTCGAATTTAAAAAACAAGTTCAGGTGCCCACACGATGCACGGTTTCGGAGCAATGTGTTTGCTGCGGGGAAGTAGTTGCATGTTCTTAGCACCTCAGTGTGCGGCCTCGAGATGCCCGTGGATGAGTGCCCTTATGGTTCTCGTGGCGCATGTCTCTTCTTGTGCCCGTGGTCCGCTTTATTTGTACGATGGATTTGTACGCTACACGAAAAACGACGATCACCACGAACCACGGTCGATTTTCTATACAAAATATAGGATGGGATACAGGATATTGGACGAATTATAGATTTTCTTCTTTGAACAAAAGATCGCAGCTCTATCGAGGGCGAATACCTCCATCCCTAAGGAAAGTAAAATTTTTAGTAATATATTATACTGACTCGGGTATTGAAGCATGCAGGAAGTATTGGGAAATAAAAACCTTCTCCTCATTACTTCTTTCAACAAACTATCGCCATATTTATTTAATGAACAAAAACCACGTCACTGGCGTGATCATAATATATACGCGAGTGCATTCCTGGGCTTTTGCGAGTTCTCCTATCTTATCAATTACTGCAATGCCAACTCCATGAGGCCAACGAGGAAAAAAGTTATACTACAAATTAATGAGCTACCCGCAGTCGCAGCAATTTTTTTCTTAAGAACGAACACATCATTTACTAGAACTTTATAATAATTAGAGCTATTTGAAGTGGGGGCCAGTCTAGTGCGCAAACATACTCACACTCATACATCGCTTCTTCAGTGCTGTCGAACAGCAAACTCCACAACGGACGCAGATTGCTTCTCCCGCATGCTTCCGGAACTGGCTGCATTTGAACGCGCACGTGAGTATTTGTAAGTATTGCTGTGCAGTTGGAGTTCGAGTAATTTAGCTTTGCCACATACGCAGCTGTCTCAAACAGTCCGGTGATATACTTTGCCGCCGATTTTGATGTGCAAATACCTACGATGATTGCAGCATCAGAGGGAGTGAAATTACAATGAACACTCCACTCCAGTACTACCCCAAGATCAAATGTGGTAGCTCGCGCCATTCTCGCAAAATTGCTTTGGCTACAAGTGTCGTATTCACGAGATCAGGATAGACATTGTTCACTCGAGTGTCTCTCGGATCACCATATTCAGCCATGTCCAATTCCACGGCCAAGTCCAAGATGGCGACCTGGCCGGGGTCGATTACTCAACAGTATGGTTCACCTCCGAGCATTTTGTGCTCCGTACTCTGAGAACAATTCCCGAGATTGGCACGCGCAGTGCACTGTGAGCTACATATCGCTTACCAATGAATCAGCCAAGCAGTAACTAAAGTCGAATGCCGTTGAGTTGCCGAGCGCACAAAAGGCATCGAAGTCGCCTATTGTGTCTTTCACTTCTTCAGTGCACGTCAATGTGCATGGAGTAAGCGTAGGCGACAAAGTCAATGTCGGACTCGGTGATGGCGCTGCAGTTGCACACACGTACCGAAGTTCGCCACTGTCGTCATCGACGTCGTCACACTGCGTGTCAAGGAGGTGCGCAATCTCCTCCGTACTGAAACAGTTTCCGTCGAGGCTTAAGGCAAGTGCGAGCACGGCAACTTGGCACTCATCACCCCCTCCACCCAGCCCAAACAGTGTAGGAGACTTCGCACAGCAATACGCTTGGGCAAGCGCATCAAAATCACCCCATTCCTTATCGGCAAATAGCATGCCTGAGTGACAGCTACAATGCACTGTTCGTAGTAGAGGTGATGATTCGGTGTTCAGCATGCACGCTAAGTCTTCGTTGCTCAGTGCACAGAAAGCATCTTCGTCTCCTATAGTGGCATTCACGATTCAATGAGATTTTCGGGTCAGTGCATTCATTGATCACGCTGAGAATCCATACCAGAGTAGGGACAGGTGTGGGCTGTGATGGTAGGAGCGCTACTCGGTGTTGGCGTTGGAATCTAAACATAAATTGAGGTGTTACGCAGAAATTCAATGAGATATTAATTCGGTTAAAGTCAATTTATTCGAGTTTTTTATAAATGAAGCAACGGTGACTTCTTTACCAGTGTTGGAACAGGTGTAGGCTGTGGTGTGAGGGAACTCCTAGGGGATGGCGTTGGATCCTGAAGAGTTACGGAAAAATTTGTCCACATGAATCAACAGAAAGCGGAATGGATCATGATTGCATAAGTACCGGGGTCGGAACGGGTGTGGGCTGCAGCGTTGGAACGCTACTAGGATATGGCGTTGGAACCTTTGAACGAGAAATGCTGGTCAACTCAAATAGATAAACTAAACGTAATATCATGCAAGGGTCGTCTAAGAGGCTCAACTTAGGTATTATGATTATTACCGGCGTTGGTACTGATGTAGGCACCGGCGTCGGAAGTTGCGTGGGAAGAAGCGAGAGTGATGGAAGCTATTGATAGCGTTCGACCCGAGGAAAATGTTTTTATTTGTGCGGGATACTTGTTGCACGAGATTTACGTTGAGTTAAAATATGAAGATTCAAAGGCGATGAAGAACAGGCAATGCACATAATATTCAGATATATGTGTACAAAGATCTTGCATTATTTGTTCAGTAGAACTCGGGAAATATTCACCGGTGACGGAAGCGACGTAGGAACTGGCGTTGGGTGTCCAGTTGGAATCTAATGTGATAGAAACAAGCACCCGCAATGTAGATCAAGTGACACACGCGGTTCCAGAGAGACATTGCAGTAGAAAAGCTATACTCGTTGCGAAGAGATACTAACCGGAGTTGGAAGTGGTGCAGGCTGAAGTGAAGGAACACCGCTGGGTCCTGGCGTAGGAATCTAAGAAGAGATACATTTTTGAAGTTGCGGTAGTGTACAGTGGTTAGTAGCGTGCTGTGAAAGGTGGACTCTTAATTCATAGAAAGGGTTGACCGATCTGATGACAGATGAAGTCAATAGACACACGATACCAGAAAGATAACAGAATACGTCAATTTATGCATTAGCCATAAAAGCATAATTACCAGAGATGGAATTGGTGTGGGCTGAGGAGAAGGACCGCCAGTAGGTCTTGGCGTTGGAATCTATTCAAAGAAATAAAATCATATACTATGATAATGGTGCATTAATTAAAGTACTTAGCGTATACAGGCTAAAGGTAAATCCCAATCATTAGTAAGTTCAAAGGGTCGTTCGCAAAGACAGCTCCCTGCTGTTTCTTAGATTAAGTCACCAGTGACGGAATCGATGTTGGCATCGGCGTCGGAAATTGCGTTGGAAGAAGAGAAAGAGTGGGAAGCTACCGGTACCGATGGACAAAACTAAAATGTAAGTAAATCACTTGCGCATAAAAGTAGAAGCACCATGAAAGAGAACATGTCACATTCGGTGAAGAAAACAATTCTCGAATTCGACATGTCGAGTGCAGTGAGTACAGTCACGGATTGCTCCTAGTAAATCGAATATTCGATTGAAATATGCGAGAGATTCTCACCGACGACGGAAGCGGCGAGGGATCTGGCGACGGAAACCACGTTGGAATCTTAAAGAGAACAATTAGGTATTCATATAATAAGTTTTGTCAATGATAAAGTCGTCATAAGAGTGCAGAATTAAACTTTGTGTCAGTATTCGTACCGAAGTCGGGGTACACGAGAACTCGTCAGCGGAGCATCGAACAACTACGGAGCTGTTGGTCTTGTGGTAACACTTTGGTCCCCGCTCCAAGGTATTTTCGCGATGTAAAGGCTGTCGCCAAACGCCGCAATATAGGAATCTACACCACAAGGTGTTGAGGACCAGCTCCTTCTTAAGTCATAGCTACATCCGGAAGCCTTGGTTTCATCGTCCACTCCAAGTTCCTCGGCGGTGCACAGCCGCGCGCCAACGCCTTCGCCCAAACCAACAGCCTCAGCCCAAGGTTTCTCTCCGCTACATGATGAGCGATTGAGTCCAAAGCCATTTGACTCCCCACAGATACCAGGGGACCCATAATCGGCCATCAAGGTGGCGTCCCATCCGAGATTTGTGCACGTACTAGCGGAGCAAGTCGAAGGTAGAAGCGAATCCTGAGCCTGAACAGCAGGCACCAAGACTAGCAAAAGTAGCGCTATAATTCGAACAATAGTTCTAATTAGGATCATCATCTCAACAGTGTGTCCTCTAGCACAACTAAAATTTAAATGCCTGCATCGCTTATCACGGAGTAAGGTCTTTTTCATACCGGGTTCAATTCGGATACTCGCAAATAGTGAGAACGACAGAGCAAGCGTTCCCCGAACGACCAGTGCCACCGAATCAATGGCCGCTGCATTTTGAATACTTAAAATCCAATGTGATTTTATCATGCCTAGGACCTGACCTCGCAAGAGAGGTGAGTCGTTCGCGCTAAGCATTTGGATGTTCTGAGGATGCAATAGTATTGGGTAAACGGCATCATCTCGTGTTGTGACCGTTGGCTTTGCTGTGGCCTTGGCTGCCACGCATGAACGGTTCATTTTTGGTTTCAAAGGAATACCGTGCTTCGACGCCAACGCCCGCGCCCATTTGCAAGGATTGATCCACTTTCGTCATGGTGTTCACAGTGTGCAGAGTAGCTTCGGGATTTTTGTTGACCTGGATCGCTTGTTTTTGCATTTGTACTTCCTCAAAAAGTACGTCGGTAGAACTGCGTACAGCTCGCGACTTATTCATATGAGATGCTGTCAAATAGAAAATACCCGATCCCTTGTCCACCAAAAATCAGACGTTCATTGGGAACGAAGGGTCCAGTCAGTGGAGATAAGCCTTCTAAAGGACACTTGCCAACTTTTCGATAAGAGAGGTGCATAGAAATGAGGCCATTCCTGAATGGAGATGTTCGCCACTTATTCCTTTACTTCGTTGATTCCCATTGACTAGCCAAGTTTCACGTCTAGAACTTTAAAAATAATTATGGAGCTTTGAATCTTCGTAGCTTCGTAGCGAGCAACTAAAACTTTGGACCATTTACGAAGAGTTTAAGATCGCGATGTACGAAACAATCGCATGATAATACGAATCACGTAGGAATGAAATTTGTGACTACCAGAAGCTGAAGTAAGCAATCCCGCACTGCAAACAATGAAAACTCTCGGGCATATGCGCCTGATTAGCTTCTTAGGATTAGTTTGCGCTGCTTTGCTTTTCTTCTCTACCTGTTAGTCTTCTAATTTCGGCCCTTCGAGGCCTGTGTTGTTCGGGCAAGGTTCAAGCTGTGTGATCAGCGCATCAGTCGCATGTGAAAGAGCTGGAAGGACCTGTAATGCTTACAGGAATTATCTGAATCAAGGATTTTCTTGAATCTTGCTGACTGATGCACACATCATGCACAGATTATGCACATGCTCACAACTCACAACGTCTTCCTCGCCTCCTACAGTACAGTAGTATTATCCTTTCATTTCATCACCCATCCATCCATCACCCATCACCGCTTTGTATACTTAGTCGTGAAATTGCACTAAACTCGTCTTTCCCACATTCAACAACTGCTCGAGAGCGGCATCCAATACGTGCTAAGCTTTTGTGCTGAGTGGCTTGCAATATAATATAAGCTAGAGTTAAGTAGCTAATTAATCCGAGCTGCTGTAGTTCCGTGGCAACAAATTCTCAAGGCCCTCAAATTTATAGGTGCTGATAACACCAAAAAAAATATTAGGTTGCAGAAGTGAGGGCATTTGAAGAAATAGGAAAATTTTCGTCGAGTGAATCTATTGATGAGGATGAGGCATTTCGTTGTCATGTCAGTATTCGTTTTCAACGTCTTTGTTCAGCATTCGCACGCCTTGTTTTCGTGGCGATTTCTAGGGCAGCGTTCCAAGAGCAATACGTGGGCGCACAACACAGCGATCGCATCGAAGGTCAATGACGATAATCCAGATCCACGTGGAAGTCAACAAAACTTCCACGAGCAAGGACCTGACATACTGTCATTGAATCAGCTGAAGTCCATGGTCAAAGGTGTCGACGACCGACCAGTCATTACGGCGCTAGCCAAGGCAATTAAGCGGTCTAAGGCTCAATTGTTAGAGGCTTCTACTGGTGGAGTTTTCTCAGACCAAGCTGGAGCAGCCTCAATATGCGCTGACCTTGCGGCTGTATCGCCACTGCCTAGCCCAGCGTTTGCGTCTAACCTCTTGGAGGGTCGACTCATTCTCCGAGGTGAGCTCGGGAGCAACAGGTCCTTCCTTGCTGAAGCCGCTTCAGCTAATGACGGTATACTGTTTGTGGAAATGCCTCTGCAAGCTGGCAAACCCTCAAAAAGTGGGTATGGCTTGAAGCGTGGTGGTACTTTGCTTGTGCAACCGTCAACCGATGGCCCTGTTTTGGCAGAACTGACTTGCGAGGGGCCTTCGTCTTTTATTGTCGATTATGCAAGTGGCTCTGAGACATGGGGCATCACTTACCTCGACCAGGTAAATTTTCCAACAATTTTGTAATTTTGTTTCGTGAATCAAAACAATGTTATATAGTGGCATTGGTGCGAGTAACTCACGATTTTTCTTTTGTTTCCGTAAAGGATATGCTTATAATTCAATGGGTGCGGGACGTTGGCGATGAGGGGCTTTTCGTATGGACACGACAGCAAACTGATGTGGATGCTGCTCAGAATTGCGTGGTTCATGAATAAATTATTTGCATTAGAGGGTTAAAACTCGCACTGTTTGATTGCTTGTTGGTTTGCGACAAGCATCATGAATCGAAGTTTATTCCACAAATGGCGATGCCATTGTTAAGATCAGCCCACTCCACAGAGCAAGGACGCCCCGTTTGAATTGCAAAGCCATAGGGAGTCGGAGCCGAAGCACGAACTAGGAACCATTTTCTTAGAAGTCAATGGAGGTAATGACAGGAAGGCATAAAGCACTCAGCACTGTCTAAGGTGATCCTTGACATGCGAAGTATAATGTCCGACGTCAAAAACCATAAACAGGGGAAATTTAGTCGTAAACGTAATCGCACTGAAGTACCTAAGGAATTGTGAAAATTGAGTTGCGATTTTCACTCCCGGGCCCGATTTATAGCGAGATGTGATCGCGGAACGACCAAAGTTGGCTTTTTATTGATTATCGACGTGCACACTGAGCACACGTGAGAAGTGCTTGACGGTATGCGGCTTTGCAGGTCCATAAATTATCAAATTTTCCGATTAAGAACATATCTAGCTTTGATCTTAGCGACCACCTTAAAGTCAAACCTCAAATTAAAAGCCAAGGCGCCAGTATTAAGGCAGAAAATGGAAGACGGAGGAACGAAGTATTTAATCAGAACAAAATGAAACTGGCAATTTTTGATGCTAGTACAATGGAACTATTGTGTTACTGTTATCTGTTAGCTGTTCGCTGTTATTCCCACTTTCACCCCTATTCTTTAATCGTTTTATCAAAAACCATACCGACATTCAACCTACTCTACGAAAGAAAATTTCGTTCGGGGATAAATCCCCCTTATTTGCTTTATCAAGGATTTCAGTTACGAAGATCGTATAGGAATTAGCATATGGGCGGTGTTTAATGGCTTCTATAAAGACCTCATATTTTAAATGTGCTTTATGTAATTGCCGTATTATTATGGCCTTTTTGGCTGAGCGCAGGAGAGGCAGGAAAAAAATGTATACTTGTTTCAAGCCTATAGAAGTGTGCTTGTCTTGAGCCTCGTATAAAATTCCCTTGCACTTCAACGAAGTTATAATTTAAAGTTTATGCCCATCAATCACGAAAGAAAAAAGGGCAAGTTCCTTCTCAGCTCTCAACAGCAACAGCCGCCATAATTCTTGATCAATTTCCGCTTAAACCCAGGCTCAAGAATACATTCCATGCTATTGTGGGTTGCACACGGCCACTCGTACATTAAAGTAGAGAAATATTCCATTATTTCTACTGCGTGGCTTTAAAAAGGCTTTAAAGGACAGCCCATCGCAACAAGACGCACCGCTCTGCACTATCTAGGCATTCGGTGACATCCGATTTAGCATAGCGCAGACTTCTACCGTGGGCTATGCACCGACCCTTCACACTATGACTCGACTTACTGCACCCCGGCTCCTCGCAGCGCTTGCCACCGCCGTGGGCTTTGCACTTACCAACGAGACCAAAGCCCAACTTTTCGCAGCCCACCTCATCGCAGCGACGGCCGCCGCCGTGAGCTGTGCACTTGCTGCTTGTGCCCTTGCTTAGCTGCTCACAATCCGGCTCGTTGCAGCGCCGACCGCCGCCGTGAGCTACGCACTTGCCTCCAGTGCCCTGGCTCGGCCTTCCACACCCTGGCTCGTCGCAGCGATGACCACATCCATGGGATATGCATCTTCCACCCACACCACCACGGCTCGTGTTATTGCACCCAGGCTCCTCACAGCGCGGACCGCCTCCATGAGCAGTACATTTGCCGTCAGCTCCACGGCTCGACTTACTGCACCCCGGCTCCTCGCAGCGCTTGCCACCGCCGTGGGCAGTACATTTGCCGCTTGCACAAGCGCGCAACTTGTCGCAGCCCACCTCATCGCAGCGACGGCCGCCGCCGTGAGCTGTGCACTTGTTGCTTGTGCCCTTGCATAGCTGCTCACAATCCGGCTCGTTGCAGCGCCGACCGCCGCCGTGAGCTACGCACTTGCCTCCAGTGCCCTGGCTCGGCTTACCGCACCCTGGCTCGTCGCAGCGATGACCACCTCCATGGGATATGCATCTTCCACCCACACCACCACGGCTCGTGTTATTGCACCCAGGCTCCTCACAGCGCGGACCGCCTCCATGAGCAGTACATTTGCCGTCAGCTCCACGGCTCGACTTACTGCACCCCGGCTCCTCGCAGCGCTTGCCACCGCCGTGGGCAGTACATTTGCCGCTTGCACAAGCGCGCAACTTGTCGCAGCCCACCTCATCGCAGCGACGGCCGCCGCCGTGAGCTGTGCACTTGCCGCTTGTGCCCTTGCTTAGCTGCTCACAATCCGGCTCGTTGCAGCGCCGACCGCCGCCGTGAGCTACGCACTTGCCTTCTGTGCCCTGGCTCGGCCTTCCACACCCTGGCTCGTCGCAGCGATGACCACCTCCATGGGATATACATCTTCCACCCACACCACCACGGCTCGTGTTATTGCACCCAGGCTCCTCACAGCGCGGACCGCCTCCATGAGCAGTACATTTGCCGTCAGCACCACGACTCGACTTACCGCACCCCGGCTCCTCGCAGCGCTTGCCACCGCCGTGGGCAGTACATTTGCCGCTTGCACAAGCGCGCAACTTGTCGCAGCCCACCTCATCGCAGCGACGGCCACCGCCGTGAGCTACGTACTTACCACAACAATCCTGACTCGCTTGATCGCAACCGTGTTCATCGTATAAACAATTTTTGCGCTTCAATGTTGTCTCTTTTGGATTTGCGTTGCATACGTCAGTCGTTGCAGAATGGACGTTTATACCCTCTTCTTCCGCCGCATTTTCAATGTGCTTTCTAGCACGCTTTTGAGCGACAGCCATCGAAATTCCTTGCCTAATTGCTTTGAACACAATGGCTTTACTTACGACTCGCAGTCTGCAATCACCCAAAGCCGAAGACGCAGGATGAGTTCGTGTAATGATAAAGTAAGAGGATGTTGACTTGTTGACAAGTCCTGCTGTACAGTAGTATACTTACACAAGCATCCCAGTTACTTTCCTCTTCTCGGATTTAAATGCGATGGCGCAGAGAAAGGCAAATTCGATGCCGTCAACTGCAAATGTGCGAAACTATTTGGATAAAGTCCTCATTCAAAAGTCGATAGTGCTGTTCGATATCTTATGAACTCGATGCTCGACTCTACTTGACGCTACTTGCGAAGTTACTTATGTGTACGATTAGTCTAAGTAGCACCAGTGAGTGCTTGAACTATCTTACTATCTTGCAAATGGTCAAAAAGCTACCACGTGTAGCTTAATTACGATCATCTGATCATCTGTAGTCGTCTGTGTGTAATACAGAGCTGTAACCTAGAGTCTACAGATAGCGCTGTGCTGTAGCTAGCCAGCTTTAGCCAGCTAGCTATTACCAAGGCTATTACTTTTAGACGACCGAAGTAACAAACCCCGAGCCCCGAGCTATTTTACGACAGATTTTATACTACTTCATGAGAATTCAAATTACTATGAAAGTTCCCGCAAGTCCGAGGCAGATGTCGGGGAGTGCAGACGTGGATTTAGCGACTTTCCGACCGCTTTTTGACCTGGGTTCGAATCCCCCTTCGGTTGATTTTTTTGTCGAAGTGTCTTGAGCGGAGCCTTGACAAAGTAGTCCATGGGAGCATACTCCAGTCATAGCGGAGCCCGTATGCGACGTAGGCAATTGCCATCTCTGTAGATCTTGTTCTAAGTATGCTACTCTTAAGTAGCTGCTTCGATGTCCTCTTTTATAAATCGGAATAAGATGTGAGAGAAGGCGCTTGTCCCTAGGGCTCTAGTAGGGGCATTTCAAAGGATTTTGAGCAGTGAAAGGTAAGTGTCAAGGACAGGCTCGAAGCATGCACATCCTCTGAAGAATTTATTCTACGAAGTTCACGAGGTTTATTGTAAGAAACCAGGTTACTCCTTTCCCCAACCTCCTGATTCAGATGGACACCTCGAGAGGGAATGGTTGCAATTGTTTTGCGCATAGAGACTTTGGTTGCTATGTGTTACGTATCACAAGGGCATTTCTTTGAATCCGGGGAGCTCTCATCAATTCCACGGCCACTTGGGCTTGTGTGCCTGATTAGTTGTTCTTCTAGGAGTTGCTGTATTGCTTTGTATTTCTACTTGCATGACAAAAGGCATAAATGATTCAGCACCGCAAAAAAATATTATTTTCTGAGGGCCCCATTCCCCCCTCCCCCCCAAGGAACGAGTTTGGGCTAAATTTAGTAACTGATAGAGCAAGGTATACATCAGCAGGGTTACCCGAATCAGACTTAAAGCATTCCTTTAGTAAATGCAACATGGGTCCTGACAGCTTTTAAGGGCATTGGAATATTACGAGAGCTAACAAGTAGTGGCCTTAGCGCCAATGGGATGTTAGTTCAACAAATCAAGCGCACATGCCCGAGCGGCCATCAAAGTGGTAATCATGGTCCAGAGTACCCGCATCTCCGCATCCTTAAATCCTATCATTAAAGGTGAGTTCCCACCAGCGGAGACGAGAACGACGACGGAGCCTTTTTTTGACACACAGCACACAGCGCCATTATTCGTGACTGGCAGACAGAAAGTGCCAGCACAAGACATACAGGACAGCTCTAAGACTTTGGCACTTTGACACTCCACTAATCAACTAAGCACAAATTCCCGACCACGAAATTAGCAATCGCGGTCCCAGACGAACAAATAACCCCTTCTTCCGAATTCTGTGAGCCTTCGAGATTTACCCTCGAATGCCTAGCATGAAGTCTAGCTCGGGAAGATCTGTGGACGCCGATTAAATAGCACCCTCTCTGTTAGTTTTGAAGTCCAGTCCCTTGTTCTGGAGGGTTCATCAAAACGCAGCTTTTTGCTGTTTGTTTGTTGTTGTTTCTTTGCAATTGGGGAGTATAATCTAATCTAATCTAATCCCCCCAGAGTGCTTAAATACGAATGAGGCAATTGTGTAGCCAATTTATTGAGTGCTCCAGGGAAATATTGGACAGTGCAGGGAGTCCTCGAAGCCATGCCAGATGAAAGCTTGGCTCAGAGTTCTTGTGTTTGATGCAGGCGGCCTTGCCACCGTAACCAATAAACTCGAGGGGCGTTTGGTCCAGTCCAGGGTCCTGGCGGTCGAACGTTCGGTGCACGCACCTAATTCATTCAACTTTAATCTGGGCTAGATTAGATTGGGTTAGATTAAACTCCCCAATTGCAATGCAACAACAACAAATGGCATAAAGCTGCATTTGACGAATCCTCCAGAACAAGTCTGACTGGGCTGAGTGTCCTTTTTGTCTGACTCGGGGCATCCATACGGCCTTGAGTGCACACACATGAAGCCGCGATAAACGTAACGAATCATATCTTGACACCTGCGGGATCTTTTCTAGCAGTGAGAAAGGGAATGCAGTGTAAAACTTAAAGCAGAAGGAGATAACTATGCACACATTTCCGAGCGACCATGGAAGTGATGGCAGCGGTCCAAAGCGCCCTTTTGTCTGCATCCTAAATTTTTTGGACGGGATATGATGGGATATGAATTCCCTTTCGCAGAGGAGCAAGACACCACGAATTTCTTTAGACCGTACAAAAAGAAATATCTTTTTATGTTTTTATCTGAGCCCTCCCGAAGGGGGGGAAGCTGGATTTAGTATCCAACAGACAGGGCGCCATTTTTACAGGCCCAGCTTACATTAGAACGGAGGCTAATCAGGCAAAAGTTTTAAACACAGGCCCCAAAGTAATTGAGCCGGTGCTGCACTTAGAAGTATGTATGTTTGGCGCTCGCTCCCCGCCTTGCGACCCAAGGCCGGGCGCGTGCACCCCTCCCGAAGGTTACACAAGAAGAACTGAGATGGACTAGATAAGCAGAGCAGCTGCAGTGTGCTTGGTGCCTTTAGCGACTACTACAGCAAACTTTTGTGAGTGGCGTTGGGTGTTGGGCTGTTGGGCTGCTTGGTTACTGTTTTCAATTTATTTCAGCCATGTTGTTTTTCCCGAGTGGCGGTGGAAGTATTGGTAACGGTCCGAAGTGGCTCACTGTTCCGTGCTCTGAGAGTGCTGCTCAAGAGAGGAGATTTCACCCGCAGAGGATAACGGGGCTACTCCAAAGTCCCTCTGGCGATCCAGGAGAGGAGTCGCCCACCCCAGAGCAATTGCGTGACCCCATTTGCGTGTGATTCTGCCTTGCAGGCTACGGCTTCCGAAAAGCCGATATGATTTAATGACGTATGTTTGCGAGCCATTTCCTGAGCAGCGAGGTCCAAGATGAGATTAATGTCAGAGTAAACGGCCCCATAGCAGCTTATGGCTAAGGCAAGAACAGGGCCGCTCTAGCCGTGTTCATTGACTTTACCCTGTTAAGGGCCTCTTTGGTTTGCTGCGTGCTATGCAGCACGGAGAAAGGCCCTTTCTATTTTTTTTCTTCTCTGCCCCCCAAGGCCCCTAAGGGGGGAATTGGTTGATTTAATGAGGATAGCATTAAACTATTTGACGTATACATTTATGCTCTACTTCTGCTGGTAATGACTTCCGCCTATACAGCGTCATACACAGCAATCGAACCCGAACTCGAGCAAATACAAACCCAATCGACATAAAAGCTAGAGCTGCGGGTAGAAGCAAAGGCGCGTGCGATGTGCGCAACGCGCAAGTGCAATTAAAAACTAAAAGGCAAATAAAGCAGTGCCTGATTAGCTTTGAGCTTTGGCTTCCCTGCCTCCTTCCTGTATTGGCTCCTTTCTTAGTGCGAGCCGCTTTGCTTCGTTTCTCTGAATGCTGGCCTCCTAATTCCGAATCCCTGGCGTCTGTGTCAGAACTCTAAGGAGGAGGCATATAGAGTCCAGAAAGCTGGAAGTAAATGCCTCTGGTGTTGTAGTAGCAGTGCATGCTCGATTCACTTATTCGACATGAGTTACACATAAGTCATAAACAACGAACAACACCTACTTATAAAATAAAGCATAGCGAGGAGCACAAGCAACATCGGCCTCTACATTAAAATTGGAGGGCCCACCAAACCAACCTTGGTCTTCTAAACACCACCTGCGTTCAAGGTTCGCTCAAAATACTTCCACAAGACCGAGAAAAGCATGCCCTGTAGGCCATTGGTGAGGAAACGAGTAGCGAGGCCGCGGCCGAAGAGCGCGGTGACGCCGCCTTCGCTCAGGACTTTGGTCACAGCAGCGGGGTACGACATGGGCTCCTCCGCAGTTTGCTTCGTGGTTTTCACCACGCGCAGCGAGTTTGAGCACGTGTCGCTGACGATGGACGCGCAGAGGCCGAGCCCTGCGTTGTGCGCCAGGGTGGCGAGTTGGGGGCTCCCAGGAGGCGGCGGCGGGAAAGTGACGGACAAGTAGTTGTAGGTAGCAAACCACGGGTAGTGCCCGACGAAGGTAGCCGCTGAAGTAGCGAGCGCTCCTTCGTACAGAGTCCCGAAACCCCGCTCTTGTAGCCTTGTTTTAAGCTGCTCTACGCCTTCAGCGCCGCCTTGAACTTGCAAGGTGGTTTTTACAGTATCCACAGGCATGATGCCAATGCGCCAGAGCGCGGCCGCGCCAGAACAAGCAACCTGATGAACGACACAGCCACACAATTGACGTTAAGTGCGCAATGGTGAACGTATTAAGGAGTGAACTGAGAGTGAATTAGTCGAAGAGAACTATACTACACGCGAACAATCGATTCACCGTTTTCAGGCCAACGTCAATGTTCACATCTGCTAGCAGCGCAAGCACGAAGGCGTTGGCTGCCGTGTCACCAAAGCGCGACGCGGGGCCTTGTACTAGCGCAAAAGGAAGGCCTTGGTAGAAGCGGGGCACTCCACCTTCGGCCCATAGCGTGCTCGCCGCTTCTTGGAGAGTGCCTCCGTAACGGTACTGGTAGTTCATGAGCGTGCGAAGCCACATGAGTGTAGTGACTTGCGCTACTGCGGCTGCTGCACCAGCCTTGCCACCTCCTACAGCTTTCTTGCTAGCCTTCTTTAGAATTGCGCCGTAGTCTACTGAGGCCCCACGAGACAACTCCGAGCTACTCCTGGCTGCGATAGAGGAAGTTTCAGGCAGTGCAACAGATGCTGCTGATGCAGTTGCAGGTAAAGCTATGATAGCCGCAGCCGCGACCAGTGAAAATGCTGATAAGGCTTCCCTGCGGTCACAGCTAAGATTGTCGCCGCTGCATACTAGACTATTGGGACTGTCACCATCATCCGTACTAATAGAAGTGGGTGAATGTCGATGGCTCAATACTGGCAGCAACCCATCAGCCAGATTTAAAAGAAAAAGTCCAACAACGAGTCGAAAATTACTAGCCTGCATTTTGACTTACTTATTGCTCCAGAGCCTACCTTCTGAATATGAGTCAGTATCAGCAATGGACACTCCTCGAGGTAGAGCTACTGAGTTAGCTGTGCTAAGCTATCAGTTCAATAGTGACTATTGTCTAAATATTGTGGCATAATCTGCGCTTCACTTTCTGCATGTTCTGACGTCCGTCATCTGACGTGTCTTCAAATAATATTGCGACAATTCGACAATTCTCTCTATAGTACTTCTATGAAGTGTGAGAGCAAACTGAGTCCGCTGTATGAGCTACACTGAGTCGGGCAGAACGTCGCACATTCTTAGATGAAGTATTGTGTACTCTTGTTTGCTATATTTCGTGGCTCGAAAGCATGGCATAGGACGCTTCCTAGCCTAACTTTCAGAACATTCGCAGGGCGGCGGTTGCTTGTTGCAAGCGCAAGGCGCAATGCTGGACTTGGCTTGAACATTGCCGTCAAGTTAAGGGACTTGCGTGTGACTCCAGCGATTTCTTCGAGTGACATTGTCGGATCAGTTGACAACGGTGCCGGAGTAGAACTTGAAAAATTGCCAAAATTATTGAGCAGCACAGCGATTGCTGAGGTTAAGCATCTTAATACTTGTATGCAATGACACCTGAAGCAATCACGATTGGATCATTGTATTTTAGGTTGTCAATTGGGCTTACCGCGGGAAGACTAGCGGCCCTGGAGCGGAGCCCATTGAGGCTTGGACCACAGAACGCCATCTCATTAGTGGAACTAGAACAAGCCCAAATGAAATAGGTATTTCCCCTGGATATGATTAAAAACCAAATGACGATTTCTTCACATAGGACTTGACCATTTGATAACGTCGTTTCTCCAGATGAAATTTTCGCGAACTGTCAACGATTGGGTCGGAACCAGGAACAATTTCTTGTCGCCTCACGCTCTCAGGAAAATGAAATTGGGAATTCGCTCGCAGCATTTCGAGCTAAGCAAGCTCACTTGGAGTGGGATTCTCCAACAGTTATGGGACCTGCTGCTCTTCGTGAAGCTGCATCAACACGGGACGCGATTCTTTCCAAATGCAGCGACGAATCAAACCGGCTGCTCGTTGGCACTGTGCATGTAAAATGCCATGACGGGTCGAATGAGGCCGAAATCGGTGCGATATCCACAGTTACACGACGCATCTACATCGCTTTGCACCGTATTGTTTCAATAATCATTAGAAACTTTTCTGTGATTTTTAAGAATGGATCAACTTTGAAATGTTTAACATCTTTGTATTTAAAATGATAATAAACAAATAGGCATGTTAGCTGTGGACCCTGACGAGCAAGGTCTGGGCGCAGGTGCGATGCTCTTGGAAGCTGCTGAAACGCATGCCCGCGACGAAATGGGTGCCAATATAGCAGTTCTCTGGGTGAGCAAAGTGGGATTCCCCTTAGCTCTTAGCTTGCTAGCTTCCTTCAAGTTCGATATCTCCTTAAGTCTTTGCTTTTTTTTCAGTTTCGGGAAGAGAAACTTTCTTGAAGCCGATTGCTATGCCTTACAGGTCATATCTGTGCGATCAGAGCTATTGACATGGTATTACAGCCGCAGGTATAGGGGCACTGGCATTACTCAGCCTTTTCCGGATGTACCGGGAGCTATCTTCGGCCAACCCAAAGAAGAGCTCAACTTCGTGCGCCTTGAAAAAGATTTGTTGCCTTAGTGCTTCTTCTCTTCTTGGACATGGGCTTACCACGACTGCGTATATGGAGACCACGGACGAGCACTTTATGCGGAAATCCCTTAACATCCAAAGCAAAGAAGCCGCGCACTTCGACAGATCCGACGACAACTGACACCCGACCAAGGGGGTTACTTTATCTGGGACCGATGCGACCCCCCAAAACCTCCCTCGTGCTCGTACGTAACGATGTCCCATACACCCCGCACGGAGCACCTTACACACAACCGAGCCGACTGATTTCTTTAACTCGTTATTATGCCACCATGCCTTCTTGTCGTCGTAAAATTGATAAACAATAATACTCCACGGTCCGTCCGGTAGACACAGTCATATGCAGCGTGGGCATCGGGGAATGGAAAGGATTCCTAGGAACTTCGGGCCACCGGCAGATAATGGGCCCTTCCGTTATGGATTTATAGCACCGCTTGGTACTTGAATTATCCGTGGGACTCTCGTTTGATCAACAAAGGCATGCACAGTAAAGTATTAATTAATTTTTATGGCAGTTATAAACATTTTCGGCACTATCTTGCCGATCACGAGCGCGGAACCTGCACTCGTCGGGGTATACGCAGAAGGCATGCCCTCGAGTCTCGAAGTGGAGTGCCTTGCGAGGGTTTCAACAAACACTGGAAGATGACCACGAGTAGCGACCGTGGCGTTTGATCGAAGATTTATGGGTTTAGCTCTATCATAGGGAGGGGCCGCTAGGCCACAAGAGGCCGACTTGAATGTTGTTATTTTTATTTTAAGGGGGGCTTTTCTATTCACTGCCACTCTGCGAACGAGGAAGGAGATCCTGCCCCGTCGAAGCCTCGTTTGGCTCAAGAGAAGAATCTCGTGTTCCGCATGTCACAATCTTTTTTACTCGCGCGCCTCCTCTTTATTGCCCTGCGGGGTGCGCAACACCTGCACATACCTCGCTTTTTGCGAATTTCCCGAGGAATTTGGCCAGTTCCCCTCTCCCTCCTGAATCATTCTGCACTTGCTTTGTTTGCGCAACGCACGCGCATTCCCACTTCTCACCGCAGCGTTGGCTTTTGTGCCATTTGGGTTTGTATTAGTTCGAGTTCGAGTAAACGCTGAAGTGCATTATCGGCGCTGCTCTCTCAGCTTTGCGAAAAGCAGGATCCCCTTGACCTTGATTTGACAACCGATGATAATCGATTACCTGATCACTCGCAATGGAATCTTCGAATCCTTCTCCGAAAAAAAGCCCCGCGGGTACTTCAACCGCAGCAAGTACCGCAGCGAACATGACGAAGAAACATATGGCAGCTACATGAACCCCGAGTAAGGCTACCGAGCCGGGCCAGGGGATTTCTATGGTGCCGTCTAAGTGATACAGTAAGTGCCCTTCTTCTGTATAGCTACAGATGCTAACACCAGTCCTCCCCTCGGGGGAGACGCGGAAAGTCGAAAAATATTGCGAAAATCCAAGAAAGAGTTTCAGTCGTACTGTAATCCTTTATATCAAATGGAGTTTCGTTCGTGGTTCATGTCCGCCCTTTTTTTCGTACTGTACTACATACTACTACAGTTCTGTTGTACATGTGCAGTAAACAAAACATCAGGCGGACCACGGGCACAAGAAGGGACACGCACCACGGGCAATACAAGGGCACTCACCCACGGGCATCTCAAGGCCGTGCACTGAGG
>Ga0307931_1000878_pt1 | contig 19846 bp, 19 predicted proteins | sample OrgLakmetageno47_FD_201816 | JGI IMG/M metagenome (GOLD analysis project Ga0307931, IMG submission 201816) | Saline water microbial communities from Organic Lake, Antarctica - #47 | ecosystem: Environmental > Aquatic > Non-marine Saline and Alkaline > Saline | place: Antarctica: Organic Lake...
CCTGAGCCATAAAAGGCTTTGACGGGACAGGAACTCCTTCCTCGTTCGCGGAGTGGCAGTGAATAGAAAAGCCCCCCCTCAAAAATGCAAACAACAACATGCAAGCGGGCCGCTTGTGACCTAGCGGCCCCTCTCTATCAAAGAGCTAAACCCATATATCTTCCATCAAACGCCGCGGACGCTAGTCGTGGTCGTCCTCCATCGTAATTTGAAACTCTCGCAAGGCCCTCCACCTTGAGAGCAAGTCGACTGCGTATACCCCGAAGAGTGCAGGTTCCGCGCTAGTGATCGGCATGATCGTGCTGAAAATGCTTGTAGCTGCCGCCAAAATAAATCAATCTAGGGAAGAAGTTGAAACACGAAAAATTGGAAGAAATTAAACACGGACTTTCCAAGGATTGTTTCCTGGGTGCGCCCGAGTGAACAAGAAACCGGGAAAAGAGCCTGATATGACTGTTTCGTTTCTCATGAAACGGGCCTCGCGGGCGGACTGTTTGTTTCTGTTTCTGTTTCCCAGGTGGAAACGAAACACCTGGATTTCCGACATTTCTTTCGGGCTTCGTTTCAATTCAGCCCCCAAAGTAGGTGCTCCTCAGGAGATTGGGCTGAGGATTAGCGTGGACCACTGTTTAGTTGGAGCGATAACGAAAATTTTGATCGAAATTAGAGTTCTCGTATAAAGTCATGGGGATCCAGTACAACTATTCGATATTGGCCTCTTCTCAATGCCTGCCGATCCCAACTGCGAAGCTCCACGTAAGAAAGAGATGGAAACGAAATATACAGGTGAATGGTTGGAGAAACAGCGCACGAAGCCCATATGTTTCGTTTCTAGAAACCAGAAACGCCCAGGGCACCACTTTTATACTTGTATTGTTTCTTGGAAACGAAACACGCGCAAAATCCGGCTTTGTTTCCTATGTCTCCTTTTTCCGACCCCACTATGGCCCACTCCCTATCGTTCGTAAACCTACGTCGATACCTTCTACATATCCGAAGAAGGTATCGACGTAGGTTTACGAACGATAGGGAGTGACTATGGCACTACTATAGCTATGGCCATTAGTTACCTGGAATTCCCATTTCGAGAAAAGGGCCTCGGGAATTCCCGGAATACCCGGGAATTCCAGGGAATTCCAGGGAATCCAAGGGAATCCCGGGAATCCACGGCTGTGGCGGGAAGTTGGAAGTAGAGCCCCGTATATCGATTATAAGGTCAACTAAACTTCGCAGGATGTCCACAATATTCCCAATTGAATGGGTAAATAATTGCTTGCTTATAGAGAAGGATAGGTCGGAGTCGAAATCGCGGACGTACTCGAAGTAACTCGAAGCCCATGCCTCCTTCCGATCCTAAAAGGTTTCATGGGAGTAAAGATGAAAATTGCATTACGCCAAAGGACACTCAGCCCAGTCAGACCTGTTCTGGAGGCTCCATTCGAATAAACTTTTATGCTATTTGTTTTTGTTTCTTTGCGATCAGGGAGTATAACCTAATTTGCATTATATAATCTAAACTAATGGGCACTGCGGCCTCCGTGTTGTCTGCCTCATTTGCCGCTTGATATCTGTGCACCTTGGCATCGAGATGACTGTAGCAGGCAGCGCCAGCTGTTGATTTGGGGGCTAAAAATTCAGCTATTGGAAGTATTGGCGATTGCGGTGAGACTTCGCGGGCTGTTGCTTCGTTGTTGCTCTCTTCTAATGTCGGGCTCGCTCTTTTGGCAGTGTCGTCTGCAGCCACGGCGGCAAATGAGCTACCAAGGCACAGATATCTAAGGATTTTCTGGTACAAAACGAAACCAAAACATCCCCCCTGTATGCAGAGGAACCCCCTCTGTATGCAAAAGAACCCCCTATGTATGGGAATCCCAAGGAATTCCAGGGAATTCCCAGAAAAGGGCCGTTTTTGAGCCGGGAATTCCAATGGGAATTCCAGCGATTCCCGACCTCGGGAATTCCCGCTTTGGGAATTCCAGATAACTAATGGCCATCATCCATCATCACGGCGTAATGCACAATGCACTACTAGATCAACAAACACAGCGTCCTTGATGGTGCTTGGCTAGTCACTGGCGACAAGAGTCGACAAGGTTTTGAATATCACTTTACGAATTTGAAACTCTTCCACAACTTTTGATCTCAATCTATGCATGATTTCTTTCTGTAGGTTCCTCCAGAGTTGTGCTGCTCCGATCATCGATACACGGTAGCACCTCTGAAGAGCAACGTTTGATAGCTCACCATGAGAGCCTGGAGACCGCTGATCTTCGCTTTGCCAGCTACTAGAGCTTTAGTACTTTATCGAACTGACTCCGCTGCCCGTTTCGTTCGCAACTTTGCTGTTGTGCCCGGCGTGGAAGCTCCAGTCACATCCCACCTGTCCTTTGTTCCGATGCTACTGGCGCAGACGCTCAGATCCGGTGACGTTGCAGTTGATGCCACCGCTGGCAACGGCTACGATACCTTAACCCTAGCTAGGCTAGTTTTGAACGGCGACGCTGGCACTCAAGGGCGCGTCGTGAGCGTTGATGTGCAGCAAAAGGCCCTAGACACAACTTCGAACCGGCTTCTTGACGAGTTTTCGGAGGACGCCATTGAATCGGGGGTCAAATTCGTGCTTGGAAACCACCGATCGTGGGAAAATTTGTCTGAACTTGTTGGGGCTGACCGAGAGTCGACCGTGAAGGCATGGGTGTACAACCTCGGGTATCTGCCTGGTGGTGACAAAAGTATTTTGACCCAGACTGAAGACACGCTTGATTCTTTGAGAGAAGCAGCAGATCGGACCGCCTTAGGCGGTTTAGTGTGCGTGACTTGCTACCGGGGCCCACTCCACGACGAAGAAACGGCGGCAGTGCGCGCGGAGATGGCGTCATGGGCTCAGAGCAACTGGCGGGTGTGCGAATTTGCGCCTCTCAACTGGCCTGCAAGCCCCATCGTGATGACTGCGCATCGATTTGAGGTTTGTGGAATATGTAACTTGCCTATAGAAAGGTTATGAAGTTTGATTCCTAGCACGCTCTGTCCTTTTTCATTCGTCTTCTGCAGATCCCAAGAACAAGATTGCCCAAGCGGAACCATCCATGAGGTACATCTTGAATATTGTAAGTAGTTTTGATCTTACCCTATTTCCGGTCAATTGTTTTAGCGCGCTTGAGTCGATTTCTGATATAGTCAGAGTTAATAATTGCGCAATTTATGGGTTAGCCAAAAGACTATTATCTCTTTCATGGCCACTCGGGAATATGTGCCTGATTAGCGGCCCCTCTCTTAGCATACTACTACCTAATAGTATGAGCTATGAGCAGCTTTGTTTTGTTTTGTTTTTCTACCTGTTGACTGACTTATTCCGGCCAGTCGGGGCCTGTGCCAAAAAACGAAGGGTGGGTTATACAGAGAACTCTTAATAGGCTTGGTAGGGCGTGCCTATTCTCGTACGAGTCTAGTGTCGAACTCGAACTCGAACTAATACAAACCCAAATGGCACAGAAGCCAATGCCAATGCTGCGGGTAGAAGTGGGAATGCGCGTGCGTTGCGCAAAAAAAGCAAGTGCGGGATAATTCGCGAGGGAGAGGGGCATTGGCCACATTCCTCGAAAAAATTGCAAAAGCGAGGAATTTGCGGGTGTTGCGCACTCCGCAGAACAATAAAGAGGAAGGCGCGCGAGCAAAGAAGCTCGTGACATGCGGTCTTGTCTAGTTTAGATTAGTCAAATTAATACTCCCCAAGTACAAAGAAATACCACTGTGGCATATAGCAACAGAAAAATGTATACATCAGAGGAAGTCTAAATGGGCTGAGTGTCAGTAAAGTAGAGACTTTATCTCCACCGAACATGGCTCTCAGAACCAGCTACCAGGTAAAACATGCGCGGACAGTGCGAATGGACTCTTCAATGGACTCCCCGAGGTAACCAAACGCACGGGCAGGCGTTAAGGGCAGCCATGAAGTACTTCCTTTTCCTTGGTCGTCTTGCTTTGGTTCGCTTGTTGTCAGAGCCTCAGCACCATCGTTTGTGTCATCGATAGCACCAAGCAAGCAACTATGCAGCCGATGCTTTTCAGATGCTCCATCCCCATCTTGGCACACCAATTCTTTGCCTGGGCTGGCAGCTCGCTCATATGGTGACAGCAGGAGAGGTTCGTCGGCGCAATCGTCATCGGACAAGTCCGTCGAGTGCGTTGCACTGCCGCTCATGCCACGAGTATTGCTTTCGCTGGCACTGGCACTAGCACTTGAGCTGGCACTGGAACTAGTGCTTGTGCTGGTGCTTGAGCTGGTGCTCCTGTTGTCACCAAGGCTTTGATCGTCGCCCCTTCCCCTGGAGCTCCGCCGTAGCATGCTCGGAACATCGGAGGCATTTGCTGCTTGGGGACTGTTGTTCTGCTTGCGTCGGCGAGAGTTCGGCAACTGTGCTGTTGTGTCATTTGGATTGTGAGTACTTCTTGAAACTACATTTTGAGCAACAGCAGGCTCGAGCCGGGCTCGCTTTCTGCCTGCTTGCGAGCGCGAGGGCGACAAGGCCATTGGTGCAGAATTTCCAGCTCTGCGTTTTGTTGCTTTGTGGCGTTGTTCTGCGCGAAGGTGTCGAGCTGCAGCCGCATCCACCGAAACGGGCAATGGTGCTGAAGAAGGTGCTGGTATTGGCACCCATGAAGAAGACGACGACGACGAAGACGACAAGGACAGTGACGATGATGCTGTAAAATCCACTTTAGATACAGTGCTTCGGCGAGAGCGAGCAGGAGTTGCTGGTGCGGCCTTAGGCGACGATACTTCTGCCACTGCTACAGCAGCTGCACCTGAAGTCGCTGACGACGACGATGATGACGATGATGATAAATCGGCAGCATCAGATGATCTTCGGCGCGAATAAGCAGGAGTTGCTGGTGCAGCCTTAGGCGATAATACTTCTGCCACTGCTACAGCAGCTGCACCTGAAGTCGCTGACGATGATGACGACGACGATGATGATGAATCAGCAGCATCAGATGATCTTCTGCGTGAACGAGAAGGAGTTGCTGGTGCGGCCTTAGGCGACGATACTTCTGCCACTGCTACAGAAGCTGCACCCGAGGTCGATGACGACGACGACGAAGTCGATGATGACGATGAATCAGCAGCATCAGATGATCTTCTGCGCGAACGAGCAGGAGTTGCTGGTGCGGCCTTAGGCGACGATACTTCTGCCACTGCTACAGCAGCTGCACCTGAGGTCGATGACGACGACGATGATGATAATGACGATAAATCGGCAGCATCAGATGATCTTCTGCGCGAACGAGCAGGAGTTGCTGGTGCGGCCTTAGGCGATATTACTTCTGCCACTGCTACAGCAGCTGCACCCGAGGTCGCTGACGACGACGATGATGACGATGATGATGAATCAGCAGCATCAGATGATATTGTGCGCGAACGAGCAGGAGTTGCTGGTGCGGCCTTAGGCGACGATACTTCTGCCACTGCTACAGAAGCTGCACCCGAGGTCGATGACGACGACGATGATGATGATGACGATGAATCGGCAGCATCAGATGATCTTCTGCGTGAGCGAGCAGGAGTTGCTGGTGCGGCCTTAGGCGACGATACTTCTGCCACTGCTACAGAAGCTGCACCCGAGGTCGATGACGACGACGATGATGATGATGACGATAAATCGGCAGCATCAGATGATCTTCTGCGCGAACGAGCAGGAGTTGCTGGTGCGGCCTTAGGCGATAATACTTCTGCCACTGCTACAGCAGCTGCACCCGAGGTCGATGACGACGACGACGAAGTCGATGATGACGATGAATCAGCAGCATCAGATGATTTTCTGCGCGAACGAGCAGGAGTTGCTGGTGCGGCCTTAGGCGACGATACTTCTGCCACTGCTACAGCAGCTGCACCCGAGGTCGCTGACGACGACGATGAAGACGACGACGACGATAATGATGATGATGATGATCCAGCAGCATCAGATGTGCTTCGGCGAGAGCGAGCAGGAGTTGCTGGTGCAGCCTTAGGCGACGATACTTCAGCTACTGCTACAGCAGCTGCACCTGAGGTCGATGACAATGACGACGATGAAGACGATGACGATGACAAATTCGCAGTATTAGTTGGGTTCCGGCGCGAACAAGCAGAAGTTGCAGGTGCAGTGCTAGGCGCAGGGCCTGCCGCCTCGAGAGAAGCTCTAGCGCGAGCTCTTTCCTGTGAAAGCACATAAAAGGCGAATGGTTCAGTACGACAGACACGTTGTTCGTGAAATAAGCAACTAGCGCTTCTCGGACTGTAATATGCTACGAGCAAGAACTCGTATTATTCGCGTAATTATTCAGTACCTTCAGAGCGCGGCCAGGGACCACTAAAGTCGGAATCGACCGGCTGACGTCAGCGGCACTCTGCGCACTATTTCTACGGCTATTCGTACTGAGAAGAGGCTTATTTTTAGCCAGAGCTGAAGAAGTTAACGAAGATGCTGGTACATCTGCCGTGGATGTGACCTCACATGCCACAGGTGCGTCTTTGGCAGTACGCTGCAGTGATTGTCGTCGCTGCGTGGCAGGTGAACTGTCAGGTGCAGCCACTGCTGTAGTGGCAGTTTTCGACAGTGATGATAGGCTTTCTTGCGATGTTTTTACAGACGAAGAAGCTGTTTCTTCTCTTGTCGCTGCTGCCGTCCCAGGAAATGCACCTTTATTCATAGATTTGGCTTTGAGCATGTCTTTGGCTGAGGCGAAGGTCACAGTTGGAGGGGCCTGAGGCCCGCTATTGCTGCTATTGCTATTGCTGCTGCTAGTGCTAGTGCTGTTCCTGCTCCTGGCTCCAATTTTCGAGGATCGAGCCTCTGCTTCCGCAGCTGCTGCTGCGACCACAAGGGGCTCGAGTTCTTCAGAGGACATGTCTTCGCTGTCGCCTTTGTCCCAAACGACCCTGTAGCAGGACTTGCCTGGCCGTTTGCCCTCCACTTGCCCCTGTGTTAGTGCAGCTGCACCACCACCACCACTACGGGAGTGCAGGACTCGTCGCCCGCTCAATCTCCCGCTGCCAGCTCTCGTGAGACTCCTGCCGTGGCGTCCTTCCACGACGCCGTCTTCGAGAGCCAAGCTTAGATCCGCCCCGAAGGAATCTTCGCGTGCCCGAGCACAGCCCTCGTGCGAATACTGATCATTCCAAGCCACATCGCTAGCAGCGGTGGGGTCAGCTCTTATTGAAATAGCAGGCGTGGAGGCTACACTTGGTGTCGCCGCAGTTGACGGGCTCGTCACGCTGTTGCTGCGCAATCGCCGCGGCGCTGCTAGTTTGGTGCTCGGCGCCACAAAGGGGCGGTGGCGACCTGACGCTGGAGGCGCTGCTGCAGGTGCTGGCGATTGCAGTAAATGCGGTGGCGATTGCAAGTGATGTGTGCCAGAAGCAGGTCTAGGGGGCACCTCTCGTGTTGGTGACGAAAGCTGACATGCCGAGGTAACAGGAAGCTCTTGTTGACGAGTTTCATGAGTGCTTTCCGGTTCAATGATGCGTTCGTCAGGCTGCTGCCGGGGTCGCTTCAGGAGGCCAGCGCGACGGCTGACGTCATCACCTGGCGGGTGCACCGATTCGCGCAAGGGTGACGAAAGCTGATTTCTATGCTCTGTCAGCACACTGACGTCTTTCAAAGGAGAAGCTGCCAGAGAGGGTTGTTGTGTCATTGGAATGGCACTCGACGAAAGCGAAGGACCGTTAGAGCTGTTGTTGTCGCCTACGCTGTTTCGTAAACTCGCAACCAATGCGTCAAAAGCTTCGAAGTTTCTTGAATCTGCCATGAAAGCCTGGTGCGGTGCTGAAGCGCAGTGCACCTCCATAGACCCAATATAGCTCGTAGCGCAGCACTCGCAGTAGCCACCTGCGGGCGGCGGCACCACATTTCGCGTGCGCTGAACAGCCGCAGCTTGGGAAGTGCGCTTCGGAGCAACCCGTTCTTGCGTCTTCGGGATTACCTCAGTTTGTTCTGGTTGCTGTGCTACGGCAGCAAGAGAAGGAGGCGGCAACAAAAAGGCGCCGTCGCCCATGCCGTCGTCTGAGGCCTCTTCCACCGCGTTGCCCTCGCTGGCTCCTGGAGCTGACAGTGACGCAGCACCACCAGCAGCGTTAGAATTGGTGGCAGCAGCAGCGGCAGCCATGGGAGCAGTGCTGGAGGCAATCCCTGCACCAAGGTTGGTGGTGCAATTGTCGGTGCCTCTACTAGCCTTATGTGCATTGCTTGCTCGAGGTGGTTCGCGTGGTCTTGGTGCTTGCTTCGGCTGCGGCGGCGGCTCGCGAGGCCATTCGTCTCTCGGCGTGAAGAAAGATATGCCCGGAGGAGCATCGAGGTGCAACCGGCAACCATCCAGCTTTGTGGCGTTGAAAGATTTGCTGCGGTCTTCGTAGAGGCCGTCGAGGTCGCGAATCGTAATGCGCGCCACTGCCCCCGCAGCTGGAGGTCGAAACCGCTCCCAACCCCGCGCTTCTCCTACACCACCGCGGCCTGCCATCAGAGACACACCACCATTTCGCCCGTTGCCCCCCATAGTCGCAAGTGGATTTTCGGGTCGTGAAGATGCGTTGCTGCGGCATTTAACGGGGGGCGCGGTGGCATTCAAGAGGTCGACGAAGGGTTTCTCTTCCATGACTTGCGCTTTCACTTGACGCGCAATCTGGAAACAGAGTTGGTAGAATAAGAAGAGCACATAAAGATGTTCGGATTAAATAGAAATGCAATAGTATTGATTGATTCGATATATTTATCGACAAAACAAAAATTTAAGTCGTAGCACTGGGCTATCGCAGAAACACAGAAACCCTGGAGGAGACATACATCGGCCGTAGTGAGTTGTTTGTTGGAAGCAGGCAACATCATGCGTTTAGCCCGCTTCGAAGTCGTGACACTAGGTGCAGGTTGAGCTTCATTTGACGCCATGACGCAAATTTGTACGCCTTTTTCCAGCACTGTGCGCAGGACATAACCTCTGGCGGCTGCCAGGCGGCCAAGGTGGCCGTCTCTTCCCCCGACCGAGGCATCGACAAATACTGTCGTCATTGGCAGCAACTATGCTACTCTAAAAGTTCTATTCACAGAGCGAACTCAGTGACGAATGCATGTTTGGTGTTCACTCTTAGACGCAGTTGTGTTCATGCCCTAGTCCCCTTCGAAATGTAAACGAGAACGCGCCATTTTTGATTTTGTTCCCCTCCAAAGAGGGGTTTCCTCAGCATTTTACAGAACGAACACGAACTGTCGACTTCGTCCGACGTCCGACTGAAGATGAAGATGACGACATCTGGGATCTGGGCCTGAGTCGTGAGTCGTGAGCCGGTGAGTTGTAAGTCACCTGCCAGGGCTGCCTAGAAGCCAAGGTTTTTGGTGCGATTTATGGTGCGGGTAGATCTCGGGCGCGTGGCACTAAGTCCTTTTGCGGACTGGGGTTTCTTCTGAATTTCTTTTGAGACAGGCCCCGAGGGGCCGGAATCAAAAGGCTAAAAGGTAGAGATAAAGAGCAAAGCAGCGCAAATTAAATCTAGGAAATCAAACAGGCGCACATGCTCGAGTGAATTCGTTTTCCTGCAGATGGCCGTTTAATCGGCTATTATATTTAAGAGGAATGATAGGCGGCATTGGCATTGAAGTTGAAGGAGCTTAAGAGAGGAAAAGGAAACGCCACTTCATTCGTTAACGGTGGTCGGGATATCGGAAGCTAGTCAGCGATTTTGTAGATTAAAATTATTAAAGGGAACCGAGGTATGCAGTGTGCACTATCACTATCACCCATATCATCTCATCAGACAGCAGACAGAAGCGCCAAGAAACAAGAACACAAAAGTGCTGTAGAGATTACTGTTTTCCATCGATGTCGTAAATTTGTGATAAGAAAAAAATATTTACCAGTATATAAGAGTGCCGGAAATTTGCATGAGGTGACTGGCATGATATCTTCTCGCTTTCCCGGCTAATTTCTTGCATTGCGATCATTTCACACGCAGCCGCTTTCAACCCAATGCTTTATATCCTCTAGGAGCTTCAGCTTCGTAGGAGGAGTATACAAGATTTAATTGTCCGTCCGTCCGTCCGTCAGCAATTCTGATCTTCAGAATTTGGATTCGTTGGAATTCTTTTTTCAAGAGTTCATCCGATCGTCCGAAGGTTGCGAAGCTTTCGTCTCGAACGCTTCGAGTTCTACGCTAATTTTGCAAAGCTAAAGAGAAGGTTGCGAAGCTTTCGACTCAAACGCTTCGAGTTCTACGTGAACTTTGCGAGGCTCTCAACTCTAATGAGTGTGAAATTCGTGGTTGCGAAGCATTCGTTTCAAACGCTCCGAGGCGTACGCTAACTTTGCGAAGCTCTCAACTCGAATAAGAAATTTCACAGAGTTCAATTCGGAACGCTTCGAGTCCACGTGATTCATGAGGAGTTCTCAGCTCTAAATTTTACAAGTGTGAAGGTTGCGAAGCTTTAGTCTCAAACGCTCCGAAAGAGCTCTTCGTTTCGAAATCTTCGTAGGCTACACGAACTCGCAAAGCTTTCAACTCTAATTACATTTCACGGTGTGCAGTTCATACAGGACTGCACTACGACCTTAGTAATGCACCAAGCGCCTCTGATGTTGCCTCTCCATCTCCACATTTTCAGTGGAGTCAATCGTGTCTGACCATTTGGAGAACTCAGAATTCCTCTGCTGCACGCATTTCCAGCTCCCAAGTCATCTTCCTCATCATTCGAAATACGGCACTCAAATGACCCAAATACTCCTAGAGGAATACATCTTTATTGTTCTCTTCAAACGGCTCAATTTTCTTCGACACATACTTCAGGGCTCTTGAATACAGCTCAATATCAAATTTGTTTTCAGCTTCCAGTGCCCGAAGTGCGCCCGGAGGTGGCCTTGATCTATACGTCGCAGGAGCTTCATTTGCATTGAATTGTGTGGCGCCGTTCTGCTGGGTACACGACAGACCAGTGTATGTAAGGCGGAGATATGAAAAGAAAAAGGTATGAATCACAGTGCCTATCTAGAAAATTAAATTAAGCTAATAAATCGGACTTGCCTCTGTTTTCAATTTCGCGTTCGCAGTGTTACTTCCTATGCGCATGTGGCCGAGCGTATGCCTTTTTAAAGAGCCGCGAGGTAACCCCAGCTGGCGTTCAAGAGTCGCCTGTAGCCATGCGTTCAAGGAAGGCCGGCGAAACCACTCTAATATGAGTACCGCGTCGAAGTAATGCTCAAGAATGTCCACTGCTGTATAGAATTTCTCTCTTGTAACATTGACGAATGGAAAGGCCTTCGTGTGAGATGAACAACCTGTGACAGGTCCAAAGCCAGTGGCAGGATCCAGTTTTTTGCCCACTGCACAATTGCCACAGGCCCCAGTTAGCATCCGCGTGTAGTAATTGTCAAAATAGATGCCAGCATTGAAGCCTGCGCCCATCGATGTAATGCGCAGCGCACCACCGCCCGGTAATGGCCTCGATAACGCAATCCACTCAGCCCATAAACTTTCGTTCGCAACTCCAATCGTCTTACCTGGGCCAGCAAACCAGTACTCTGAATTTATGCGACTCAAAGGTTCGCGCAGGTGTGTTACCAGAAATACTGTACCGTATGGTTTTGTTAACAGAGGTGCGGAACCAAAAAGGCATCCTAAGTTTAATGATGAGTACTCCATACGATCAAATGTTATATTGCTCGACCTCGCCACCGCAGGACTGCTGCTATAATCTTTCATAATAGCCAGGAGAAACCCAAAGACAGTGGTAGAACCAGCTTTTCGCATGCGCCGCAGAAATATGCGCTTTATAGGTGCCGGACCCGCTGTCAACTCTTCCTTCGTTGGAAGAATATTTTTACTTTGATAATTCTTTTTTCGAGCTGCAGGCTCATCTAAGAATGCTTGAGTATCGGAACTGTCATTGTGCAGAGTGGCTCGTCTAGAGGTAGCCCCAAAATTCCATTCGCTATCTAATATCGGCAATGGCTCCTGCCTCGTCGCACTGGTTATGGCCAGTAAGAAGAGTAGGAGGATTATACAGCTCATTTACATTGAGTAACGCTACAGTATCATAGGCGAAGCGGCGCGGCAAACTATAGCAAAAAAACACACGAATCACTTGAGTCATTAACAAATACAATCGCGCCAACCACAAAGACCACTGTGCTTCATGAGGTTCGCATTGCCAGTTTGAGAACAGCTCGCGTCGTGGTTTGGGCGCATTTTCTGTTTCTGCAAAGAGGCGTGAAGACTGTGCTGATTGATGATTGAGCGCTTATTAGTCGAGGCCCCGTATCTGTTATCTGTAGCTTCTGTACTGACTGAACAGTTCCAGTTTCAGTAAACAAAAGGAGCACGAAAAGCACGAAGGAAACAAAGCAAACTGAGACTACTGTACAGTGTACAGTGTGTACAGTACTACAGTATCACGACGTCCTAATAATGTAAGAACGCCATAACGTCTACCTACTATGAGTATTATGCAGCGAATTTCGAGAAGAGAGTAGAAAGTGGTTAGGTTGAGCCACATCAGTATTGCAAAGGCTTGCATTGAGCGTGCTCACTGCGCACCCTGGGGTTGTACTTGTGAGAGGCGAATACCATGGACCCTCAAGCCCAAGAGGTGATAGAAGCTTTGCAAGCCCAGTTGCGCGACATGAAAAGCCGCCTGTCAGTAGAAACACGCCGCCTTGCCAACGCTCGCTATCTGGCTGAAAGTTTTGAAAAAGCTGCACTCACTGCCCAGTTAGCAACAGCCGAGGCCGAGGCGCGAGCGCAACGCAGCGAGTCAATGTTACGCTACTACCGAGAGACACATGACGTAGCGGAGCGTACTCGGCAAATCGCTTCATTGACCAAAAGCATTTCGGACGGTGGAGAAGCGTTAATCGGCGCTGAAGGTCTCGTTCGCACTTGTGCTTCAGACCCTATCATTTCCAATCCGGTTGCAGGGTTGGCGCGGCGGCGCGAGCTTGCCAAGCTCCAGAGCAAGGTCGATGTCCTGAGCCACCGTTTCCACTCCGAGCAAGAGCTTTTGCAGCGGCTTGCCAGCTTGGACGCAGTTCAGCAAGCAGTCTGGCTGGCTGCAGCTGAGAATGATACCGAGGGGTTGGCGAGTGCTTTGACAAGTGGCGGCAACGTGAATGCAGCCGATGTGCACGGCTATTCAGCTCTGGCGTACGGTTGCGTGAAAGGCCATTTGAATATCGTGCGCATGTGCCTGGAGCATGGAGGCAATTTGAGCTCTGAATGCGGCCAAGCTCACCCCCCGCTGGTGCTCGCCGCGCGACACGGGAGCATTGAGATTGTGCGGTTGCTGCTGCGTGCTGGCGCGGACGCTGACGGCGTCGAGAAGTCCGGCCAAACTGCGCTGCACGCCGCTGCTCAGGTTGAGAGAAGTTAAAGAGAGCGCACGAGTGCACCATGGTGCAATAGCATGCAATGGAATCACTAGAAGGCTTTGAATCATTCGACTCTTTGTATTTCATTTTTGTCGGTGCCTTATTCCTGAACTCAGATGGGCGACGCCAAGGTTGCGCAAGTGTTGCTTACCGAGGGCGGCGCTTTTGTGGACTCGATCGACAGCCACGGCGCAACCCCCTTGCACCTCTGCCTCCGGCACCTCAATCATGCCACCGCTAAAGTGCTCTTGGAAGCCGGCGCCGACGCAACTTGGAAAGACCTGCACGGCCGCACACCACTGGAGGTAATTCCGCCGCTCCCGCCAGTGGCGCGCAGCATCGTCAACCTGCGAGAAGCTGAAAGTTTGGTGGTGGAGCGAGAGCAGCGGACGCTCGTTCGCAAGATGATTTCAACGTACTACAAGGGCCGCGGTGGGGTGGCCGCAGAAGCTGCAGCTGCGCTTGATGCCGCGGACGGAATAGTACCCGAGTACAGCGCCGATGGCTTGCCAGTTGTGTCGACCACAATGGCAGCTTCGGAATCTCAAGGACCTGCGCACCTCACCATGCGAACATTCAAGAAAGCCAACGTCCGCATCGACCAAGCGCAGCAGCGCGCCTACACGCGCAAGACAAAAGGTGAAGGCTTCTTACAACGCGCCAATGGTAAATCTGAGAACTTATAATGGCCCCAGATATCAACGGATATCACCAAGTTTCCTCGTATCTCGTGCTTCTCAGTAGAAGCGGAAGGGAATCCGCCGCACATGATTTTTACGTCGGTGTTATGACAACAGGGCTAGCTTTTATTTGATTCCTTGTCTTATGGAGTAAGAACCAGAGCCATGCGCAATCGCGGGTCTTCTTTTGTAGTGCCGGATTCAGTGGTTATAATGTTTAGCTTCTTCTAGGTATTGGTAATTAGGTCTTGGCTTGAAGGCCAAAGCCCTTTCAGCCATTCGACCTGCCTTTATATTTAAAATGTGTATATAGCAAAAAAATCTCATGGCCTCGAATTCAGTAACGGCCTGAAGTTATATCAGAGCAACAGAGCTCAGTTCGACTTGCCTGCTTATTTTGATTTCCGGGCGATGGCTCACTTACTAGTGTATATATTATACATATCAATCGACCTCAGAATACAATAAACAAAGGGGAAAAAAGTGAAGACGCAGAACGACTTAAGGTGTCTCAAAACGTTTCAGCCGTCGCTGCCTGAGCTCATTTGCGCTCCCTGGAGATGGGGCACCACCAGTGGTTCCTTCAGATGCCGCATCAACACCAATAGTCGTAACTGAAGGTTGCCGTGCAGCTGTGCTTTCATGGAACGAAGACAATCTGCCAGCTGCCGCGCTGTGTTCCTGCGGCGACATTCGAATCGCTTCGGCCATATGCTCTTCCTCTTCCTCATTCGAAATTTCTGCCGCCGGCACCGTTGTTGACGTCTCTTCGTCTGCCAATGGTGCAGTTGAAGGCGCACTCTGTGGTGATGACGAGGATAATGGCGCCTGAGCAGCATCCTCCTGACGAGGTGTGTGCGTTGTCGGCGCCACAGGTCTAGAAGAAGGAGCAGCAGGCTCTTGGTTGGCAGCAGAAGTAGCTGACGCATTGAGCGGTCCCACAAGCACAACATCGTCGAGGCAAAAGAAGACCCGACAAGTTGGGCAGCGCGCTTGCCACTTCCGCGCCGGCGGCTCCCCCGTGTCGAGCCTCGTCGTGTTTTTCTCGACCCACCATGCAAAGAGACAGTTGGCGCACCACGCGGGCTCGCACGCGCACCCGTCTCGCTCCTCACAGGTAATGCACTGTTTGGTGACCCGCACATTCGCCATGGCCCCACAATCGCCCAAGCAGGCCACCAATTGCAAAGACTCGTTGCGTTCTGAATCCGCTGCTGAGCCGTCAGCAACAGCAGATAGATGCGGCAGAAAAGTCCGCTCTTGTGCCGCAAGCCCATGGCGGTACGATTTTTTGATATTGACCAGGGCTCGCACGCGACGGCGGCCCACAGCAGCTCGCTGCAAGCCGTCAAAGCCCTCGCGCGGCACTTCGAGTCGAAAGGTCGTAGCCGCGGAAGTGGCGTGAATTTCGCGTCGAATGTCGAGCTGCACGCATTCCACTCGCTCGGAGCCGCTGTGGCGGAGCACGAGCCTCGGGGGAGTCACAATGCGCACGTCTTCGACCCGCACCGCGTCCATGCCTCTCGGGCGGAGCACCACGAGCCACCTTTGCGTGACAATGATGCGGCAATTGGCCCAGTGCACGTCTGGAGCTCGCTCAACAGTTGCGGCTGCAGCAGAAGAGGCAGTACTGCTAGTACCGTTACCGTCGCCAGTGCTGTTGCTGCTTGCGTTACTGTTGTCGCTGGGTGTAGGCATCGTTGAGTTGACACCGCCATGGCCTAGAGCATCGGCAACTTCCGCGTCGAGCTGTTTGAGAAGAGCTGCAACGCCGCGCGATTCTTCGCGTAGGTTTACGTACGCTACCAAGCAGCTTAGGCAAGGGTCGTGCGTGGCCCCACCTCGGTGCAAAAGCAAGAGCTTGACGATGGCAGCGCACCCGACACTGGCGGCCATCGTCAAAAGCGCGAGCAACAGTAGAGGGTTCACTGAAGTGTCCACGAAAAACGGCGGCATAGTGCCACTGTTGTCGTCACTTTCGCTGCCGTAGTGCTTCGGCTGAAGCTGGCGCAAAACTCCAACGCGCAGGAAACGATCTCCACGGCTGCTGCTTTCGCTGGTGGTAGTGGCACTACTGCTGCTGCTGCTGTCATCCCCCATCACCATCACTGCATTGCTCTCGGCACACGCTCGCCGCATCGCCGCCAGCCATGCCCCAATGCCTTGATTATCTCCCAAGCCCTTGCTCATGGCCGCGTGCAGCACTAGAGCTAATCGTAAAGCAAACGCGTGCACGCGCCCGCCGTCTTGCCAACTCGTTCCCACTTTGGTGGCCAGCACCAGGGTAGCCCGAAAATGATGCTGCAGTGCTGCGCTCACTTGTGCGACATCCTTTGAGTCACCGATACTGTCATTGCCAATGGCGTTGCCGTCTCCCTCACTGCGTTGGGACCCACCCTGAAGGTGCTCATTGCCTGACTCTATTCTTGCGATGGGCAGCAGGAGCCACTGGCGCTCCACGGGCAAGAACCCCATGAACGACGATTCGCGCCACGGTGCCGAGGCTTGCCACGTAGGGCGCCCCACGCCACCGGACGATGCATCTATGGAAGCATAGGCTGGAGGTTGGTCGGGCACTTGCGTGAAGCAACCCACCGTAGCAGCAGCTTCCCCTACAGCCGCATGAAGCTTTCGGTAGTCTTCAGCGTGGGCTGCAGGCAAAAAGGTGAAACCACGGCCACCCCAAGTGGATGACGACGATGCGGCATGCACGGTGCGCGAACCAGACCCCACTAACCAATCTTCAAGCGGCATGGGCCCTTGTTTCACCCATGTCGTCGCCAAGGGCAGCCCAGCGCGGCCCGCTAACCCGGCCAATAATGCTGCGCCAACCAGCATGGCTGTCCAGCGAAACCGCACGTGCGCCACGTGCCGCGACACCAGCGACTGCTGGACCGCTCTGCGCCGCCGGCGGGTTTCTGCGGCCACGGCGGGTGGCACGGTGACGTCATCGCAGGTCCAAACCCCCGCCACACGCGCCAGCCAGCCTCTTGCTGACACTGATGCACTCAGGCCACCAATCTTGGAATGCAGTGTGGGTTCGGAAAACAATTCGTTTTTACAATAGGGGAGAGAAAAAATGAGGAGTAACTGATTAGTTTATAATACATGTGATTTTGGAGCACATTCTAAGTAATAAAATGAAGTGTGTGTTCAACTGACAGCCCAACTGCAGGATATAAGAATCTAATAACTAAGCAAAGCTTAATATTATTGCATACCGGCGCGCCACTACTGAACTCATAGGCCTTGTCGCCCCCATTGCTGCCGTAGCGAGGTGATTCACGGCCGGCCGAGGTCACGAACCGAATGGAATCCACGTAGGCACCGCTGCGGCCTTTCACTCCCGCTATGAACTCATCGGGCCCAACTGAAAATTCGACTTGCTCGTTGCCGCCGCCTGCCAAAAAAGAAGTAATTACCGTTCTGTGTGAGCCAAAAACTACTTTGAAGCATGCTATCGAAGTATGATCAGTGTTGATAAACAAGACAGGCATCTTTGATGGAGTGCATGCACCACATTCGCTACCGAAAGCTAGATATTCTAAACCGATTAGTTCAGCAAACCATTTTACCGCCTCCGTAGTGTGAAACATATCCATCACTGAAAACAAATTCGACGCTATCAACAAAAGCTCCAGCCCGGACCCGTACCGCGACAACCTTTTTAGGAACCAAATATTAGTTGGTGTGAGAAACACGCGCCGTGAGTATCAAATGAAATTCAAGCCTACCCTAGAGCCAGGTGTCGGCCCGTCGGGGCCGTCCTCGGTGTGAGCGTCGAATATATCAAGGCCCAGCCGGTGCGCACTCATAGCCGCCACCGTTCCGCCAGCTACATATGCAAATCCCCATTTTAAGCGGCTTAAGCCTAGATCCATTCTGGTTCTTCTTGATGAATTGCCCCACAAAGTCAGTCGCTTCCAAAAAGTTGCTGCTGCTGCTGCTGCTGCGGCTGATACCGCTGTTGATGTTGTTTAGGCCAACTAGCTTTTACCCGTAGTAGATAATGGTGAATGTGTCTACGATCTACGACATTTTTCTGTGAATCCAACACTTGTTGCGAAAATGTTCTAATGTGATATTATGACATTCGAGATATATCGACGACTTCCGACTTGACGACTTGACGACGTTGTAAACAGCCATACAGCGATAGCACTATCGCCGATATTGAGCCTACTACTGACCTTCCTGAAGATAGGAAGAGCAGGAGTCGCGTAGAAAAGAAGTACAAACTTTTGATTTGAGAATTCGTGCCTTCATACTGCTTTAGTCCTTTTCTTGCTAGTCCATGGACACCGCTTTACATAAGCCAGCAATCACGGTGACGCGAAGAGAACGGATTAGCGACAAGAAGGCTGCAGAAGCCATCAAGTCGTTCGTCGAGGGCCTGGACACCGAAAATTCTAGTTCTCAAGTATCAGAAGATGTCATCAGCCAACTTTCTGAGATAGCAAGTTCACTTGCAAAGCATCCTGGAGGATCATCACAGAGTTAGTATCTTAAATAAATGTCAAGTTGCCGCAACTTCAGGGGATAGGCGCTCATTCAAGTCGCGCGAATGCACGGAGAATAAAGCTACATCATTGAAGGATTCAAATTTGGAACACATGCGATGAAGCTTAAGTACAACAGTGGTTTGATTTTTTAATGCCCTCATTAGAAATATCTGGTTGAAATTAAGCACGTGCGCTCTCCTCTCACAAGCCGTATTACTCAATATGTGACCCATATGATTTAGGAGAAACCATATTTACTCTCAGTACTGCACTCAGTCCTAACATCCAAGCGGCTAGCCTATTCAGCCGGCATCTGGCTATTCGAAAGCATAATACGCTATGAATTATAGCGGGAAAGACACGTGGTTCGTGCATCTTGCTTCCGACTTCCGATTGGGATTGATTATCTTTTAAAGAAACCCTACACGTGACCGATATATAGACGCTTATTATAAAATAATGAACTTTCACTACTTCCGATACATTAGAATTGATTTTAACAACAAGTAGCTCTCTAGCTCTTCGAATTACAAGAAAATTAGTTTGCGCCGCTTTGCTTTTTATCTCTACCTCCTGTTAGCCTTCTAAATCCGGCCCTTCAGGGCCTGTCTCCAACAACATGCAGCATAAAGCTGCATTTTAATGAATCCTCCAGATCAAGTCTGGCTGGGCTGAGTGACTTTTTGCGTAGTGCAATGTTTTTCTTTACTCTCATGGACCCTGCAGGATCATTTCTCGGAAGGAGGCATAGGTTTCAAGTACGTCTACGATCTCCACTCCGATCTATCCTCTGCTACGGCACGCCATTCCTTGAAGTTTACCGGAAGTCCTTTGCACTTTAGAGCCTTCTTTAATGCCCGACCCCATGTCATCTCAGGGCATCCATTCGGCCTTGAGTGTGCTACCCAACCAGTAAGCAACTGCCGCAGCACCCGAGTCATAGGCATCCGCCGAGTAACGTGGCCAGCCCAACGAAGAATCCGATTGTGGTGGTAGCTATCAAGATCCATGACATTGAGCCTTTGAAAAAAAGTGACTGAACTAATGTGATGATTAAATGTATGATGAAGGCTGACACGGAACATGCTAAGGACACAACGCTTATGGAAGCTTCTTCTCGTAAGCACAAAACCTCACCGTCATAAAGAAAAGTCGAACTCGAACTCGAACTAATACAAACCCAAATGGCACAGAAGCCAATGCTGCGGGCAGAAGTGGGAATGCGCGTGCGTTGCGCAAACAAAGCAAGTGCGGAGTGATTCAGGAGGGAGAGGGGCA
>Ga0307931_1000879_pt1 | contig 19842 bp, 25 predicted proteins | sample OrgLakmetageno47_FD_201816 | JGI IMG/M metagenome (GOLD analysis project Ga0307931, IMG submission 201816) | Saline water microbial communities from Organic Lake, Antarctica - #47 | ecosystem: Environmental > Aquatic > Non-marine Saline and Alkaline > Saline | place: Antarctica: Organic Lake...
AGGTGGCTGGTGGGGCCGGCACAGAAATACGCCTGAGGTCGAGCCCCGCCCAAGCACCGTAGATTTGTCAGATGCTCACAATAAGAGCGCTGGTCTACTTGAAGCGCCAACAAGAATAGAACATCCCAACCAGGTTACCAAGGGGCAAGAAGGTAGTGAAGGCGCATTGGGTCAAGACAAGCCGAATGCTGGTGCTGGGGCTGCTTCTGTCGTTGGCTCACCGTCGCCCAATGATGCTTCGGAACAGCCTGCAGTAGATGCTACTAGGAGCGGACCTGGCCCTCTATCTCGATTATGGCGCGGCAACAAGAGGGACAATCAAAGCAGCAGCAGCAGCAGTGGCAATAGCAATAGCAATGGCAGCAGCAGTAGCAGCAGCAAGAGCAGTAGCAATAGAAGTAATAGCAAGAGCACCAAGGCCACGAAGCAATCGCAGATCAAGGAGCGCATGAAGGAAGCGAAAAAACGCGCCGAAGAAGAACAAACCTTGAAGGCAATGGCGTCGCAAGCTCAAGCTGAAGTCGCCGCTGAGCTGGCTGCGTTTGGTGGAGTATGGCCTTTGTCTGCGTTTGACGTCACGACCGGCTTGCCGTTGCCGAAGCACTTGAGAGGTGCCCTGGTGCCCACTCATGCCGCTTCCAAGCACTCGACGCCCAGCCAGCTCGCGGCTTCGGCCCAAATCGTCGATCGTCTGCTGAAGACCCTGGCCTCGGAGCCGCCGCCACCCCCCGAAATGGGGGTCCTATGGTTTGTGCCCGATCCCATTGCCCCCTGGCGCAGCAGCCAGCATCGCCAACTCGAAGCTCGGTTCAACAGCGCGCTGGCCGCCAACAAATACCATCGCTTGAAAGCCAAGATGCGGGCGCAAGCACTGCAGGAGCAACAACAGCAACAGCAACAGCTGGACTCTGGAAGTGTATCTCTGTTTCAACCGTCGCCATACGCGGACAACATCAGCAGCAGCAGCAGCAGCGCGCCGCCTCTGACTCCATTGTTTCATTTGCCCAAACGCAAACAGAGCTGGGCCGAGTACATGGCTCAGGGACCTGCAAATAACCAGGCCTTGACATGCAGCCGAGGGAGCGCAGAGTCTGGAGACTATGATACTAGCAGGAGCCGAGATCGAGATAATAGATATAACCTTGCTGGCCTCGGGACAGCCATCTGAGATCGAGATCAAGACCTCGCTAGAAAAACTGAAACAACACAGAGCCAAATGAAGTCTTCGATTTCTAGATTGGGAGCATCTCTTCTATTGATCCGTGATCATTAAGCAATAACTAACCCGAATTCCATTTCCATTGCGAACTATAATTATAACTCCTTCATGGAACAAGTCCCTAATTTCTATTACCCATCCGCTGAATCGAATTGAATTAAGCGAAAAAGGCCCACTGACAACAGGTCAATGGCCATTGATTTCGTTAAAATAAAAACAAGAGGCATATGGCCTCCCCTTCCAAATCCCAGATGTCGCCAGGCTGCCCTAGGCTGGCCTGGAGGCTTAAGGCCCTTCGGAAAAGCGCTTATTGTTCTCTCTTAGGAGCAGCTGCCTACTTCTAATTGCGAACCTAGTGCGATTAGATAATACTCCCCTAGTGCAAAAAAAGACAAGGGAAGAAATAGCGCGCTCTCAGAGGTGATTTGTATTTGCACATGTAGCATGCATCTGCGCGTTCCAGAGGGTTCTATCTAGCGTCCTCCCTCCGATCAAGTCGGCGGAGCCTGAGTGCCCATTGTTTTTGTATCGGCATGGTTTCATTAAAAGGAAAGAAAAATAGAAATATCCGCCAGTATTATTGGCTGTGAAATCGGAAGTTCACATAAAGATGCTACTAACTCTCACTTGAGTTCGGCTCCGCTGGCTTCTGTTGCTGAGGAGCACGCATTTGCTGAACGATGGCCATGAGCGTTGCGGACTGCTCCGTCGACATTTGCTGCACTAACGATTTTAAACTGCCGATTTCTCGCTTCAAACCGCCCACCTGTATTGCGCAGCACATGTATAGGCCATGATTGAGAGCGCGCGTGTACACTTCAAGAAGACGAAGCCGCAAGGTGTGCAACTACCAGGGTATTCATCCGTTCTTAGCCGCACCAACAGCCAAACAAGAAGTAACAAAAGAGGAATTCTTTATTCATCAACAGCATACCGCAGCACATAAATTGTCAAAGTGCGTACCTCTCCCTGCAGGGCGAGCGCAGTGGCGGCTTGCTTCTCAGGCGACTGCGGCTCAGCGAGGGCTTGGCGCTGCGCTTCCGTGAGAGATGCCGCATGATGCTCGAAGTCTTCTCGACTGTACGCTGCAGCAGCATCGTTGCCGTTTGAATTCGTTTCATTGTGTCTATTGCTAATAGCAGTACTTGAGCCCTCTTCAGCCTCTGAAGTCGACGCAGCGCTGACGTGCGCCAGCTTCAGCAAATTAGCGTTCACCACTTGCAGCAGCGCTTCAGCTTGCTCGTAGCCCTTCGAAGTGCCCACAGCGCTGTTGTCGATGAGGAAGACGCGGCGGCCGCACGCGTGCAGCCAATTCCGAAGGGCCCGAGCGCCGCCGGCCAACGCAGGTGGCTCTAGGGCGGCAGCGGCGGCGGCGGTAGCGGTCATTGTCGGGAACGAGGCTTCAGGAGGCGGCGTGGCACGAGGCGGCGTCTGCTCTAAGGATTGTGGTGATGAAATCGAAGCAGATTCTGTTGCGGTTGGGCTGACTGTAGCTCCACTGAGGAATAGAGGCGCAATTACCTAGGAAAGAGAGGGCACTGAGTAAGCTACGTACCTATTAGGTACCCTGGGCCTAGAAGACACGCATGGCATCCAGCGAGATAATAAGACGACGCGGATCTCACGCAATTCAAGCTGTTTCACAATAAATATTTGTGCTCTAGAGGATTCGAGGAACTGTGAAGCATAACAATCCTCTTCCTTCGCAAAAATAAAAACAGAAGTAGTGACCTGCGCCTCAAAGTCGGTAAATCCCTGGAAGTAATCTCCACGAGTGAACACAAACGTGGCAACGTCAAAGAGCCGAGGCCCAAACAACAAGTGCAAGAGACGAAGAGCACATTGTTCTTCGGAAGTGAATCGCGTGTCATCGCCGTTGAGAACTATGAGCGCGCCGTGAATGATGCCTCCCGGCACCAGCGAAAGCACTTTTGCTAACTCGCCTAAGGTTTCTTGATTGCTGAGGCCAGGATCGAATAGACCCGGTGTATCACAAACGTTCACTACTATTCCGTCAGAGTATGTTTTGGAGTGAACTTCGCATTGTGCGGTGCACGCTGCAGCGCCCCGCTGTGACTGAAACGCAGATCGCCCTACTAAAGTGTTGCCAGTCGCACTTTTGCCGCGCCCAGTGCGCCCGAGGAGCACTAGGTTACGAACATTTGACTCTGCCATACTTAATTAAGAATGATCCAGGATGCGTCTGTATGATACCCTCGTACAACTGCTTCCTAGCTAGGCTAAGTAATGACAGACGGAAAGGCCTAACAACTCGAAGCCATCTTCTGATTCTTCTGATGACTGATACAGTACACTACTATACTTGTACTGTAGCTTATGAGGGGATGAGGGATGAGAGGGAGCAAATGTGAAAATCGAAAACAAACCCTGTAAAGGAAAAGGAATCATGCCATCATGCCACATGCCACGCAGCAGACAGACCGCAGACGCGGCCGATGCAGATGCAGGGGCGCATCCATAATGGTGCTGATTCTGAATTTGACGTGCATCTGCGCGTTTTATGCAGCAGTGATCATTCGCGATTGCATATCGCACACGCAGTGGATTTGTATTGAGGGGCCATCGAAAGGAGACACGAATTAAATTGCGGGTCGTGGTCGTGGCAGGGTTACGATTCCCGTTTCCGCGGAATTCCCGCGCGATTGCTAAAAAGTTCACTTCGCGTGGCATTTCCGCGGGTTTTCCGCGGGATTTCCGTGCCGTAGTCATAAAGGAACTGCTAAATCCCCGTCGCGGAAATCACGTCTGATTGGTAAAAAATTCCCTTTCCGCGGGAATTCCGCGGAATTTCCCGCGGGAAACCGAACCTAGAGTCGTGGTGCTGATCTTAGTTCTTAGAATCGTTTCAAGCACTTCATAAGTGGAGGAAAGGCAAGTAAAACAACGAGCTCACAAAGCAAAATTATAGCCCAATTGTTTTCGATATATATTTTCGGCGCAGTCGGAATTCCCCATTCGCATTCCTAGTGCCCATGTGGTTTTCAAATCTACTCGTAAAAGGAGTGCGGCCGGGTGGGCATGCCGAGCGGTTGCTTCAGGCGCTCCGCGCGCGCTTTTTCTTCGGAGGACTGCGTGTTGGGGCTGTGGTTGCCCTTGGGGGGCGGCGTCGCCGGCCGCGTGTCTTTCATGCCCGCGTTGAACGCGCGCTGAATGTCCATGTCGGTGAGGTAACTGGTGCTGGTGGCAAACTCGCTTTCCGAAAATTTCTTGGTGCCGTCGAAGGTGTACTGAGGAGGGCTGCCCTCGGGCCGAATGGGCACTTGTTTGACCCGAGCCAATTTCACTGTGTCCGACCATTGGGGCCGGTGGTGGTGCACGGCCCCCCTCTGAAACCCGAACCTGGGCTCTTCTTCGGCCGACAGCACCCCTTCGATCACCATCTCTTTGAAGTACAGCTGCCAGTCCCAGCGGGCGCGCATCATGCGCTGAATCGCCTGAGCCGCTTCGTGGACGATCCTCGCTTTGCGCCGCGCTCGGAGCCGCGCCACAGCGCCCCGCCCCAGCCGCTGCAAGATCCGCCCCGCATTGTACAGGGCCAAGGTGTTGAGGAAGAAGTTGCGCTTCAATTTGCGGTTGATTTCGGTCCTACGGTAGAGCCGCAGCACTTTCAGCAGGCCGATGTTGAGCGTGCGCCAGTAGCGCGTGAGCACGAAACCCGCATGGCGCACGACGTATACGCGCCGAAATTTGAAGGACCGAAAGCACCGGAGCACCTTTCATGTTAAAACAAAAATCGTTCATTCAAGCAGGTCAGAGAATCGAGTATTTCAAAAAGAAAAATACAAAGAAGAAGAAGAGAAGACACATCACACTCACAAAAATCCAAGGTCTGAAGTAAAAGAAAATGCACGGCTGTGCAGACACACCCCTACCGTTAGCGTTGCGCGTTTTTCCAGCGCCAGGCGCTCAAAGTACGCATCTCGGAAAGCCAAGGCGCGCGCATCGGGAGCTGAAGCAAGTCCTAGCCCCTGAGGGTGCACCCTCGCATACGGGCGGGCGGCGGCTATCAGTGCCCAGTTCACTGGACCTTCGGCTTCGGCCTTTTCACTCTTCTTTTTCTTCCCGTGGCGCCGCCTTCGCCGCCTACTGCTTTTACTATTGCCGCCGACGCTGCTGCCGCCGCTGTAGCTGCTGCCATAGGCACTGCTCCGCGCCGTGCCTACGCTGCTGTTGTTGCTGCGAGCAGTCAGGAGGGCACTGCCATCATTGCTAGTTATCGTAGCAGCAGCAGGAGCAGCTGCTGCGGACGCATGAGAAGCATGCGAAGAAGCAGCAGAAGGCGGGCGCTGCGAGCCTGCATGAGAGCTGCCTCCTCCTAGTTGAGACCCCCCTTTTTTGCCCCCAGCGGCTGCGAGGAGGGCTGCTTCTTCTACGGCTTTCTGGCGATCGCCCACCAGAAGAATGCAGCCCGTTGCGTCTAAGCTTCGGAGCTATTTAGTGACATGTGGTGGTAATGGGACGGCACAAGAACATAGACACGCAACGGAGGTACAATGAAGGTAGATAACATTTTTTTTTCATTTCAAATGAACAGAACAAATGTGCAAGGCATTGCCAAAATGAGAAGCGTAACGAAAGTAAACATTCGTGACGTGCTTCCTACGATAGCGAGTACCCACATACGGGACAAAACCACGCTACGTGTTACCTGAGGTGCATTGGCCAACAAACGGTTGAGCCCTACACGCGCAAAGGCACGGCAACCGTTCAAGTTCAAAGTTTGGAGCGCAGGCAGGGACCACCCGGGCAAAGCTCGCTGCACGCGAGCGCGCTCCTTCTCGCGAGCCGCGTTAGCCAGAGCCGCATTCGACCGCTGCCGCTCCTTCGCTGCGGCCTGCGCGCACATGTAGTATATTTCACACAAAAGAAATAAAGCAACACGTGTAAGTTAGGGTGGTGGGAATTCGTTAAGGCCAAAAGCTACTGAAAGCTGATAGGCTTTCTATTTTTTACCTTCGCAGCAGCGTATTCAGCAGCGACTCGCATTGCCCGCTCTTCCCTCGTTTCTGGTGGAGCGGGTGCCTGTTTTTCTTCGTCGTTACCATCGCCACTGCCATCCACACCACCGCTGCCACTGCTACCATCGTTCGCTCCATCTTTGGTATTGCTATTGCCACCACCACCCACGCCACTGCCTCCTTTTCCGGAGCCTTTATGCTTAGCAACGCTCACACTGCTTCGCCTCTTCGTGGAGCTCTGGCGGCGGCGGTGCTTGCCCGACTTTCCTGCTGCTCCATGGCGATGGCGAGAACGAGAATGCGACTGGCTGCGACCGCTGCTCCGGCTGCTCGCAATGCTCTGCCGACGGGAAGAACTTCGGTGATGATTCTGCTTTGGATTCTTCTGCAGACTTGACGACCGGCTGCGGTGTCGTTGTTCTTTGTCGCTATGAGGATGTCCACCGTGCATCACTGAGGAGCTGCGCCGAGTTGCCGATCTTCCTCGCGATGGCGCGTGCAATAGCTCCTCATGATCATGATGATGCTGTGAATTTGAGCTATTTGGCTCTAAGGAGTCCGACACTGCTGCTGCTGCTGCTGCTGCACTGCCATGGGAGTGCGCACCGTGGTATTCTATTCGTTGGGCCGAACTGCCTCCAGATACAGCAGCAGCAGCTGCTACACTGCTGCGTCGTGCTTTGTTGGTGGCCACCGCGCTGCTGCCTCGACTACCCCGCCGGCTGCCCTGCCGACTCGCCCGACGGCTTCCCTGACGACTGTCCCGTTGGCTGACACTCCGGCTTCCCCGTCGGCTCGCCCGCCGGCTCGGCATTTTGCTGGCACTCAAGCTGCCCCGCCGGCTGACCGAAGCACTGCTCCCTCGGCTGCCTCCTCGACTGCCGCCTCTTCCTTTTCCTTTCTTCTTTTTCCGCTTTTTCTTCCCATGCGTCGACGAATCTTCACGGCCTGCAGCATCACCTGCTGCATCCGCCCAATCCGCGGCGTGTGCGGCTGAATACACTCTTAACCGAGACGCCTGCTCTTCCGCTTCCCGCGCAGCCTTTGCAAATATTATATTAGATTACACGCAATCCGGAAGAGCATGATGTAGGGGAAAACACCACAACGATGGCAGGAAGTGAAATGAACAAAATAAGCAAACGAAGCTCAAACGACGGCGAGCAGCACGGTAGGAACATATACGATAAGTGTAAAAATAAAAAAAGAAAGAACAAGGTATAGCAAAAAGGAGTATTTTTTCTTGCAACTACACCTCTTCTGCGTAGTACTGCTGCGCTTGAGCGCGAGTTTGGAAGTCCATGCGGCTGTCGCCAGGGCTCAGGGGCAGGGAGGCTAAACTGCTCTTCAAAATACCCATCGGCATCCCAAAGGACACCTTTTGTTTGGTTCAATTCGTCACATGGAATGCCAAAACAACGAGAACACAAGTAGAAAAACGCACGCGCACACATAAGCAATAATACAACCAATTATAATCTGAAAGACGTTCTTCGGGGGTAATGAAATCGCATTCTCTCAATGAAGCTCGAGATATAAAAGCACTCTTGTCATCTGTGTTCGTCTACCTCTGGCCCCATCATGTCGAAAGCGTCTTCGTCGCCGACGTCATCGTCGTCGGCCTTTTCCGACTGCGGCCCGCTGCCCATTGGCCCACCGCCGCCGCCTCCCATTGGTCCGTTGCCAAACGGTCCGCCTCCTCCTCCCATTGGCCCACCCCTGAAAGGGGGGTCTGGAGTGTCCATCCCGGATCGCATCAAGCCACCCCCCACACCGCCACCCACGAGAGAGGAAGACGACGACACAGCCACCAACGCGTCTGATCCTCCGATGCTCGACCGGCGCGCCTTTTGAGGCGAGTACGACGACGACGACGGCATGGCCAAGCTGCTGCGATGACCACCCCCACCACCCCCACCCCGGTGGTGCCTGCCCCCTGGGGTGCCCGGGATGCTGCCTCGGCGGCTGCCCGACACCGAGCCTTGCCGAGTCCCACCGAGGGAACCGTAAAATGGCGTGGGCGCAATCGAGACCGACCTGTTTTTGTGATTGATGTTGGTAAAGACGAGATAGCCAAGAGAGAAGAGATGAGCGAAACATTAAGACAAAAGGCTACATATTTTCGTGCTCAAGTTTGTGCTCTTTCATTCAGTCACTTTTTGCGAGACTTTCACATTACTGTAGTCTACTAATCTATGCAAAAGGTACTGCCAAGAACCCTTTCCATGAGCACAACGGCTGAAACTCAAATCTATTCTAGAGTATCTTACCGGCTGTGGCCGCGGCTGGTGCGGGCACTGCTGCCTTGCGACAGGGGCGTATACGAGCCTCGGCTGTGGCTTCTGGAGCTTGACTGCGAGTGGAACGAACCCCCACTCGAGCGCCTTGACGAAGACAACGCCGATGTGGAGGAGGATTGTTGGTTCGGTGGCTTGGTAGGGTCAAAGCCATCGCCGGGGACGCCGGAGGCCCCGGGCAAGTCAAACACGGAAGCGCCTTCGTGGACCTGTTTATGGTTTCGAAATAATATAGATAAGAAAAACAAGATGAAGGAACAATGAACACGAGAGTATCAATGCAGAGCGTTCCACGCAAGGGCATTCCAACTTCTTTTGTTTCAAAAATAGATAAGCGCACAAAAGTCAATACCGTGGTGCCGTCGCTGCTGGGGCCTCCTCGTAGGAGCTGGCTTTCAAAATAGTTCAACGAACAGTCTACTAGCGCACTCCCTATAGCTCGCACGATCAAACTGAGGCCATTGTCGGTCATGCCTTTGCCAAGGGCCGCTTGCTGCGCTCGTTTCTGGGTTTGGTTGCTGCTCTGCCCGCTGCGGAACGTGTGGCGACTGCTGCCTCCGTGGGAGTATTTTGACGAGCCTTGCGATGAGCCGGAACCCACTGACCCGGTGAAGCTTCCCTGTAGTAAGAACAAGACCAACAGTAGAATGAATGTTGTGAGCACATGTAGAGACGGAATATATAAAAAAGATTAAGGAGGAAAATCGGTTGGAATAATTTCAGGAACTAATACCTCGGAGCGTTCTGACAAGGCGCTGTCTGGGCGAATCCTGCCTTTGTTGCCTATGCCCACACCCTTAAACGGCGATGCTGACGATGATGCTACAGCAGCGCGTGCATTGATTCCTCCCAGGTTAGCCGATCGCTTCGTGGCGCTTCCAGGCCGCGTCCCGCCTAAGGACCCGCCTAAGGACCCGCCTAAGGACCCGCCTAATGACCCGCCAAGTGACCCGCCGAGAGACCCGCCAAGTGACCCGCCAATGGACCCGCCCAGCGATCCTCCCAAGGAGTGCGCTGCAGTGTGAGATTGACTTTGAGGCGCCGTCGTCATGGCGTCACCCACCTTGATGCAATAGGAGAATCATATTGTTAACAATGAAAGGAATGAATGAATGAATGAATGAATGAATGAATGAATGAATGAATGAATGAATGAATGAATGATGGAAAGAATGCTCTTCGAATTATGGCAGAAAAATCGCGAAAAAGTAGTGCAGTAGAAAAGTGTGCGAGTACACTCCACACCCGTCTAAAAACAAAACTACGACCCTCAACCCCCTCTTACTTGGCTCATTGGCGCTTGGCTCCCGCGTCTCCTGCTTCGACCACCATACGACGAGCTGCCTCCTTCCCCTCCTTTGTCGCCTTTGCGACGCTTGGGGTTGTCGATAAGCTCTTCTTTCGCCTTGATCTTGGTCCCCGGCGTGAGGTACTCGAGGTGCAGCGACCGCAGTGCCGGCAACGCATCTACCGTGGTGTACTGCCGCCCGTTCTTGGGCTGAAATTTGGCTTTGGGCGTGCGCGCGCGTTCTTGTTCCTGCCCGCTAGCGTGGTGCACAGGGCGCTGCCCCGGCATGGTCGTTGGGGGGTGGTTTTGGCCGACGCCGAAGTTGAAGTTGCTGACGTCATTGGTGGCCGAATTGGGGATGTGGCGGCGGTAGGCACTGCAACCGTCGGCAATGGCGGCGGCCACGCTGTTCATATAATAGATTCCCCCCCAAAAAAACGAAGTATAGGAAGTGCGTCGCGGTGATGGTATCCTTATCAAGACATAAGTTTAGAAAGAAATCTAGGAACACACTCTGGAAAGTTACGGTAAACGAATACTGAAACGAAACAAATACACTAAATTCAGAAGTACGACAGAGAAGCAGAGAAGAGCAACAATAACAACATCAATGTCAAGGGATAACCAAGCAAGCAAGCACCATCACACACGCACCTGTCGTCAATCAGCATGTCAGCAAGCCTCAAGTAACGCAAGCGCGGGCCGACCGCCCTCAACAGCAACCCAAGCGACCCTACGTGCTTCTTCGCGCCCCCGCGCAGCCCACTGATGTCCAAATGGGTGCAGCACGGCAGCCCTAGGGTGGCCAACGCACGCACGGCGGAGGGGCTCAGGCAGCGCGCTCGGTGCAAGCTTAAACTCTGCAGCTGCCCCAGAAAGGGCCCAATCAGATGATTCTGCTGCTGCGCAGGTGGTGGCGCCTGCTGTGCCTGCGGTAGCGCCTGGCGGGCTGGCGTGGCACTACCACCGCCATTACCACCGCCAGGAACGTAAATATACGGCGGTTCTTCGCCGTGGCGGTTTACCATGCGCTCCTTGGGAAAGAAGCGAGGGTTTTGCTGGTGCAAGTTTGCGTCGAACAAGTCCGGCGTGCCCAGAGGAGCAAATCCCGGTGGTGGTGGTGGACTTTTCAAGTCGGCAGCGCTCATTTCCCAGCCTATTAACGATAGAGCAAGCACCACATGCCGCGTTTGAGGAGAGTGCAAAAGCAAGAGTACTTGAATCAAATACTTGAAGGGTCGATTCACGTGCAGAACATGCTTTATTTACAAGCAAAAAAAACTTACTAACTCATCTTTAAATACAATAGCGCAAGACCGCCTCATCAACGACATCATGAATGCTTACTTTAAAGATCTTACCGTTGGCATCAACACGTCGATTTTGTTGAGCCCACGAATTCTCAGCTTTTTCCTTCGGCCCATGAGCTGCATGGTGCGTGGCTTCACTGGTCAAGAGCCTCTCAAAGGCACTGCCCGTTAAGCTGCCGCATTTCGCTAATTTGAGTACTCGTAGCAAGCGGCCCTGGAGAGCGAATTCGCAAAAAGAGAAGGATGGAGGTTTAGCCGGACGAAAAGTAGAAAAGTAGAAGTGACGGAATTGAATAATTGTATGCAATAATGTGAACATTTGAAGCAACCATCATGATAGATCATTTGTTAATCATTATTCATCGATTATCATTCACACAGCATGTATCATCATCCAGACTACCTGTTGCACGAGAAGCGTGAAGAGGTCATCATCGTCCAATGAATCGCATTCCAGCTCTAGCAAGCCCGCCATCGGAGAAAGCTCCGAGAGAGCACTCAAGAGCAAGGACGACTTCACAGGCCGGCCTAGGTATCCGTGCAAACCGTCTCCGTGCTCTTTACCTAGGGGATCTGCTGCACACTCTAATGATAAGCGCTCCAGCCGCTGTACATTCATGCCGCCATCAAAGGTTTTATCCAAAAGGAAATGAGACAAAGAATAAGATGCAAGTAGCCATCATTATACGAACACACATACATTATTCACAAGAAAAAATGATAACCTATTGAAACGCGACTTGACATAAAGAGACGAAGGATTCACTGGTAGTATTATAGGAAAACAATCAAGAAGATACAGCACGAGCAATAGCAGCAGCGCAAGACAAGCGAATGCAGAGGATCTGGCTAACCTTAGCGCAGGCGCAGAGGGCAAAGAGGGCCGGTCCACAGGCGACTGCTGGAGTTCCCTTGACGTTCACAATTCTTAACTTGGCAGCACTGCTGCCGGCCCACGACAGCACAAACGGGTCCAAAGACTCGCAGAAGCTCAAATCTAACTCATGGAGCTTCGCACACTTCACCACTACGCGACTGGGACCTCCAGGCGCCGGCTCAGCCAACAAGAAAGTGCCGTTCAGAGAAGGGCAGCGGCTTGCGTGCAAAGCAACGAGCCGCTGGCACTTCACGACCAAGCTGCGCAATCCTTCATCGGTAATAGCCTTGGATCGGTCGATTTTCAGAGATTCCAGCTGCCGTGCTCCAGCCGCCAGGCATCGCAATCCCTCGTCATCTACGCAGGAGTCTCCATTGAACGAGAGGTCCAGCATGAGCAAACAAGGGCAACGCAGCGCTACTAACCCAATAGTCAAAGCCGATAAAGCAGGGCATTTCGAGAGGTTCAAGACGCGCAGCGACGCGAGCGCAGCCGAAAGTCGAGCTTCTTCTTCTCTTTCTCTCGCCAATTGTTCTGCTGCTTCCTTTTCCTCAGCTGATTCTTTCTCAAGACGTGCGTTTGCGGAACCACTCCAAAACCCGAGCACTGGAGTTGCCGAGTTTTTTTCCGAGTGAGAATCCCTGGTGCTATGGTGATGCGACTTATGGTGATGAGAACTATGGTGATGGCTGCCGCTATGATGATTACCATAACTACCATGATGAGAGCTTTGGTGATGACTGGAACCGTGATGATGATGACTGTCACTATGGCCGTGAGAACTACCATGATGAGAGCTTTGGTGATGACTGGAACCGTGATGACGATGGCTGTCACTGTGGCCGTGAGAACTACTATCATGATGAGAGCTTTGGTGATGACTGGAACCGTGATGAATATGACTGTCACTATGGCCGTGAGAACTACCATGATGAGAGCTTTGGTGATGACTGGAACCGTGATGACGATGGCTGTCACTGTGGCCGTGAGAACTACTATCATGATGAGAGCTTTGGTGATGACTGGAACTGTGATGCTGATGCTGATGATGACTGACAACTGCACTTGTCGTTACAGCAGGTTTCGTGCGTTGGCTCGCGAGTTTCAAAAGTTCTGTTACGCCACGCACTCCGTTCGACAAGTCCAAATGCATCAAACCCCTGCCCCGTGCAGCGAGTGCTTTTCGCATTCCCTCCACGGACAATTGTTCACACCCGGACAGGATCAGAGTCAAGAACTGCGGCAGAACGGGGGGTGCGGCGGCAGCAGCGGCGGCGGCGGCAGCCGCAGCGGCGACAGGATCGTAGCCTTCCATTTGGTCTTTGCGCAGGGGCACGGCTGCACCGCCACCGCTGACTTTGCCTGCGTTGCTGAAGCCCCAGCCCCCACCTGGGTTGGCGTTTACAGGGGGTTTGGTGGCTAATGCGAGGCTGGCGTCGTCCGCGTGCCACAGCGTCATGTCCACCTAATATGATATGACAGTTCACATGGAAAGACCGCGGATTTCAAAACATGCTTCTAGCAAAGACACAAAAGAAGAGCAACAAATCATTCACTACTCATGGAAGTTCGCGATCAAGAGAGTAAGAAGAGCTCCTTGCTTGCAGTCTTACAATACGAGTAGCAGCACAAGTAAGAACTTCCTTACCTCCCTACAGGGTGTGCCCGCTTCGTGCCAGGGCGCGGGCACCAGGCGCTTGAAAGGATTGGGCAAGCGCATTCGTCGCTCGAGCGCGTCGCCGTGAGTCCACTCCACGCCGTTGCCGCCGGTGCGCCGAAAGAACCGCCACGCGTCGTTCAAACTCACCTGGTAAATTGAGTATGGTGGTGTATAGAAAAAAGAAAAAGAACAGGGGAAGTAGCGACGGTCACTTCACGTTAAGTGAAAGTAGAGACCAAATACCACGTTCCTGCGATGAATGGATGAAAAACAAAGAGGGCGTCTCCTTCTCAATTCATGTTTTTTGAAGTGGTGTGCGGTTCATTCACTCTTTTCGCACCGAATCCAGCAGCGACCCGGCGACTCCCATCAAATTGTCGGCCACGGACTCCAAGGTAAACGCCACGCTGAAGTCGTTTTCGTCGTCGTACTCGCCGGCCACCGCTGCGGACCCACCCGCAGAGGAGGAATCGCCATCACTCCTTCCCAGTCCACCTCCTGCCACTCCTCCACCCGCGTTGCTGTCGGGCTGGTTGCGGCCTTCGGGGTACAATTCGTCCATGAGCGCATCGTTCCCGAAACCCCACCCCCCCGCCTGCACCGCGACGTCGTCTGCGTTGATCTCGTAAGCAATGGTCAAGCAGCGCGGGTCAAACGGCATCTTGTGGCTCGAGGGGTTCAGCACCCGGGCTGCCTGAAATTCCCCAAATAGAACGAGGGGACACAGGTTTTAAAAATGAAACAAAAAAGTACAGCCACATAAAGAGCCGTAATCTCGGGGAAAAGAGCTTCGCCGTTGAAGTAATGGATAGGTTAGCATACAAACAAGCAAAGGGCGCAGCAACTGTAATTTCTAGTAAGATAGCAGTGATTTTCACAGGATAATTCGCACTCGCACCCCTTTCCTACCTCTAAAGCTCGCCGGTCCAACACTCGCTGCACGGCTTCTGAATTGGTGGGCATGTCACTGGGTGGGGGGTTGTACACAGGAGTTGGCAGCTCCGTGAAGCGCGATTCGAGCTTTTCTTTTTCGCGCTCGGCCATATTCACACGAGTGTTTCGGAGCTCGTTTAATTCGGACATGACCTTTTCAGTAGGACATCACACGCAACAGATGAATTCGTGAGACAAAAAGCATGATGTTAACAAATGCTAGAAAAACCCACACTTGGCTCCTAGTGGCAAGGAAGGTTCGCAATCGAGCTCAAACAAATTAAGCTCGGTTATGGTTTTCACACTCTACAAAATGAGTCCAAAGAAAGGTCCACATTCTTACCGTGGCCATGTTTGCACGCTTCACGTCATCAGCGGCAGACAGTTCGACCATGCGCCGTTTGTACCGGTCAGGCGAAGGCGTTCTTAAGCGCAGCGGCCGTGGCGGAGTCGGGGATGCGCCATAAGGCGATCCTAGCCAAGGGCCATCACCGCTGCCACCAACACCACCACGGGCAACACGACCGTTACGCATAGGCGACGGCGCCGGTTTCCTTCCTGGTAGCGCTGGGCTCTTCGGTAACAGTGGCAAGGAGGGCGTGCCCTGACCACTACTTCTAGGCTCGTACTCGACACGGCGCTTTCCCTTCGAAGTGCTACTAGGATACGTAAAACTGCTTGGAGCAGGCGAAGTCGGTAGCATTGGCAACTCAGAACCGCGCCGGCGCGCTGACCTACTACCATCACCATTTCCTGCATCGTCAATACCAACGGGCAAGCTGCTTAGGTCTAGTCCTGGTGGGTTGAGAATAGACGCCCCTTCGAGGCCATCAACAGTGCTATCTCCTTCCTCGAGAGCAGGCTTGCTCTGACCACGCCGTGCTACATACGCTTGCGCTGGAGTGATCTTAGCATTGGAGTCCTTCTCACTTTGACTGTTCGGAATGCCTGAGGGTTTGGCCCGAGCCGTCTGAGGTACAGCAACCCGCGGCTTCCTCATCCCTAGCTCTCCACTCTAGCGCTGTACTCCAGTTTGTCTGCTAGCTCGTAAGTACGCTCGTAATAAGCCTCCGTTAGCTATGAAGCTATTATGTATGAATGTATGAAGCTAGCAACTACTCTGATATAATACAAAACAAATACTCTGTCTTCGGTCTTTTTGACGTCCTTTGCTTTTCTCTTCATGTTGTAGGCCCCTTACAACGCCTTCGTTGAGCTGTGAGAAATAGATAGTAGTAGGCCCCTTAGTGTTTAAGCCACTGGAGTTGAGAGTGTGCTCGTGAATGAAATACATCAAACATCTAGGCGACGATTTCATCGTTAGAGCCTTTATGCACCATCTGGCTCAGTGATGCAATAGCAGGAATTTTTTTATCATAGACGGCGTGGGCGTCAGTATTTACCCTGGCTCATACCATCGACTCCAGTCAACTAGGCTCATCGGATAATCTCGACAGCGAATAGTCTATGCTTGCGTGAACCAAGCGCTTTAAGTAGTATACTCAAGGGCAGCTGTAATATAGCTGGTATTCATCTGGTGAGGAAGCTATGGCGGACGATAGGGGGCTCACGCTGGCTCCGACTACTATAGCAGAGAAGCCTTCTCCTGGACAAGACAACTCCGCTGATGCTGGCGGTGGCGCTGAAAAGACTGAAAAGCGAGTGGGGAAGTACCGAACCAAGAAAGGGCGCCGCGGGGTTGCTAATGAAAGCGCGGAATCAGCGGCTCAGCCAGGGACGGATTTTGCGGCGTACCTCGAGGTGCAGGCCGATCAAGAACAGCGCGCGCGGGCGCATTGGATGGAAGTAACGGTGCAAACCTATGCTACGGGCGAAACCGTGCACCGGGCTTTGTACAAACCTACCTCTACCGTGCACGCTCTGAAGCTGGTGCTTCAGGAAGTGCTCGAGTTTGCGCCGCCGGTGATCGACAAAGACAACGGCTTTGAAGTCCCCCTGCGACCGGGCCAGGTATAGATAGAGCAGCCAGAATATGCCTATACACTTAAGATTTTGAAATTTTCGTCTGCCCTTCTATTCCTTTGAAATTCTGATGTTTCGTTCAGCCGTAGATTAGCCACCTGCATGATTCAATGCAGCGAAGCTTATGCTTATTTCCTGGCAGGCACACTCACTAGTCAAAACTTACTTCTATCTCATTTCTCTGGGTACACCCTTATGCGCTGACAGGTACTTCGAGTGGGTGACGTGATGCACTTAGACGTGCCTCCGGAGAAGCGTGAGTCCTTTGTGAGCGTGTGCGGCGACGAATTAGATCTCGACACCTGCTGGTGGATGAGCCCGTTAGGGCACGCAGCACACATGAAAATCGTGCTCAAGAAGTCCACACATAAGGTATGAAAGAATAACACGCATGCTCTCTGTCTGCGCAAGAAGCTAAAGGAAGCGGAGTTGTCAAAGCACCAAACCTTTTTGGTTTACGAGGATAAAGAGAAGTACTCGCTGCTGGAGCTCTGAATAACAGACAATTTATGCACCCTTTGTTACGTCTTTTTGATTTTGTTTCTCGTACCCAGGTCATCAATTTCGGTCGCGTGGGGCGATCAATGCGAGCGGCTCCGAAATCGCAGGCGCAGGCACCGCCAAACAGCATGGAAACGCATCGCGACCACGACCATGATCACGACGACAATGGTAGCCTCGCAGGAGGCAGCATAGGGCCTGGCGAAAGTTTGAGCTCGCAAAGCACGACTTTTTTGGAGCCGTCGCGCAGTGGTGGTGGAGCCAAGAAAAGCATGTTGAGCTCTCTGACGTCACCGTCCAGAAGGCGCGGCAACAAAGCCTCTGCCTCTTTGTCGGCTGCTGCTGCTCCATTGCCTTCCAAGGCCAAGGCCAAGGCAGCCGGAGCTGCTGCTGCCGTCTCAAATAAGGGAGCGAAAGCCTCCTCTAAAGGGGTGGTCGCAGTAGAAGAGCCTCAGACTCCTTTGAGCCCAGCGGGAAGCTCTACTACAGTATCGGCCGCTGCTGCTCCTCCGGCTGGAGTCAAGTACCAAGCTGGCGCAGTATTCAACGCTGCAGCGGTGGAAAAGAACCGCAAGCGCATCTTGTTTTACCTCGAGCGGTGGGAGGTCGACGACGACTACAGCCACGCCCTCGCGTTCGGGCAGCATGCTTTGGCCAACCACCGTCGCCACCGGGAAAAAGGCCGAGAAGAGGGGAGAGGGCGAGATGAAGACGAGGACGACGACGTTGAAGGAATAGATATCACATTAGAGTCAATGAGCTTAACTTTGCCTCCAATCCAAAAGCAGCAGCAGCAGCAGCAGAAGCCACGCCTCGCGTCGTGGAAAAGAAGTGAATGGAACAGGGAGGCCATGAACGGCAGGTAAAGATTCGCAAACAATGAGAAAGCAAAAGGTGACGCTACTGCAGCAGCCGTGTGCTTAAGCGCTTTATGTATCATTTTCTCATGAATTTTTTTTTTTTTTTTTTTCTCGTCATCTTCTCTATTTCTTCTTTAAAACTTCACAAGTTGGTCCGCCTCGAGTGGAGCGAGCCGCAGCGGCCTCGTTTCGTCTTCTTCTTCATCCAGCGACAGCAGCAGCAGCAGCCACAGCAGCAGTAGTGCCAACAACAGCAACAACAAGCCGAAAACAGCGGGGCAGAAGCAGCAAGAGGCACAGGAAGCTGCGCAGCGCAAGCGGGACAAAAGGCACGCGAGAGAACTAAACGAGCAGCGCCAACACCGTTTATACGGCGACGTAAGCGCTACAGAAGAAAAGATCTCCGATACATACTGTAAACAATTATTGCCTGTTCTTCTGTTTTTTTTCATACTGATAGATTTTGCCGAACTAATTTATTTGCGTTTTATACGTATGGCACCTCTGAAACCCTTCTTACCTTTTATCATTTCTACAATCTCTTTCTCTTTCGCTGCAGGTGTTATTGTGGGAAGGTGCGCGGTGGGTGGAACAGCGGCTGGTGAAAATCAATTTGGCCCGCTGTGTGCCCCCACTCAGGGGGAGGTTTGAAGCCTTCCCCCCTTTGGCGTGCTTGACGTCCCTGCACCGCCTCAACCTCGCTTCCAACTGTCTATCGGGGCCTCTGCCGGCACTGGTATAAAAGCGAAGAAAACGAAAATACATTGTTGTATGAATCGTATGCGCGATAGTGAAGAATGCCGTTGCCTGAAAATTTGTGAGGATGCAGCATGTGTTCTTGCTTCGTTTTTGGCATTCCTGTGTGTTTCTTTTACGCTATCTCCTCTTTTGTGTCTTCCTGTCTCTCTGCACCCCCCCTTTTTTTTTTCCTTCTTTTTTTTCGTGCCACTTTCTCGTACTGCAGTCGCTCGCGCGCCTCCACAAGTTGCAGCAATTGAATTTACAGGGGAACCAGCTGAGTGGGGAATTGCCGGTGACGCTGACCCACTTAACGGCCCTCACCGAGCTGAACCTGTCCAAGAACCGCTTTTCGGGTCCAGTCCCGACGGCCTGGGGCGGCGGTTGGCACTTAAATTTAGGGGTTTTAAACCTGAGCCACAACCGCCTCGACGGTAACCGACGACAGCCACTCGCAGAAATGAAATCCATGAGAGATATGGAGAGAGAAAGAGAGAGAGAGACGGAGAGTGGAGGAGCAAAGAATCAAGCCATGGAGAGAGAACAAGAAGCGCACCGAAACAATCTTTTGTCCTTGGTTCCGCACATGAATTCATCGACACAATACTATTTTTTTTCTAAACAACGAACTCTCCGTTTTCTCCCCCCCTACACACTTCTACCATACTAGGTGCTTTGCCCGACGAGCTCGGAGGCCTGCGCAAGCTTCGGGTCTTGAACTTGAGCCGAAACCGCTTCACGGGGTGGCTGCACTCGTGGGTTGGGTGGCTGGGCGCCAACCTGCAGCAATTGACCTTGAACCACAACAAGTTCGTGGGGTCGCTGCCCGAAGCTTTAGGCCGGTTGCACCACTTGGAGTACTTTCACGTGCAGCACAATAGGTTCGAAGGAATCTTGACGGTGTCCATGTTTGCGGCCATGAGCCCGTCGTTGAGAGAGGTGCGTGCTAGGGAGGGGAAACATAGGGGCATCTGCGCGTCTATGGGTGATTTAAGAGGTTCTTTCTTTGTTCCTTGGGCACTTCATTCATGGGCTTGAAGAAAAGAAAAACATTCACCGTGGTGCTGTAAGCACTTCATTCATGGGCTTGAAGAAAAGAAAAACATTCACCGTGGTGCTGTAAGCACTTCATTCATGGGCTTGAAGAAAAGAAAAACATTCACCGTGGTGCTGTAAGCACTTCATTCATGGGCTTGA
>Ga0307931_1000880_pt1 | contig 19836 bp, 18 predicted proteins | sample OrgLakmetageno47_FD_201816 | JGI IMG/M metagenome (GOLD analysis project Ga0307931, IMG submission 201816) | Saline water microbial communities from Organic Lake, Antarctica - #47 | ecosystem: Environmental > Aquatic > Non-marine Saline and Alkaline > Saline | place: Antarctica: Organic Lake...
GATGAAGTCGTGCTTCCTCTGCGATCTTGTGCTCTGGCGCTATTGCTACTGCTCCTCGAAAAGTCAGGCAGCAACGCCCGCGCAGTGACGGAGTTACCCATATTACCTGATTCATCATCAGTGTCGCTTTCGCTGTCGGCTACACCTACGTCGTTTGAGGTGTTTTCGGTCTGCAAAGTCGCATTGGCTGCTTTCTGCCGACGATTCGCGTGGCGGCGCATCGATCGAAGAGCAGCGCTGACTGGCTGGGCGGTAACTTCCTCGAAGTGCTCTGCAATACACGCTAGTGCCATCGCCCGCACTTCCACCCATGACACGGAAGCCGCAACACTTGCGCCAACACCACCAGGTTCGCGACAAGCAGCATTACCCCGTTCACAGTCGTGAGCTAAGCGCAGTGCATCGCACGCGAGAATGGGCGTAGTGGAAGCTCTTGTCAGCGCAGCTGCGCACTGATTTACGAGTGGTGTGACCTCGAGAGTAGTCGCAGCAGCGAGAAGCGCCTCTAACCCAGCGACATCGGCTGGCGGCTCCATAGCCTCCCCGTAAACGAAAGCCACTAACAACTGAAGCGCACCCGCACTCACGCTAAGCTCAACGCGGCGGGGCATCATCGTTGAAGAGTTGGCTAAAGGGTCTTGAAGTCGTTGGCCTCCTCTTGAAGATACGAGCAGCAGCTCCCTCAAAGGAGCCGAACTCGCAGCAAGAACACAACAGTGGCAGGGTACTGCAGTCATAGATGGTACCGCAATGAGCACTAAATCTGCACCGAAACCATCGTTCCCAACTTCTCGGAGAGACTCAAGTTGGGCTAGCACTGATGCTGCCTCTGAGGTGGTAAGCGCCAGGCTGGGTGGGGGCGGCGGCGGGCTTGCCACGACGGCATCGCGCAAGCGGCGCAAGGATCCACCGACTGAGCCTGCAGTCCAGGAGTTGCAAGCTTCGGGCTCATCTGCTGCTCCATTCAGGGGTTGTCGGCAGCGCTTCCAGGTTAAGTGAAGGGCTTTGAAAGCAGCGAGCAAAAAGGCCAGTGACGTGAAGGAACCCACCTTGCTGGGTCCTGTACCGTTAAGGCGCGGGATGCGGCGCATTATGGATTCAAGAACCCACTGAGACCATGCACGTAGTAGTGTTGCCGCAAAAGTTGCCACAAAAGGTGCTATCCTTGCTTTGCTGGCAATTGCTAGTGTCGTACCGCTCGTGGCAAACGAACGAGAGGCAACAGAATCCACGAATCCATCACCGCCGAATCCTTTTGTAATAAGCGAGGCCTGGGCAATTGAAGGAAGATGCCCAATAGATGACCACTCAGAAACAAGTTTGTGGTCGTCACGAGTGGGAGGCCGCACAACGGTCGCAACCGGAGTTGATGCCATTTTTCAAATGCACAACGTGCTCTACGATATTATATTCGATCACTGGATTTGTTCGCTGCTTGTTTTGGTTTTGGTCTTTTTGGTCTGCAATCATTATTTCGTGACGACGTGATTGATGACTCATCCTGATTCCTGAATCTTTTCATCTTTCACACCTTCGCCTGCCTCCAACCATGATTTAGAGCCCTCGAAGTCTAAAGCTAAGCCACGCAGTAAAGTGTTAATCGCAGAAACAAAAAAATCGTAAGCATTTTTGTCTGAAATTAATCGGAAACGAGTAGATTCCTTGCGATTCCAGTTGTAAGTGTGGTCGGGCTTGAGTAGTATTGACGACTACTGATTTTTTTTTTAGTAGAAGAGGTTATGTTCCAGTTACTACCTACGCTTTCTGCTCGACGCGTGCTAATTGCGAGCCTACTGATAGAAGCCACCACTATAGAAGCTTTTCATGAACTACGCTCAATCAACACAAGGGCTAGCTTCGCACTTTGGGGATCGCCACCTGAGAAAACGACTGAGGATCCACCTAGTTGGCCACTCATTGCGTCGCCTGCAGCCGAAGAAAGTATCAAAGAAAGTCCAAGGTGGATCACTTTTTTAGAAAAGGAATTAGAGTGGGGCCGTCAAGTGCGCAACGGGCTCTTACCTAAGACAGGGTCGGCAGAGGATGGTGCTCCTCAGGAGACGCTGGTCGAAGCTCAACAGCGCTTTGCAACATTTCTTCGAAACGAGCTGGAGTGGGGAGCTCAGGTGACCAGCCTCGAAGGCACCAGTGTCCAATTTCTCAAAAACATTAGTTTACCATATATTTATCCAGTGATTTGACTTGTATTTTAAATTAGCTGTGAATATGCCCCCTTTCAAATCAAAGGTGCGCGCGGGTTTGGCAACACTGGAGCAGGAGCGCGCGAAGCAGAGGCTCGACGAGGCAGCTGCCTTTTTGGAAGAAAACAAGCGCCACAATGCAATCATGCAAGCTGCAGCGAGCTCAGCGTTAAAGAATGTGGGCGCAGTGCGGACGGAAAGTGAACGTGCTGTTCTTGATATGACGGCCCCTTTCTGGTGCGTCCTGTTGGCATTGGGCATGTTTCAATGTAGGGGTTATTGTTTTAATTTATAACCACTTCTACATGTGTATCGATTGGCTGAGCAATACCAGCATAATTACTTCTTTGTGCCATTGGCGCTGTCTCTTATTTAATGAAAGTACTCATGTATAAGTCAACTCCGCTACATTTCCACTTTCGAAAACAGGGACAAAGAGCTCGGTCGGGTATTTCCAACGCTTTCCGTGTGCACCGACGGCTTAGCGTGCGGCCAACACGGCGGTTTCGAGCTCTTGGAAGCCATCTCAGCGTACAAGTATACTATGCCTGGAATCAGCAACGTCGCCGTGCGGTCTGGCCCTTGCGAAGGCGTCTGCCCGCGCGACAAATGCACCGTAGCTTTGCGGTGCCCTGACCAGCGACTGCGCACCGTTAAAGCCGTGCCCGCAGCTAGCGTAGTAGCAGCGCTCACAGCCCAGGAGCAGGCAGTGGATCAACAATCCGTAAAGAGAGAGGCAGCGTTCTCAGATGCGCTTCTAGGTAGTGGCAGTGGCTCCACAGAGGCACCAAGCAATCTCTCAGCCCAATCACAGTTTAGCCCACAGTCAACGGCACCAGCGATGCTCTTCGAGGGCAGCATTGACGACGACAGCAACGACAACAATGGCAACGATTTAGAAGCACTTTCAGCGAAGTTGATAGCGCAAAAACTCAGTAATATTTTAGGTACATCAATAGGAGCTGATGCTGATCAGGATGCGCCCAGTGCAGCAGATTGGTCTGATGCAATGTCGTGGTCAGAAGCGGCAGCAAAGTTAGTGTTCGCCGAATGCGGGACCATGGTGCCTCCTTTGCTCGTGGTGGCTCATCAAGCGAAGCATTTTGGTGATTTGGCAGCAAAACAAACTAATTTTAGAGACGCCGAGAAGCTCTATAACCTTGCAATTGAGCATTGCCCAACCCGAGTGTTCGAGCCTGCATGGGAGACCGAGGAAGAAGAAACCGCACGACGAGCCCTTCGCTCTTTAGCCGGCAGCCTGTGGGTGGAATCCAGGCACAATTCTCTGCTGACCTTGGTCATCAAAGATGATTTCTTAGTGGAGTCGTTCCGCGAAAGCAGCGGCTCATATTGTAGAGGCTCAGCAGCGCTGATAGACGTGTCTGTGGAAGCAGACGGTCTTCTCAAGGGCACTTGGATGGAGGGCAGTGGCAGTGGCTCTTTTCAACTCCAGGTATATCTACAGCTTGCTTTTCGTCCTTTTGTATTTTCGCAAGATCCACTTTTATTGTGCACTCGCGCAGCTCTTTACGAGCGTGTGAACGAGCGTGTGATCATCGACTTCCTACTAAAGTTGTCTCATTATCCTCTTTATCTTTTACAAATCCTTCTCCTTAGGTTAAGCCCGACGGGCGTGCCTTTTCGGGTGCACGCTACAACCAAGCAGGCCAACTCGCGGACCTCTGGCACGGGACTCGCATTCTTGCCTCCGGCTCGCCTGCGGTGCCACCCAAACTCGGCGTTGCTTGGCTGGTGGGCGCCCTCGTTGGCCGGGCCAAAGCGCGCTTGGAGATCTTCCTGACTACTACATCCGAGCACGCAGCGAAGAGCGCTGTGGGGGTGTCCAACCCTTCAAGGCTCTTGGCAGGAGTCGTCTCCGACTGCAGTGTGGCGCGCTCCTTGTGTCCATTTTCAGCGGAGCCTGTCGCAGTGCTAGCGGCGGCCTTGGAGGAGCAGCGGAGCTTGGTTGAAGCCATCAACGCCTACGAAGACCTTCTTTTCCTCGAGCCACCTGTAATGCCGCATGCTTATCACTACTTTTGATGCATTGCACACATTCTGCACTTGAGTTGTTCTGTTTCACCGAATTAATGTACGATCATTAATCATTTATAGGCTCCATGGGTGGATCTAGCCGATATCGAATCTTTGCGTTTACGGTCATTGGATGGTGCGGTAGCGGCAGTGGCGCTTTCCGATGCACTCACTGGCGATGAATCACTTCGATTTCGTGTAAAAGGTCGGCAAAGGAGGCTCGCTGACCTTAGAGAGCTCGCGCACGATCGAGTTGCAATGGACCAAACGAAGGGATCTGCAAGAGGGGTGTTGGAGAATCAACGATTGTCGCTAAGCGGCTTCAATGAGTCGGAATGGCAAGCAAAATGGAGCAGCCAAATTGAATCAACTCACTTTTTGTGGAGATTATGAAGGGTATACTTGTGCATTGCTGTCGAGTCCTAGTATTGACTGATCTATTTTCACCTTCCAAGTCGTCGTCGCTGGTCGCTTATGCACTCGCAGTTCAGTAATCGTTGTAGTTCGAGTTACGGAGTTGAATGATGGATGTCTAGTGTCTAGCCTCTTATAAGTATTGCTCTCCCACAACACCAAACCAAGACATTTTTAAAAAAACGAGGAAAAGGAATCGTAAGAATTATGGAATAACCCTGCGTTTCTTCAACATCCATCACGAGATAATAAGAGTTATTACTACTTAGTTATGAGGTGAGTTCCCCATTCGCATCAGGGATTTCAGGTTGGCTATGGGCTTTGTTTGTAATGGGATACAGTAATATTTAAAGAATGAGGAGTAGAGTTCAATACCTGGAACAGCACAAAAGATACAAAGAATTATTCATTTAAGGTCAGCAACCAAGCCCGCGAAGGGGTCTCTGCGGGTAGGTTGAGGCCCTTGGGACTGCTCGGTGACCAAGCCATCAAAAGGGTTGCCTGAAGCAGCTGGCACTGTAGCCGGCGCCGGCGCACTTCCTGAGGGCCCCATCTCTTCATAGCCACTAGCACTAATTCTACTTGTGCCACCGCAAGCGCCACCGCTGCCCTGTGCACCAATTGCGAGGGATGAATTGGCGCTGCCTTGCGGTGGCCATGTGCCAAGAGCTGAAGGTGGTGGAGTAGGGTCCATCACAAGGCCCAAAAAGGGGCTCGGCTCAGATGGCGGCGGCGCATTCGCCTGTGGAAGATCTTCAGCTGCTGCTGCTGCGCCTGATGCTGGACGCCTCGGTCTCGGTGGTGTGTCGCTTCTGGGAGGCTTGAGCTTGGGTATCTCCGCTAGCCGTTCGGGCGATGACGCACCCATCAAGTCTACGCCGCTCGAAGTGCCACCGCCACCACCGCCACCACCACCACCGCCACTGCTGCTATTTCTATTCCTACTGCTACTTCTACTGCTGCTACCACTGCCTCCACCGCCAGTACTCGAGGTGCCTACTAGGCGAACGCTTTCCAATTTGTTGAGGGCTGCAAGCAGCTCGTCGTTGGTCGCCAGCATCGGCTCCAGGTGGGCCTCGCTCATACCCCGCTGCACGAGGAGGGACAGCTGGGTCTGCAAGTTGCGGCAACGGTCCGCCAACGGCCCCAGCTTCGCATCTACGCCGTCCAACCCCTGCCCCAGCGACTCCCCCTTCTGTGCCCCCCGCCGGCCGGACGAGGAGCCTTCAAGCGCGTCGGCCTCTGCTCGTAGTTCAGCGGCTGCTCGCTTGGCTTCTTCCAGCAGCGACTCCGGCCGGGGCGTGCTTCCAGATGAGGCCGCTTCCCGAGGCCCACCCGCGCTGCCTGTTGACTGCTCTGCCGACGGCCTTTCGGGCGACGCAGAGGCTGAGGGCCGGGGCGTGAAGACGGGCGGTTTGGGGGCTTCCGCATCGAGGTCGCCAAAGGGGAGGCCTTCGAGCTTGAGGCTCACGTAGGTGTCGAGGAAGAGGGGCAAGGCCGCGTGCTTGGCCCGAAAGGCCTCCCCCCACGACTGCACCAACTCCAGCGCTTTCCCGGCCACTTCTGAGGCACTTCGGTCGTAGTGCGGCGCCAAGCAATTGGTCTAAGACAAGGCAACAAACGTAGAATAGATTTGAGCTCCCCAACCCGCACCGTCGGATATTCCACGTAACACACAAGCTTGTGAGGGAATTCGCTGGTAGAAAGCTGAAGAGTACGAGCTCGAACAAAAAAGGAAAGATGACCAGGAAGAGAATGACCATACCCTTGCAACACGCGCCACAGCCTCCATAAATTTGTCCGTGGCAACCTCGTGGTGAAAGCGAGTGTGGCAATTCATCACGAGAGTCTCCGCTAGTGTTAAGCTGTTCATGACCACCCGCGACGATTTCATTTGAAGCCGCTTCCGTAAGTGACGCACCACCTCTCGAAGCCTGATGCGCACCAAAGGCAATGGGCACTCGTTTCAAGTATGTTCAGCCCTTCACCAAAAAATAATAAAAAAGAATTGTCCTGAAAACCCCTAGGCTAGGAATAGGCTTCCACTCACATTAACGGGTTGCTGGTGCAATTGATCTGGTCAACGAGCTGCATGTTCGCACTCCAGTCAACTGAGTTCAAGATGTCGCTCGTTGCTTGGTCGACCAAATTCGTCATTTCCTGCCGATATAGTTCCATGTTAGATACGGATTCAATCATAATTCAGAGATGCTTTTGTTCCTTCGAACTCTCCCAGAATGATTGTACCTCGAGTTTTGTTTTGTCATCGGTGCTTAGGCCGGAAGTGCGGCTTCTACCAAATAAAGCGGACGATAGCATTTGCCTTAAGGCGCGGACGGCGACTCGTCTAGTCGAATGCTTCTAGGTCTCCTAGCCAAACCTAGACAAGAGGCGACCCATGGTTCCGCCTGACCCCTCGACAAGAACTCGAGCCATTTTTTGAGGAAGTCGAGAATCGAGAACCAAACCGTACGTCATCATCATACTACACTGTAGTGGTGTGGTGGTGTGGTGGTGTCAGAACACTTTTTCCTTCAATCGCACGAATGGCAGTCGTCGATCTTTGCATCTTCTTTGCTCTTAGCTCTCGGACGGGCTTGATAGACTAGCTAGCTAGCTGGTCTACTTTCCTACTCTGCTCTTTGAAAAACGCTAAGGACGTCTCTACGCTCCCCCTGCTTCACCCCTGCCTGCTGCAATACCCTCTCAAACTTGCCCGCAGCCAGGGCCTAAGTTATTTCTAGAAAGACTAAAAAATTGCTGAGAGGCGTGTCTCGAGTCAGACATGCTCCAGATCCCTTTTAAAACCTCGGCACCTTGCGACTTGGTGTCACCGCTGCTTCAGCATCTCAGCACCGAATACAGCGCCGACACAGCTGATGAAAAGTTGGCCGATTTGCAGAAATTTCAGCTCATGCGCAACGGCGCAACGGGAGTGACTGCCGCGAGCGACGAAGGACTCCATTTGCTTTTGACATACCAAGCGCAGCTGACCCAAGTGGCTCGACGCCTAGTCTTGCCTGCCGAAAGCGCCCAGCCGAGCTTTGCGTGGAATGATGCTTTCATTAAGGGGAAAGTTGCCGAGCAAACTGCTTTTGCCTTCGAAAGGTCCGCAGTTCTATTCAACTGCGGCGCGGTGGAAAGCGCGTTGGGGGCCGCTCAAGATCGCAGCACCGAAGACGGGCTCAAGAAGGCGTGCAAAGCATTCCAGAACGCGGCCGGTTACTTCGGGACTTGCAAATCACTTCTCCCCCAGTTGGCTGGCAAAGGCGCAGTGACCCCAGACACGACCTTGCAAGGTCTCGGCATGGCCGCAGCTCTGATGCTTGCTCAAGCGCAGGCCTGCTATTATGAAATGGCGGTAAGCGACTAGGATATAGAAGATGTATATTCCATGTAATGTAATCGCTGTTCCATCACCAAATTTACTTGTAAAACAAAGGGCCCCGTTCTGCAGACTGCGCCAAATCTGCTTGGGCAGCACCTCACTATTCCACTGAAGTCCCGGTGTGGTTGTTGTTACTATTAGGTGCGCAAGCGTGAGGAGACGGGCGTGAAGCCCTCCCTTTTAGCGAAGCTCGCGCAGCAGGGTGCTGACTGGTTCAAAGTCGCGATTGAAGCTGCGCAAGGGCCGGGCTTGGAGGGGCAGCTTGACGCGTCGTGGCCGGCGCACCTGACCTTTCAGAACCACAGCTTCGGCGCCGCCGCCCAGTACTGGCAGGCGCTGCATGTGCGAGAAGCGGCGCTCGCGAAAGGCCAAGGCTACGCGGAAGAAATTACGCGTGTGAAAGCAGCGCAGGCCGAAGCGACAGCAGCGATGGCGGTGGCGGCCGCTCACAGCATGGGCGCACAGCAAACCAGCAGCGTGACGGACCTTCAAACGAAGCTGGCGAGCATGCTGACCACTGCGCTGGCTGATAATCGCACCATCTACCTCGAAGTAGAGCCAGATCTAGACACTCTGCCACCTGTGAAAGGGGCCTCGCCCGTAAAACCTACGCCGCCCTCCCTGGACTTACCCGTTGGCGCTGGCGAACCACTCCTAGCAACTTTACTGCCAGTAGCTGCGATGCGTGCTCTCGAGGCGACACGCGAAAAGCTAGCCACATCTGCGTCGGTGGTTGAAGCTGAAGCCAAGCAGGTTAGTGGTATGAGCATAGCCTCTATTGGCTCATGGGTATACGAATTGGTGCGATTGGGAATGGCAGGGTATTGTAGTCATATGAGAGTGTTTCATACGTGCTTTAAAAAAAGAAAATCTCCCCGACGTCTAGGCCGCCAAGGATGCGCGAGCTCAGCTGGCTGCGGTGGGGCTCCCGGGCTCCATCGCAGCCCAAGACGAAGGCGCAGGCTTTCCCGAAACCGTATGGCAGCGAGTGGCGGAGGTGCAAGCAGGCGGTGGGGAGTGGGCGCTCGCGCAGAAGGTGGCGGAACTCGACCAAGGCGCGGCCCGGGCAGGTGACTTGCTGGACCAAGTGGATCGCAAACTCGAGGACGAGGACGCGGCGCACGCTTCGTTTGTGCGGAAGCACGGGCAAGACGGCGGGGGCACCACCAGCGCGAGTCACGGGATCAGGAGTGACGTGGCCCACTACAGGGCGCTCCTGAAGCGCGCGGAGGAGTCGGACGCGGGCCTCAAGGCGCTGGTGAGCTCGCGCAAGTTCAAAGAAAGCATGGCACACCTCAAAAAGTCGAGGCTTCAGCTCGACGGCCTCCTCCCACGGTAAAGGCATCCTCTTTCGAGTACTGTATTGGTGCTTGACTGGCTTATTTCCAGTCTATAGTCCACAGTGCATTTTCGTGTGCTCTACTTCGCCCCATTTGCATAATTTCAAATTCTACATCATTTTTATCGAGGGCTTTTAGTGTACATCATGTTTTTATTTCTTTTTAGCTTTTCACGCATTCGTTTCCAATACCCACATCATATTATTAAACACTGCACCGTCATCTCTATTCTGTTTTCTTTCACTTTCTAGCCGAGACTTGCTGGATGATGCTGCCACCGTGAAGTCGCAAACCGCTGACGCCGGCCCTCTCAGCCGCGAACTCATGAACTTAGCCGCCCACCTCAAAGCCCGGGACCATCTCGTGCACGAGCTCGACGAAACCCTCGCGTCACAGCAAGCCAATCTGCTGCCCGCCATTCAAGCCTTGGCCAACGCAGACACGCCTTTAACCCTCAGCTTACCTGGGGGTGGCACCGGCACCGCTTCCGAAGAGTTGACGGCATGTTTGGCGGGCACTGAAGCAGCGGTGCAGGCCAAAGCAATGGCTGTGAACGATTCCATAGCGGAACAGGCATCTCTGCTGGCCAGCGTGCTTGAGGCGAATCGAGCATTCGATGCCGCTCGACTCAAAGACTCGGTCACGCTAGGCCGCCAGAAAGTGGTAAGAATGGAAGAGTGCGAGAAAGCAGAGCTGAGCCTGTTCGCACAAGATTTCTAACCTTCAAATGTATTGGGGCAGTAGAAGTAGATAATGTTGTCGATTGTGTTTATCCCAGTCCATCGAATTGCCCTTACAACATCCCATTCCTACACAGGTGCAAGACGTGAATGCAGCGGCGACCGATTTTCACGACGCGCACGCTCAGCTCACAGATGGCGTTACTTTCTACGGCGACCTCATTGGCCGCCTCTTGCAAATGGTGCAAACGGCCGAGGGCGCTTTCTATGCGTCGAACTTGAGGCGACGCGACTTGGAGCTTTCGTTCGGCAGCTCCCAAGAAAAGGCTTCGCGCGAAGCTTCCGACGCTGCCCTAGCGCAAAGGTTAGCCCAAGAGCTCCAAATGGACGGCAATAGTGGCCACGGCAGCAATCACAGTGGCAACAACAGCAGCAATAGTAGTGGACTCGACCGCCCTTTACCACCGCCTCCGTATGACTTGCCTTCTTTGCCCACGTATTCACAGTCGCCTTCTCCTCCAAACAGCAGCGTCAATACGCGACCGAACACTGCCTCGGCACCTGCCTCAACCGCCGATGCGCCACCGCCTTTTTACGAGGCCGCCGTTGCAGCTACGGCTTCAGCGTCAACCCCCTACGCGGCGGCTGCTGCAGATCCAGCGGCCATTTCGCGCCTGGCTGACATGGGCTTTCCGAAGTCCGACGCCGCCAAGGCCCTTGAAGCGAACGGCGGCAATGAAGAAGCCGCGCTCAATCAGCTTTTAGGTTAGCTATGGGAGCGTCCAAGAGGGGTTGACATCGAGCTGCGTCGTCGACCGTCGTCCGTTTCATGCCATTTTGAGAAGGAATTAATGGCGTTTAATCGTTTATTCCCCATTTGATTTTTATTCAATTGGAATTTGAAATTCAAAATTGACACAGGTATAGAAGTATAGCGGTATACTTTATATTATAGCAAGTGGGTGTAGGTGTAAGGTTTGGGACTGGGCAAAGCAGTAAATAATTCAGATCTTAGCTATTGATATTTTCGGGGATCCAAAAGCGAAAATCGAAACACGCTACTAGACTTGATTTAGGTTTAGTTCCTTTAGCCTTTAGGGAGTCAAATAAGCGGTTTATCAGGCGACAAGAGTGGACAAGAGCAGAGCAGCACACCAGTTCGATGAACGATGAGATAGCTCGGCATCCTTGAAGAGATCGAGCGCCAAGTGCGCGCGAATAGAAGAACCACTGCCCATAACCATAGCTATCATATGCATAGAATATCCGGCGGAAAGAGGCCATTCCACGGCTAAGGCCTACGATATACTGCCGAGATAGCCAGGATTTTTTTTGGCTGTGCACTGCCATCAGATTCGCTAGCATACGATTCGTTCATTCGACGATGCTATTTCCGTTTGAAGTCTTTCGCCTAAATAAAGATAAAAATGATATGAGTTCTTGCACAGAAGTATACGGCATTCGACCAAATTTCTGTAAGTTTTACCGCTTTTGCGAAGCACTTGCGAAGGGCCGCAAATTCCTTTTCACACGCACCCTTATCTAAGGCATCAATGTTCCGCTGAATGCACGCACCATACCCCATCACCTATCATACATAATTTTATTAGCTAAACCCACTGACGCAATCAAAATAAGATGAAACATAGCATGAGTCTGATTAACCAAGGCCGTGCCAGGGTCGCTTTCAAAACATACTCCACGACTTAATTAAACTTGGCCCGAAGGAAAACTCACATCAGTTGGGCAAGTTTTGAGCATCGATGAAAAGACTACGCCCATTTGGGACGATGGGCGCGACATCCTATGACTTCGGCACACTTCGTAGGTCACGCGGATTCTTCAACGAACAGAGACAATATACTTTAGAGGAGACGTTCCTGTCTGTTCCGGCAAACCGTAGCACTCCACTATCCAATAGATATAGTCAGCAACCACCTAGCTTAGTTATAAGTCGTTCAGATGTGATGAGAAGGAAGTAGTGTTGTTTTTAAGCAGTTTATTCTCGAGTCATCAGAAGAGCCGCCGTGTCGTGTCGTCGTGTGGTGTGTCTTCAGCTCTTCAGCTTTTCAGCTACTATACTTCATTTCTTGGCTCGTCGTGGAGTCGCGCCGTGGCACGTGGCCGAACAAATACGCACTAATATAATGTTTCAGCAAAATTTCTTTGTTTTCTCGCTCCCTCCCTCGCCCCTCGCTTGTTGCTTTTTCTTGACATCTTGATTTTTGATTGCATTGTTGGTTGACAACAAAATTATCCTTCGGTGGTTGAGTTTTAGGCGAGCTTGCTTGAAGATGATGCAGGCCTGGCGACTGTTATGTGCGTGTGTGCTCGCTATGGCACCGATAGCAGGATCGCTAACATTAGGGGCGCCTTCAGCAAAACTAGCCACATTCCCATCTAGGCATACATCGCCGAGACGAACGCTTTGGACAATGAGAGTTGGCACTGGCAACGGCAAGGGTGACGGTGGCATGCTGAAAGGTAAGAAACTTCCTGCCTTCAATCTTCCTCACGAAAAAAAATCAAGCTTGGCACATACCATACTGTGGTATAGTACATCGGCCACCATGATGTATTCCTGATGATTTTATTTTGTTCTTCGTTCATGGTGTAGCTCTTTCATCACTTTTCATACATTCAATATCTTTCTCAAATGGACTTAAAGGTAATTCCGTCTTCGCTAGCGACGCCGCGCGCAAGTCATCATTGGTGGACCCAAACAAAGTATTTCTTGGCAACTTAAATTGGAACGTTACCGCCCCAGAATTGAAAGAGTTATGCAAGCGATTTGGGGACGTGGCCCATGTCAAAGTAGTGAAAAACCACTACACAGGAAGATCCAAAGGCATCGCATTTGTGCGCTTTTGTGACCCCATCAGTGCCACTGCAGCGCTGACTACGCTCAACGGCTATGAACTCCATGGGCGCCTCTTAGTTTGCGACAACGTTGAAGAAAAACCGAAGCTGACGAAAAAGCAGCGTAAACTCGCCGAGAAAATTGCAGGCTGGGAAGCGGCTGCGAGGGACGCAGAGTTTAGCGTTGGTAGCGCCCTGGCGGCGGGTGCTGATGAGAAGGACACAGACAGCGATGGTGACAATAAGATGAGCAGTAGCAATGAGGAAGGTGCTATAGATGTGTGAACATGGTGCAATATAGGATAAATTGCTGAACGCGCAGTGACAATTCCAGTACTTGGAGTCGCCTTCGTTTTCCCTTGCTGCTACCTGGTTCGACGAGGTTTTCCAAGTTTTTGCTACAGCAAGAGCGCCCAGGACTTCTTCACTGGAAGTTTAGTGCAGTTTATTTTTTTGAATGGCTATTGAATATCCCACCATGGTAAAAATCTGATAAATATATTAGAGTCCCTCCTGTCTTCTCTCTTCAGCCTAAATCAAACAACGCACCAACGCCGCCCCAGATTTCATTTGTAGCAGTCCCGGATGATCCATATTCCTTAGCCCCCATTTATATGTGCTGAGTAAGCAGTGGAAGATGGGCCGTAGGGCATAATAATTCACGTCGGTAATATTTATAAAGACAGCAATATCTCTTGTGGAGGGCCTTGCGAGGGTTTCGAAAAACGCTGGAGGACGACCACGACTAGCGTCCGTGGCGTTTGATGGAAGATTTATGGGTTTAGCTCTTTGATAGGGAGGGGCCGCTAGGCCACAAGCGGCCCGCTTGCATGTTTTTGTTTGTATTTTTGAGGGGGGGGGCTTTTCTATTCACTGCCACTCTGCGAACGAGGAAGGAGTTCCTGCCCCGTCAAAGCTTTTTATGGCTCAGGGGTAGAACAATAGGCGACTTGCGCCCTGAAAGGCACACTTTGACCTCTGTCGAGTGGACCTCGTGTTCCGCATGTCACAAGCTTCCTTGCTCGCGCGCCTTCCTCTTTATTGTTCTGCGGAGTGCGCAACACCCACAAATTCCTCGCTTTTTGCAAATTTTCCGAGGAATTTGGCCAATGCCCCTCTCCCTCCTGAACCATTCCGCACTTGCTTTGTTTGCGAAACGCACGCGCATTCCCACTTCTGCCCGCAGCATTGGCTTCTGTGCCATTTGGGTTTGTATTAGTTCGAGCTCGAGTTTTTATCTCTATCTCTCTTATATATTTTTTTTTCTTTGAATTTTAAACCGGCTTTTGGCCTTCTGAATTAGCAACTAAAAGAGCTAGGGAAAACACAAGAAAAGAAGCACGTGAAGGGAGATAAAAACGTGTGTGCCGTGGTCCAGGAGCTTCCATACAAATACTGCCGCGGTGCCTTCAAAACCGGGCAAGATGGCCCATTGCGGCATAGCGAAACGATTCCGCTGTGGCCAGGAAACGAACTTCCTGTCCTCTTCGTGTGCTTCGCATTTGAGTTCACTTGTATCCTTGGCTCTACTTGAAGCGACTTCGCGCGGCTTGGGCTTGAGCGGCCGCTGCGCTCGCAGGTCCTGTCCCGAGCCCTAACAAGTGGTTCTCCAGCGCCTCGAAGAAGTTGGCGATGGTGCGGCCTTGAATCGGCGGATCTCCGCTCTTGTGGTAGTGCGCCAAGGACTTCTCGAGCACGGGCACCTTCACGGACCCCTGAGCGGCGAGTGGGCCCAGCAAGCATGCCAAGTTCGCGTGCAAGCTCGGGATGTCGCACAAGTTGTCCTCTAAAAACTCCAGGTATTCGTGCAAGCTCGCGCCCAAATCCGTTGGCGTCACAAGCCCCTTGGCCACGAGTGCGGTAGCCAATTCCGCAATCGCCATTCGATCCACCAGCTTCGGGCAGTCGGCGGTTCGCTCGACGGCGCTGGTCACAAAGGCAGCTCCAAGGCCAGTGCCAGCGCCTCCCAGCTTCAGCTCGGCCCATGTCGTGGCCGCTTCTGTCTCCGACTTGGTTGATATCCAGTCGGTGAGCAGCGACCCGAGCTTGGACTTCAACACGTCCTCGCTCATGGGCCGCGCCGCCATGGGCGCTGGCGCAGCGGGCTGCGCAGCCGATTGGCCGGGCCCGGGCCGCTGCATGACTCGCACGTTGCCTCCGAGGCCTGGGGCCCCGTATTGCTGCGGCAAAGGCTGCCCTTTCCCGCCGCCTTTGCCCCGTGGCTCCTGGCCTTTGCCCCCACCCTTCCCGCCGCCTTTGCCAACGTCTCCTCCTCCTCCGCCAGCAGCAACTCCGCCGTCCATGTCCCTCGCCGCGATCCTCCGGATTTGTTCCTGCGTCATTTGTTTGTCTTCCTTGCGCCGCGGCACGTAATCGTTCTTCCGGAGCTCAAAGAAGTCCTGCACCATGAACCGCATCCGGGACGGCAAGGTGCGGTCGCTCGCAATCACTTGCAGCCGGTCGAAGTACTTCACCATGATCGCGGATTTGAACTGGTCTTTCGCGCAATCGGCTTCAAATTTGGCCCCCACGGTTTGCAGCAACTTGGCGAGCGCTTCGATGTTTTCCTCGTCAGCCTTCGAGATCTTCTGAGTTTCGATGAGCACCGGGCGCCCGTTGGCGTCCATGGCAAGGCACTCGTCGTCCCTGTAGTTGGTCACGCCCAAGAGTTTTTGCACGCAGCTGTGGATGACGTCTTCCTTCATCATTTTCGGCAACTTGTAGAGTTCCCCCACGAACCGAATGTTGCCCAGCATGCGTTTCTTTGCTTTGATGGTCGACAGCTGCCTTTCTTCTGCGCGGTTCGCGCGCTCGACAGCCGTCAATTTGGACAAGTCTCCACCTTCGTTGTATTTTGTTTCAATGGCCGCGTAAATGTCGTCTTGCTCGAACGCTTCTTGGCACATGTTGAGGAGGAGCCGCCTCAGGGATGTGGCCTTGGTGCCCTTCTTCAGGGCTTCGTCATGCCCTTTTACTAAGTCACCCCCCTTGGTCGTGTCGAAGTAAGGCCCACCGGCCATTTCCTCGCCAACAGCCGCTTCTACCGTGTCTTTAAAGGCGTCAAAACTGACAAAGATCTGCCCAGGAGCCGCTACACTCGAAGACCAAATTTTCACCAGATGGTCTCCGTGTTTGAGCAGCTTCACCATTTTGGCGTCCCTTGGGCTCGCCACTAATTGAGTGCCTTCCTGGCTCCCTGACGCTACTTTGGCTACCAAGTCTAGCGCAGCAACTTCATCAGCGCACGGCCCCAGCAGCTCTGCGGGAGCGCTGGAGGACATGTCAGCGCACCACCACGACCCCCCCACGCTCTCACCCGTGGTGCCCGCGTCCACCACTACTTTCACGTAAGACCACACGTTGCTCGCCTGTTTGTCCAAATCTGCGATCAGCTTCGCGTAGAGCTCTGCAAACGCAGCTTCATCTACTACTTTCTCAAAGATGCGCTGAATGATGATCTTGAGCAGCGGCGCGCGATCCACCGGCAGGTCGAAGATTTGCGCCTTCAGCTTTTCGTAAGTTTGCGGCGTGAGCTTGTTGAGAATCGACAAGAGCTTCGCTTCCAGCGCAGCGACGCTGTCCTGCGTCTGCTTGGCAGCCCCCGCCTTGAAAGGATTTGCAGTCTTGCTCAGCTGCCCGCCGCTTAACGCCGCGTAACCAACGCCCCTAGACCACTGTTGTTCCGCCCCTTGTGGAGCGCTCGCGTTGCCTTTACCGCCACCACCACCTCCTCCTTTGCCTCCATGCCCATGTGGCGCAGCGTGGCCACGACTCCAGTTGTCTCCACCGCCTGGTGCTCCGTGCCCGCCTCCGCCGCTGCTGCCGAAGCCATTGGGCTGTTTCGGCGTGTAGTCAGGCAAATGGCGAAGGCCCGGGGGGAAAGGAGTACCTTCTTTCGGCTTCAGCTCTCCGAGCCGAGCTAAAGTATACCGGTGCTTAATCTCTACCACGCCACCTGACGCTGCACCAAAGTCTGTGGCGGACCCTGCACCGCTCTTGTGTCCGCCAGCTCCGCTTCCGCCGCCAGGCCGCAGGGATGCGCCACCAGGCCGCAGCATACGCCCACCCGGTCGAAGGGACGCGCCGGTGGTTGTGGCTGGCACCGTAGGGGCAGCCACGCTCGCTGCACTAGTCTCGCCGCCAGCTGCGCCAGCACCTACTGCAGGAGCCGAGTCAGCAGTCGGAGAAGCTGCCCCTCCTGCAGCGTCTTCAACTTCCTCCTCCCATGAGTCAGGGACATCGTCCACGGGCGAAGTAGGCACGACGACGGGCTCTGGAGGTGCCGGTTCAGGCTCCTCGGGGACCGCTACCGGCTCAGGGTTAACTGTGTAGGCATCCAAATCAGAGGACACGTGCTTGCGCTGATCTGTACCCCGCTTGACTTTGCCCTTGGGTGCAGAAGGGCTCGCTTTGGCTGCGGCTGCGGCGTTGGCCGACACACCACCAATAGGCGCGCGGCTCCCAGCTGCAGCACGCCCGTCAGTGGAAGGCGCCGAGGAGCCACCAGAACTCACTGCTTGATTTGCTGCTGTACGAGAATCCGAAAGACCAGTGAGGCCCTGCAAAGGCCAACGATAGAGGGAAAGACCAGATACACCACCACAGTGAGGGGTTTAAAAAATATTTTTGTTTTCAAAATCAAATATATCAATATGAACACCACACTACGTGTACATGCTGCATCGGGTGAAAACTTAGACACACTCATATATGTAATGCACGTCGCAGGAACAAGACGGCCTTCACGCACATTGTTTGTTTCCGAAGTTGGCGACGCCATGCGATATACTCTGAGTTATTCTCTTCCCGCCTGGCGACAGACATAATTCATAGATTTAAGTCAAAACATTCAAAAAGCAAGAAAAAGCAAGGAAAAAGTTGGGAAAAGTTGGGAAAAGTGAAGAAAATGTGGAAGAAAGAAGAGAACAAAGGATGTGGTCATCATGATGAGGCCCAAAGAAAAAAACAGAAGGAGCTCAAAGCTAGCCTAGTAGCTAGGTACTAGCTTTTGTCTCTAGTCTTACAGATACGCTTCGCTTCTTGTAGAATTGAGCCAGAGCCACTATGGCCCGTTCATTATGCTGCCGAGCGCTAGTGGCAGGGCGATTTCGAACGCGGATGGTGTCAGGATCCCATCGTACCCTTTTTGATTTAAGCAACAAAGCGCAATCGGGCGAACACAATGAGGGTTCGACACCACTTCGAATCCTTGCTCGGTGCGCACGTACTGCTCACTCGTTCCATGCAGGATCTAATAATTTATTATTTAGGTCTTATAACTCACACTTGTCACTTACTTGTCTAGGTGCGAGGAGCTGCATACTCAGATCCAGCCTTTGAATGATCGTCTGCGTGGGCCTCTGGAGCGCCATAGCCACAAAACAACAGCTCTACCTTTTGTGCTTCTATTGGGCAACCATTCGTCTGGCAAGAGTTCGTTTATCAATTACGTGCTCGGCCGTAACGTTCAAACCTCGGGAGTAGCGCCCACGGACGATTCTTTCACCATCGTTGCTCCAGGCAAAACTGATGTAGACCAAGATGGTAAGTGGGTGAAGGGCTGCTGCAATTGAGATAGCAATCCTGAGATCAAAGCAGCCGTAGCTACTATGAATAACAGTAGTGAACTTCTTGAAATGCTCCTCGCAGTGTTAGGATTCGTATCGATTGTAAATGAGCTGCTTGCTATTCCTAACGCAGGCCCAGCGCTGGTGGGTGACCCAGACATGGGGTTCAGCGGATTGAGGCAATTTGGACCCCCACTCGTGCACCACATGCAACTGAAAATCCGCAGCGATACTTCAGCTCCTAACTTCATGATGGTCGACAGCCCAGGCATGATCGATTCTCCGCTCGCGAGGCGCAGTGATTTTGACAAGTCGTCGGTGTCACCGTAAGCAAAACACCAATTCGTACCATTGGCGCCAGAACACTCTTTATGTGTATCTATCTAACAGTGGCAGTCTGCCCTTAATGCCCCTCTAGCCCCCCCCCCTTTTTTTTTTTTTTTTCCTTTGTCGTGATTTAACTTACTTGTGCCACTTCTTGTAGGTACGTGTTTGACCGCGGCTACGACTTCGAGGGTACGGTGAAGTGGTTCGCGGAGCGCGCTGACGTCATTCTGCTCTTTTTCGACCCTGACAAGCCCGGCACCACGGGCGAAACCCTGGGCATCATGACCAATTCCTTGGTGGGGATGGACCACAAACTGCACATCGTCCTGAACAAGGCAGACCAGTTTCGCAAGATTCACGACTTTGCCCGTGCTTATGGGAGCCTGTGCTGGAACCTTTCCAAAGTGATTCCGCGCAAGGATTTGCCTCGCATTCACACCATGTGCCTGCCCCAGCCCAAGGCCGCAGGTGAGAGTGCCGAGAGCAGCAATAGTGCTGACCCTTATGAGATTTCTCGGCTAGGCAGTGGGCTGGCAGACTTGCATGCGACGCGGGATCACGTTGTAGAAGAAGTGCGCAAAGCTCCCAAGCGGCGCATCGACAACAACATCACGAGGCTCATGGACGCTGTGCACCTGCTGCAAATGCACGCGACGGTCACTGAGCTGGTGCGTAAAGAGTGGCGCGCAGAGCAGTGGCGCGGTCGGCTGCGAACCAGCGCAGCGCTCCTCGCAACGGCCGTGTCCGCTGGGGGGCTGCACTTCCTCGGGATGCCTCTCGAAGCCATGGCGACTATGGGGGGCGCAGGGCTGATTAGCAGCGGCGGCGTGTACTGGTATGGTGAGCAAGTGCTGCATTCTGAAGAGCGGCGGCTGTTGAGCGCGGACGGTTTGAACACAGTCTTTGAGCTGCACTATTCTTCGTCCATCGCGGAAGGGGATGCGTTTGTGGCGTCAGTGTGGCAGCGAGTGCGAGACCGCCTGCAGTTTACCCTCAAGGCACAGGGGCTGGGAAACGTAACAGCAG
>Ga0307931_1000881_pt1 | contig 19826 bp, 15 predicted proteins | sample OrgLakmetageno47_FD_201816 | JGI IMG/M metagenome (GOLD analysis project Ga0307931, IMG submission 201816) | Saline water microbial communities from Organic Lake, Antarctica - #47 | ecosystem: Environmental > Aquatic > Non-marine Saline and Alkaline > Saline | place: Antarctica: Organic Lake...
CTATAGTATGCACAGTAGCACGGTGCTCCAGTTCGCGCCATAATTATATTCCAGTCCTCTGTAAAAAGAGATTTCGTGCCTCTCATACTTTTGGACTTGGTTCATCAGGCGTCTCATATTTCTCTCTCGGAAAGCTCTGTATTAATTCACGGGGATCTGCAGCTCCGTTATTTCTTAGCGTCTTGGCGTCCTGAGTTAACAAGAGTAGGTTGGGGCACCTCACACTCCTTAATGAAACCCCCTTCTAGGTCTCTGCAAGGAGATGTGGCATGTGGCTAGAGACTGACTACTACTTATTACATTATAACTCTCGTACCGTAAGTAGCTAGCAGGAGGCAGGAGCTCCTATAAAAGTCAGAGGGATAACAATATCCAGCCAGTAGATAATAGCATCAACGTGTCTTTATGAGTACTAGATAAAATGAAAATCGCGCAGCAATCGTTTGGGCTGTAACCGCGTCTGAGCTGTTCTTCTCTTCACGAGCATTGCAAAAAGTAGAATTCTCGGAGGGAGCTTACGAAGTGAAGGCTACGGGCGCCTGGGAAAATAGCTACACGCTAACTTATGGCGCTTCGAAGATAAGATTATCCGAGCATGAGAAAAATCTTGTCGCTCAGGGAGATTTCGATGCCTTAGCTCACCTTCAACCGGATCTGTATTTTGTATCGCTAGCCATTAACGGAGCTCAGCCGCGGCCGGATTTCTTTGAATTCGATGGGCTACTGAGTGCTAGCCGTCTAGAAATGTATGCACGATGGTGTGCGGCGAAAGACATTGCAAATATGGAATGCCCGCGATCAATGCGGGAAACGGTGTGTTTTATGCCAGGGTCAACCGAGTCACCACAGTGTGCGTTTTTTTTTTTTCTGAGGAACAAGTGCTATGTTGAAGTTATAAATGCCAAATCGTAATGTATGTTTTTTACTTCTATTGAACATGCAGCGATAGGACAATGCTCACTCGATTGCATCAATCACAGGTGTTAGATCAAATGGCTCGCCGCTTAATTTCGCCTGTCGTAGCTCAAACTGGCCGTTCAGATTTGAGTCTGGCAGCTAGTTGGGCAGTACGCAGCGTCTTTGATTTCGAGAGCTCCATTCCCGACAGCAAGTTAAAAAACGCTAGCAACAACAGCGACAGCAGCAGCGGTGGCGGTTCAAAAATCGTAGCTTCTGGTGAATCGGCGTTGTCTGCCGAGCCAATGGCATCTGTGGCAGCATTGCCAAATTTCGCAACGTTTGAACTCGAGCAATACAGCAACCTATGCGCCGAGCTATCCGAAAGAGCACTCGCAAGCATAGCGGCCCAAAGCGAAGAGATCGGGTCAAGAGACTTAGGCGAAGGTCACGTGTGGTCTGCAAGCGACCGCGACGTCGATGCTCGCGCTTGGCTGGTGAGCGATGTTGGGTGGTTGGGTGGCGCCAATATTTAGCTTGATTTGGTTTTAGATGTGGACCTTTGTTGAGTTACAAGACATATGTTTATTTGGCAGTCATGAACTCCTTGTGTTTTGTTGGCACAGGTTGCATGAATGGCAGGTGTTGATGATGAAGTTGCTGCTGTAAGTCGTGCAGCTGCTGCTGCTGCTGCTGCTGAAGAAGAAGACGAAAAAGGAGAAAGAGACGAAGCGATTCGCATGAGTTCCAGTTATGGCTCCTCTACTCCTGTGGATGGAGAATGGCTCGCTCTTGAAGTGGGCTTCAATGCAGGGCATTCAGCCGCGTTGCTTTTGGCAACATTTCCGCGAGCGTCTTTACGCAGTTTTGACTTGTGCGCTCATGTGTACACGAAATCGAATGCAGCATGGCTTCAAACTCAATTCGAAGCCTCAAATATAAATCGATTCAACGGTACTTACCCACGTTTTGCATTGAGTTGTGGCAATTCCCGTGAGACACTCCCAGCAGCTGCTGAGTTGGTGCCACTGCAACTACTTTTTCCGATATGCGAGGACGCGCAGATAGAGGCTTCGTTGGTGTTGACATGAAAAAGAGCAGTCATCACTCAAGAATTAATTCCGTTGAATTTAAGTGGCCTTTGGCAGACATTGTGCGGATCTACGGTGGGCACACTTTTGAAGTGGCAGCGTCTGACTTGCTTTATTCTCAGGCCTTGTCCAAGCCGCATGCGCTTGTGGTGCTTGACGATTGCAGAGACCTGCAGGTAAATCTATGAACGTGGGATTCGGAAGGGAAATAACATAGTGTGGATTTAAACGGCTTGTTCACGTTTCATGCGGCACTACTACTGTCGCAAAGCACTTTATGAACGCTGTTTTTAATGCACTGGAGCAATACTATTCCCACTTGAGCAATACCATTCCCGCTTTTTCTTGTGTACTTTAATGGTACTGCTGTTGGTTGCGTTAGGTTCACGCCGCCTGGCAATTCGTCTTGGACCTTGGGATAATTGTACCCCGATTTTCAGGTCTCGGCTGGCAGGATAGTTGTGTTGGTCGATATCAGCCTCGCTAAGCAGGTGCGTTGTGAAAAACAACTTCGCATGTAAATATTGCCGTGGCACATAGACTTTAAATGCTCACTAAAGGTTCTCAAAACTTTTCGCTCATTACTATTTCGCGCTATCATGCATCTCGTGATTGAAAGCAACCAGTATTCCTCTCCGAAATTTCGACACCAAATGTCCTTCGGGCTTTACTTGTAAGCTAGCTCTGTAAGTACATCGGCCTCTTCTGAAAGTCCGGGAGCACACACAAATGGAGGCAGTGCAGTCCAACACACATCACAATCAACAAGAAGGCCACGAAGCCCGGGTCTAGTCCAGAGTCTAGAGTCCATGACCTTATTAAGAGAGCCATAAGTCACCCCACCCCAGACGAGCCCATGGATTGTGGGACTCGGAAAATGAAATTGTTAATGCCATTTATCAAGGAATCCTAATAAGATATGAGATATAGAAGGCAGTAGAAGCAGTCCATTGAATTAGAATGAGTCTTAGCGATTGAGTTGATATATCCACGAGGGTAAGGACGAGATAATTTACCTGAACTGGCCTGGACGAGTTCTGAGTGAAAAAGTTTGAAAAGCCAACATGCAAAGTACATGACGATAGAACTTGGATACTGGATACAACCAGATGGGCATATCATAGCTTGCAGATACCACCTTGACTTCGCGTGTGAGAGCTGTTCTTAGTTGTATATTCATGATTTATTTCTCGTAAGTATCTTTCTAGCCCTCTTGATGCATATGCCCGGAAATGCCACTTGGATTGATATTGCTACCTGGAAGATTAGGAACATAGTGGGGTAACTGACGAGTTAAGGCCACTGTATTCCCTCGCCAGCTTCTTCATAAAACTCGCGAACTGAGTATCGACATGCTTGCGAAGCGTAGTGTTTTGAAGCCAGGTCAGCTTGGCAGGCGAAAACGGGTGCGGAAAGTGCACCAAAAACTCGCGAGGAAGCACGGAGAACTTAAACCCCGCAACCCGAAGGTGGTTCACAAACTGAATTTTGTTCTTGCCGTAGCCGGTGAATTGCTCATCGTATCTTGGTGTTGCAGGTCCCCATGTGGAGAGCACTAAATAGGGCTCGTAGCGGATGCTGTCAATGCAAGTTATCGGTTGTGGGACTGGCCAATGAGCACTCGCAGCTAACCAGTCGCTGCTCCGTGTTGTGCTGTGGCCGTGGTAATTTGATTCAGCCTGAAACACGATGCAATTACCGCTCCTGCTCCTCAAGCTGCGGCTTGAATTAGCCTCTAAAGTCGTCTCAGTTGCGGGTGCTGGTATGATTCCAGTCACGCACTGCTGCAATTCCTCAAGGCTGGCTGGGATTGGGTTGGTTTGAGCAACAAGAGCACGACAATCCGCCACAGATGAGCAGCTACGAACGCGGCGCTGAAATACAGGCACCACAACTGCCAACATCAAGTCATTCAGCATATGGTAACCATGCTGCAATACTTCAGTGTATAAATTTCGAGATGGCACGAAGTCGACGTCAGCGACCAAGAAATGAGATGTTTCAACGAGACCGATGGCGAGATTACGCAAGTGGTTCACAGGGTATTCAGCATCAGATGAACCCACAAAGAGAGCACTCTTTACTCGAGCTGGCTCATCCCGAATCTGCCGGTTGACTAACATCCTGCTTTGATTCGAACTGAGGCTGCCGCTAGGAATGCTGTCGCCAGGGCTGGTGCTGCTGCTCCTGCCACTGTTGCAGACAGTCGGAAGGAGTATTCCGTCGGTTTTAAATGGCGGTTCCTCCGATAAAAATACAACCAGCACGATGGGCCCTGTCCACCGTACGCACGTGTCAGCCATCAGCCAAACTCGATCAATTGAGGCTTGGGTTACGAAGGTTACGTCAAAAGGTGCGCTGCTGGTCTTAGGCTCACCGAGGGCTGCACTGCTAAACGCACTAGACATAGGAAGGTGATGATCATCATTGGCACCAGACCACTCTGCGGAAGTTCCTACCATTATAATCAATTCCACTGCCAATATTGAGGCAGCTTTCAGGAGCCAGCAACAGTACATGGCAAATAATCAACGACTAGGGAGTTGTCAAGATTTCAACGAGTCACATTTTGTCTATGACTGCAACTGCAGTTTACTACAGACAGTACTAGGCCCAGCCGGACGCAGTGCATCGCACTGAATCCGACTACAGCCTAGTGCCGCCAGGAAAAATTGCCGGTTCACGTCGGGTCTTGCACTATTGGCCTCATGTATTGGAGGAGAGCAGTGCTCTTGCCACATTCTTTGCTGTACAGATACAAATACGCCCTAAATCTGAGAATCGAGTGAATGTCGTCAGGTGTGCAGAGTTACTATTGTAAAGTATGAGTGATTTGGGCATTTGTCACGTCCGTTAAAAGGGGCTTGAGGATAGTATAAATGTATACATTTCGATAAAAAGAATATGAATGCTCGTTTAGTATAGCAGAAATCAATTCGTATGTGTTGTACTAATGTTAATACACACCCATATGACACCGAGGCCAATGCTGCGGGTAGAAGTGGGGATGCACATGCGTTGCGCAAACAAAGCAAAGCCATACGATCATACGATTCTTGTGGGGAGGATTATTAGTCAAATTTCTACTAGTAGGAAATCCTAAAAAGAAAGGCATTTGTGAGTATTTCCTATTCTGCAGAACCAACAATAGAAAGGCACGCAAGAATAGCTTGTGACTTGCGCAACATCAGCTGTTGTAAGCAGAAATACGAAGTAATTTGTAACGTTTGATGCAAGATGAATCAAGATGAACGGAAAGCTTTATGCCCGAATAAGTCGCTCGGCCTCCCGACTCACTCGTTAAAACGTAAGATTACTTACGTCTCTGTTCTCGAAACACAATCCTCTTTACGAACTTGACGTGCGCACAGCGCACGCGCGTACACTACTGCCCGCAGTATTGGCTTCTGCGTCATTTGGGTTTGTATTAGTTCGAGTTCGGTAGGCACGTGCGATGCGCACGAGTAAAAATCATGAAAAGGACATATTCTTCTTGGCCATTGAATTTGTAAGATGCGTATTCCGTTCTCATTCCTGCCCTCAATGATTCGCCTTTTGGGTTTCTTCCAAGATTAGGAACATAGCGGGGTAACTGATGAGTTAAGGCCACTGTATTCCCTCGCCAGCTTCTTCATAAAACTCGCGAACTGAGTATCGACATGCTTGCGAAGCGTAGTGTTTCGAGCCCAAGCCAACTTTGCAGGCGAAAACGGGTGCGGAAAGTGCACCAAAAACTCACGAGGAAGCACGGAGAACTTAAACCCCGCAACCCGAAGGTGGTTCACAAACTGAATTTTGTTCTTGCCGTAGCCGGTGAATTGCTCATCGTATCTTGGTGTATCAGATCCCCATGTGGAGAGCACTAAATAGGGCTCGTAGCGGATGCTGTCAATGCAAGTTATCGGTTGTGGGACTGGCCAATGAGCACTAGCAGCTAACCAGTCGCTGCTCCGTGTTGTGCTGTGGCCGTAATGGTTTTTCTCGGCCTGAAATGCGAAGCAAACATCCCTCCTGCTCCTCAAGCTGCGGCTTGGATTAGCCATCAAAGAAGTGGATGCTGACGTATTTCCAGCTACACACTGTTGCAATTCTTCAAGGCTGGCTGGAATGAAGTTTAACTGAGCTGCTAGAGCACGACAATCCGCCACAGATGAGCAGCTGCCAACGTGACGCTGAAATGCAGGCACTACAAGAGCCATCATCAAGTCATTCAGCATGAGTGAACCATGCTGCATTATTTCAGTATACAAATTCCGAGATGGCACGAAGTCGACGTCAGCTACCAAAAAATGAGATGTTTGCACAAGCCCTATGCCGAGATTACGCAAGTAATTTATGGGGAAATCGGCTACTGAGCCCATTAAGGTACCGCTTTTTACTCGAGGTACCTCTACCTGAGTATTGTGTTTGTTTGTTGAGGTTCTATTATGGTACGAAATGAGGCTACTGTTAGGAACGTCGTCGCTTGAAGTACTGTTGGCATTGGTGGTCGTGCTATTGCTGCTGCCACTGCGGCAAGCGGTCGGTAGAGAATGTACTTCGTTGGTTTTGAATGGAAGCTCATCTGATAAAAACAATATCAGCACGATCTGACCCGTCCACCTTGTGCATGTGTCAGCTATCAGCCAAACTCGATCCGTCGAGGTCTGTACCACGAAGGTCACGTCGAAGGGCTCGCTGCGGTGCCTATCCTCGCTGTGGATGCTTGAAGCATTTGATGTGGCAAACGGATGATCAGGGTTTGCACCAGACCACTCTGCGGCAGTTCCTGCCACCATCACCATGAGTAATTTAATGGCTAATATGGTGGCAGCTTTCAAGCGCAAGCAGGCGTGCATGGCAAACAATCAACGACTGGGAAGCTGTTGAGATTGCCATGAGTCGCACTTTGTCAGTAACCGCAATCTCCTATAGATAGTTGACAGTGCTAGGCCAAGCCGGAAAAGCGCATCGCACTACTCTGACTACAGCCGAAAGCCGCTTAAAAATCATAATCATGCATCAAAGCACGTCTAGCATCGGTTACCTCGTGGCCTGCAGAAGACCTCTGTGGTACACAGTAACTCCAAAAACTGCTCTTGCAAGAGCTAGAGTTGGGGAAGTTAGGCGACTTCACTGCGTCTACGAATAAAAGTCCGATCTAGCAGGCCCTGGTTTCAAAGTCGAAAAGGCCATTGCACCAAACTTGGTCGAAAGGTCCCTTCAACTGAATGAAACCTTTCGAGTCATTCGATGCTGGGCGAGCCCACTGCCCACTGCTGAGCTATATATGAGAACACTAACACACTCGAGACTAAGATTGCCAAAAACTTGATGAATAGCTTCAGGTCTGTAGCTTCTATCATATGCTTAGTACCACATCTTCTCGCGAACTATACACAAAAAGAACGAAGTGAACAGTACTGCATAGAAGAAGATTGAAGTGAACAGCGTAGGCAGGATGGCAACGGAGGTGTTACAAACTGCGCTGTCGACTTCAGCAAAGGTGTACTTGTATAGTTTACTTTAGTTCTAAAGAAGTAGTATCACTACTCACGCATGCTTGACAAGGTGCAGGTTTATGAAGGTGCGTCACGCAAAATAAATCAATAGATGCATCAGCATCGATATTTCGATGCAACGGTCGAGGTGCTGCGGTGCCGAAGCAACAAGGCATTTGAAACTACAGAAACTATGAGTACGCACGAAAATCAGAATTACACCTGATCTTGCTCATAAGCCCATGTGACTATGGCCTGGGTTGCAGCCCCGATATTGTGACCCCATCGAGGGGGACTCCGGTACCAAATATAGACAGTGCTATTCCATTGAATATACTTTTTGTGTTCCCAGTGAACCTAGCTGATTTGGCTGAGCCAGAGATTCGATGCACCCTTATTCAGATTTCAGATCCAACGAAAAATATTGACGTAAATTTCAGATCCAACGATAAGTCTTGACGCTGGCCCGACGCCTGAAGGCACCGAGGGGCCGGATTAGAAGGCAGGCGAAAGGAAATTCAATGATGATTAGCCTTATATATGCGACCTTAAGGGAACTCTCATCAGAGCTCTGAGGGCAGCGAAGAGGAGGGATGAAAAAGGTTTTGCACAAGGCTGACATTCGAAGTATGGCGGATACGTCAGGAATCATTGGGAATTTTGTTGGTGTGGCTGCTGGTGTGGGTTGATATTTCCGCCACCATGACAATTTTTTGAAATTTTGACGAAGGCCCCGAATGACCGAATTATAAATTAAAATCAGAGAGCTGGCACGCTGGCACTAGCACAAGGCGCTCAAGAAAAAAGAGGGACGGGGGTGAGGGGGGCTCAAAAAGGCTCGCATACCTCGACTTGCGGCACAGAACCATACAAAGCACGCACCACAGTCCAATGCCATATATACGAGGATGAGGACGCAAAGTGTAAAGTGGTCGCCAAAACCACAACCCAGTCGAACTTATTTTGGTTACGCATAAGATTTTTTTGAGTTTTAAGCCCAAATTGTGCACTTTCTTGATAAGTGGTACTATTTCAGCTGCCGTATAGTCAGCGCAACTGCTTACAGAATGGCCTCTTTATTAATCGATACTAAACGAGCATGCTAGTAAGTATGCTGAATAAGCTCTTTCGTGAGCTCTTTGTGTACTTCTTGAAGCTGCTCTCAGGACGCCCATCAAGTTTTTCATTTAGTGTGTACTTATTAAGCTTGCTTCTCGCCGTCTTGATGTCACTAGACTGGCGCGAATTTTTAGAAGATGATGGCGAGGAACAAATAGGAGCCATTGACGAACGGAGACTGCTGTATTCCTTTGTGAGCTTCTTCAGAAAGTCCACGAATTGGTTGTCCACTTGTTGGTGGAGCGTACTGTTCCGAAGCCAAGCCAATTTGGCTGACGATTTGGGGTGCGGAAAGTGCATCAGAAACTCGCGAGGCAGCACGGCGAATTTGAAGCCCGCGAATCGAACGTGGTTAACGAATTGTATTTTGTTCTTGCCATAGCCGGTAAATTGCTCGTCGTATCTTGGTGTAGCAGAACCCCACGTGGAGAGCACTAAATATGGCTCGTAACGGCTGCTTTCGAAACATGTAAGCGGCTTGGGCTCTAACCAATGAGCACTCGCCGCTAGCCAGTCGCTACTACGCGTTGTGCTGTGGCCGTCATAGTTGTTGTCGGCTTGAAACACAATGCAGCCGCTGCTGCCACGACTGCGACTGCTGATGCTGCTCCTGCTTCTCAAACTACGGCTGGAATTCGACATTAATCTTGCTGTATAGGTAGGCACTGATGATGTGTTCCCCGCCATGCACTGCTGTAATTCTTCAAGGTTGGCCGGGATGAAGTTCGTTTGAGCTGCTAGGGCGCGACATGCCGACACAGACGTGCAACTGCCGCCACGGCGCTGGAAAGCAGGCACTACAAGTGCCAACATCAAGTCATTGAGCATGAGGGAACCATGCTGCAACAGTTCAGCGTATAGGCCCCGCGAGGGCACGAAGTCCACGTCAGCCACTATGAAATGAGATGTTTGCACACGCCCTATACCAAGATTGCGCAAGTGGTTTACAGGATAGTCAGCCACCGATGAGCCGACGAAGATCACACTCTTCACTCGAGTTGCCCCAACCAGAGTCTCGTGGCTGTTTAATGTTTTGCCGTGATGCGAAATCGTGCTGTCGCTAGGAATATTGTCGCTGGAACCGCTGCTACTGAACCTGCTATCGTCTTTAGTTTGGCTTCCGCTGCTGCCACTGTGGCAAGATGTTGGTAGTAGCACTTTATTTGCCTTCAAAGGCGATTCCTCATGTAAAAACACAACAAGAACTATGGGCCCTGGCCACCGTGTGCAAATGTCAGTCATCAGCCACACTCGATCGATTGAGGCTTGGGTCACGAAGGTCACGTCAAAAGGTGTGCTGCTAATCCTAGGCTCACTGAAAGCATTTGAGGCAGTGTACTTCTGGTCAGTGCTAGCTTCATACAATGGTGCGGCAGTGCTATCCACTATGGCTAGATCAAAGGTCAAGGCGACAACGATTCTCCAAAGCAGGCGAGTGTGCATGGCTAATGCTCAACCTCGAGGATCTGTCGAGACTGCGTCTTGTCGCATCCTGTCAACTACAGTAACATTGGTCGTGCAAGATCAGCGCATAGTACTGAATCCGACCATAAACTAGCACCAGGGCAAAAATAAATTGTTAATTCATTATCAGAGTAAGCAATCGCTGCTCTGCCAATGCTATTAAAGGATAAGCGGGCTATTCCTTTTGCACTTCAGCGTAGTAGACGAATAGCTACGATGCCACGACTATTTCGACACAACTTGGCTCTCTTGTTTTGACCCCACACCGCGAGGGTGTCCTTCCTCATGCGATGGGAATTGAATTGGGAAGGACGAAGCTACAGTAGTCCAGGGAGGGTCACGGTCTCGGTATTTTTTTGGTAAACTCGTTTTTTTTTTGTATATCATACTAGAGAGAATATTCATCACATCACACGCTGTAAAAAGCCGAAAATATCATACCATCCGAACTTTACCGGTTAGTTGTTGTAGAAACTGTAGATTGACTTAGGTGCCGAGGGGTGTACCTGCACATGGAGAGCTCGAAAGTGGCTGATGAAACTCAAAGTATGGACAAGTATATGCACACTGACTCCGACGGTCTCTCTACTCAAGGTGATGCTATGCAGAGGTTGCTTGCTATGATTTGGTCAAAGCACGAGAGCCGGGGCTTCAAACTTTTTAGTTACCAGTGGCATGTCTTCATAGAATTATACACATTCATGCGAGTGATTGAGACTTTGATCAAAGTGATGAGCTTCCTGAGGAACTATCGATCGTTTCATTCACGCAACAGGTGTATGCTCGCTATTTTTATTTCGACTCCTTTATACCTACCGAGCATTCGTCCTAATGCAACTGTCGCTGTTTCAGAGGTGTCGGAACGGCAATTGACATTTGGTCGCAACGAGCTTGTCTCGGTTCGAACGCCGAAATGGAAAATTTTATTGTCCAAATTTCAGGGGCCGATGCCATACATGGTACGTTAAGACAAGTTTTCGCTCTTTCTTGTACTCTCGTGAGCCTTGAGTTGAACCCGAAGTGGAAATATTCGGAGAAACCCGCACAGCAAGAATTTTTTAGCAACTGCCTCTGCCTGGTCGCTAAACGATGATGTTGGAAGTCATTCCTTGCCTTTTGGCTTTCGCTCCTTCTCACGCAGCCGTAATTCATCATTTCTACTACATACAATTTTCTTTTTTCCTTCTCACGCCTAACTTACTTGCCTTTTTCCTTCCTAGATTTGGATTGCCATCATCATCGAAGCCGTCATTGAAGATTGGCTCAATTTTGTAGTCTTACTTATTCTCCAGCTGGTCAACGGCTTCATTGCTTTTAATGAGGCCACCAAAGCAGGCGATGCCATTGCTGCCCTGAAAGCTTCCCTGAAGCCAGAAGCTCAAGTGAAGCGCAACGGGGTGTGGGCGAATGTGGATGCCGGCACTCTGGTGCCAGGAGACCGCATCGCTCTGAACAGTGGGGCGGCGGTCCCCGCGGACTGTGTCGTAGCCGAAGGCCAGCCCATCGAAGTAGACCAAGCCGCGCTCACTGGAGAGTCGCTCCCCGTGACCTTCAAAGCGGGCGACTTGCCGAAAATGGGCTCGATGGTGGTGCGCGGCGAATGCGAAGCCCTCGTCTCAGCCACAGGCGCCAGTACTTTCTTTGGCAAGACCGCGGCCATGCTCATGAGCGTCAAGTCGGTGCCGCACTTCCAGATGGTGCTCAACACCATTCTCAAGGTGATGGTGTGCTCGTCCCTGGCGGTGGTGACCATCGTTTTCATTTACCTCTTGGCGAAAGGCCAAGCCGTCCTTCCGTCGCTGGCCTTCTGCGTGGTGCTGGTGATCTCCTCGATTCCAATCGCGCTCCCAGTGGTCAGCACCACCACCATGTCGGTGGGGTGCAAGACGCTGGCGGACAAGAGGGCGATTGTCGCGGAGTTGCACTGCGTGGAGCAGCTTGCGGGCATGAACATGCTCTGCTCCGACAAGACCGGCACCTTGACCCTCAACAAAATGGTGCTCCAGAGCTCCAAAGCGTACGCGCCCGGTACGGACAAGGAGGCCATTTTGCGGTTTGCAGCGCTGGCGGCCAAGTGGAAAGAGCCTGCCAAGGATGCCTTGGATACTCTGGTTCTGGACGCGGTGGACAAGAAGCCGTTGGACGCCTACGAGCAACTCGAATATACGCCCTTTGACCCGTCCACCAAGAAAACCTCGAGCGTGATCAAAGGGCCCGACGGGCGTGAGTTTACGGTCACCAAGGGCGCGCCCCATGTGATTTTGGACATGTCCAGTAACAAAAGCAAAGTTGGAGAAGCGTTCGAGGCTGAAGTGGAGGAGCTAGCGCAGCGCGGCATTCGCGCGCTGGCCGTAGCGCTGCAGTATTCGGGTGGCCCTATCAACCTCATTGGCTTGTTGACCTTCCTGGACCCCCCGCGGCCCGACACCAAAGAAACCATTCGCCGCGCGGGCTTGTACGGGTGCCAAGTGAAAATGATTACCGGAGACCACAGCGCGATTGCGAAGGAGACGGCGCGGCAGCTGGGCATGGGCGTCAACATTTTGAAGGCCGACGCGCTGCCCAGTTTGGACACCTCCAAGCCGCTGCCTTCCACCCTGGGAGCCGACTACGGCGAGATGATCGAAGGCGTGAGCGGGTTTGCCCAGGTGTTCCCCGAGCACAAGTTTTTGATCATCGAAGCCCTGCGGCAGCGCGGCTGGGTGGTGGGCATGACCGGAGATGGCGTGAACGACGCTCCTGCGCTCAAGCGGTGAGACTAAGAGATGCGCGTAGGCCTCGTCTCTATACTTACGGTCTTTTACCGGAACATTTCTTCTTCAAATGAATTTGTATCAACGTTTCCTCAAAGATAAAGTTGAAGTTGCTTATTTTCTTACTATAACTGTTTTTGCGCCAAATCTTCTTGTTGCTCCTAACAGTGCGGATGTGGGCATCGCCGTGGAAGGTGCCACCGACACGGCCCAAGCAGCTGCCGACATCGTGCTCACTGCGCCCGGACTATCAGTGATGATTGACGCCATCGTGATTGCGCGCGAAATCTTCCAGCGCATCAAGAACTACCTAGTGTACCGCGTCGCCGTGACTTTCCAGCTCCTCATGTTCTTCACCTTGTCCATCTTCTTGTTCGAACCCAATGAGTTTGGTTTTACCAACGAGGACGTGACTGGAGAAGATTTGCCGACTTTTTTCAATTTGCCAGTGCTCGCCCTGGTGATCATCGTGATTCTCAACGACTTTGCCATCATTTCCATCGCGTACGATCACGTGGTGGCGTCGTCGATTCCCGAAACTTGGACTTTGAAAGTGGTGTTTTCGTGCAGCGTGTGGATTGGCTCTGTGGCCGTGACTGCGCAGCTCATCTTTTTGGCCGTTTTGATGAACAGCCACGACCCCACGGGGGAAGACAAGTCCTTTTTGGCGGACTTTTCCTACGGCCAAATCATGATGGCGGTCTGGCTCGTGCTCTCCCTGCTCGACTTCTTTTCCGTCTTTGCCAGCCGGATCGCGAGTGGGTTCTTTTGGCAGCGCACCCCCGGCATGCCTCTGCTGGTGGCGGCGGTGGGCGCCATGATCGTCTCCACGGTTTTGGCGGCGGCGTGGCCGTTCAACGATTTCGAAAAAGGCGTGGAATTCGAATCACTGAGTGGAACGCAGCTGCTCTTTGTCTGGGTGTACGTGATCGTAATGTTTTTGATCCAGGACACTTCCAAGTACTTCTTTTACCAGATGCTCCTTGCGTACGATTTCGAGGGCATCAAAACGTCTGCCGACTTGCAGCAGCTGCGCGCGCAGGAGCAGGCAGGGGACGCCGTTGCAGTGAAGCAACCAGAGACAGCTGTTTGAGCTCCTGGGTGTGGCCGTAAACCAGACGGCGGTTCCCTTTTTCCATTACGGCTGAATTTTTGTGTGATGGGCTCTTCTGAGAAATGAGAAAGAGAGAAAATTCCTGTTGTTTGACAGATAAGTTTTTACGCTTCTTTATCCACAATCGGTCTTCGATCCTTGAGAATACCCTGATATTAAAGACGAAATTTCAATCCGGGATGAGGTATAGTGTGTAGGTATAGGATTGTTTATCAGTACAAGGTTGCGACTACGACCACAACCATGCACATTGCGCACATCCGACATCCGTGAACATTATTCGGCATCTACAAATGTCGGTTTTTAATCGGGGTGTCTCTTGTATCAAGGAAGAAGTGACCGCAACGAATGAGAGCGCCTGATGATTCTTGCTCCCATCTTTTGTCTTCTATAGGCTCTTAGGCTCCACTTCAGACCGACCTCACCAGATATCGCCTCGACTACTTCCATCTATATCTTTTGATTCAATTTGATATTCTTCGACATTATTTATATTTATTCCACCAAGCTCCGTGCTTGAATATTCGTTGCTCCTGGAGATAGCTTCCACGTGCGTGCAGATGCACCACTAATACAGAAAAGCTCTTAAGTATTAGCTCGAGCTAGCAATAAAATAATAGTGCGAGAACAAGATTCGTTAGATACTATGGCAAGCATACCACCAGCTGTGCCACCACTCTTTAGCGATCAACGAGAACGCGATCGCCTCGACGATTTGGCGACTTTTTACTCCATTATCAAAGCCACGGAATTGCTTGAGCGCAGCTACATGAACGACCATGTGCCGGACGCAGAATACACGGCCGAATGCGCGAAACTCATTGGCAAGTTCAAAAATATGGAGCGCACGCTGATTGCAGGGCGGTTGATAACGAGCACCGAAGCTTTTATGGCGCAGTATCACTTGCTGGAGTGTCGCAAAGCTGCGGAGTGCCTGCTGACGCGTGGTGTGCCCGTCACGAGCTTGTACCGCCAGGCACCCCAAGACACTTCGGGCTCGGGCGCAGCAATTGCAGAAACAACCTCAGCGCTCATTACGTGTTTGGATGGCTTGAATTTGGGCAACCATGCCGTTGACGAGGTACTTTTCCGCCACTTCATACATGAGTGTTGCCTGGTTTAGGTAGCTAGGATTTTATCCTTAACTCATAACAGATCCTGGCTAAATCGCTAGGACTACCGAAATGTGTGCATCATGTCTTTAATTGTTCATTTTACGTGTCATTCCGTTCGTCGTATTCTTGGATGTATGTTCTGATGCCAACTACTCGTAGGTGCAACCCGCGCTGAAAGATGTCTTAGACACTCTCAACAAGGTATGTGTTGCTGACGCACGGAGAAAGGTGGCTAGCTTCTTTTCATCTAGTTCGATTCGTTGCCGGCTTTCATATTGCTGAGTCTGCTAGGCATTGTGTGTCCTGAGTTGCTTCTTGTGGTATTGTACTTATTCCAACCACTTGTGTTTTTCACTGGGTCTGGTGTTGAAATTGATTACTGCAGGTGCCGCTGCTGCCAGCGAGCTTCGAAGGGCGAAGTGTCCTTGCGAGATGGCTCGAAGAGCTCAACTCGCGGCGTGCTGCAGAAAACTTAGACGACGGTAAGACAATGAAGCTAAGACAATAAATTTTAAAATAAAAATGAGATAGGTGCCTGTCTGTAAAGATACCCTTTGCTGCTTGTAGCAGTTGTCTAATCATAAAAATGGGTGCATGTAGGCTTCTTCAAGAATTGATTTCTCCTCTTGTCTAGCACTCCTCTTGTACCTCAAAGGCACCGATGGGATTTTTTTCAAAAAACTTTTTTTTCAATTAATACAGGTGCTGTACGGCAGCTGGTGTTTGACCTCAATGCCGTGTACGCTTCATTCCTCGAGTGGCTCAAGCAAAAAGACAAGCACTGAAGAACCTGAAGACCACAGCGCCATATAACTTTGGATGTCTGGTCAATAGGGGAGAGATAAAATAATACCTCACTCTGGATGGTTGTGCCGTCGATAGCTATTGGCTTCAAGAAGCAATATGTTTCTTGAATTATTGTGTTGTTTCCATTTCCATCAAGGAATGCAGGCGGAAATGTAGGAGGTGCGATATTTCTAATTTGCTATTTGCTGCGCCGTCTGTACCTGCAACGCAGTCGGCGCTCAAAAATTACAGTAGCGCCATCCTGGTACTATCTAAGCACTCCTCTCAGATAAGCCGCGCTGGGTGGGCCTGGTATCTAGTAGGATTAGATCAGGATCAATTCTCGGAAGGCGGAAGGAGGCATACGTTTCGAGTACGTCCGCGATCTCCACTCCGACCTATCCACTGCTGCGTCTAGTGCATAATTGAATCCACATGCCGATATGTTGAACAGTCTGGAGTCCACTGGAGATCGAGGATGGCATAGAGATAAAGAATAGAGAACCGCCTGCCTATTTAAAGCTCTATGGTTGGAACTGGTTGGAACCATAGAAATGAAGAGAAAAGAGAGGAAAGGACACACGCAAGGGATGCCAATCGAAAGGCTCCCTTGCTTGGACATTCTTTTATTAAAACCGCCAATATATCCCTATGGATTTAAGTATTCCGTATTCTGAAGGAACTTGAGCTCCGGGCAATGCCTATTAGCCAGGTGCGCTTTATCATTCGAGAACGAAGACCTGTTCTTCCTCGCGATGGTCCACTGTCCACGTCTGGACTATTTTACCGCCCACCTAAAGGGCATAGGTACAAGAAGCGAAGCGGTGAGCGAGAGGTAATTTTGGTTTGGTGTGAGTTCAAATTAAAAGAAGGACGGCCTGCCAACTAAATCATACCTTGACGTTCCACACGTGGCCTCTGAACGTGTTGACTTGTTCATCGGCGCCGCGTGGCAGTTCTGTGAAGAAATTGTCTTCCCAAAACAGCTGCGCTTTCTGACTGCTGCGGTTCCGGAACTTGGCCTGCCGCGCGTCGGGATTTTTCAGAGGTTCACCTGATTGGCCCTTTTGGTTGTTGTTTTTCTGCAACAGCCGGTCCCGGCCTGCGGCCTGAGATGCGTCCCATGCTTTGGCACCTGCTTTACGGGGGGCTTCGGTGTAGCCTAAGCGCACCTGTCGTCCGGAGAAGCGCACACGATGAAAACAAGCAAAGTAAGTAAGAGGAAAAGACGAGAAAAAAACTAGAATTATTTTTCAGGAATTCGTCGCAGAGGAGCGATAAATAGAAAGAGTGAGTGTTTGTTCTCTTTCGCGGTCAGTTCACTGCTTCTGCAGTAGACACGCGCACAAGCTCATCTAAGCCAGCAAGGCGCCAAGGCACCGCTCATTGGGTCTCATGTTCGTGCAGCATCACCCATCCTCCACCCTTTCTCCTCTCACCTTGTTCCAGATCCACAGGTTCGCCGCCCATTTAGTGCCGGCCAGCACCGGGCACCCGCCATGCAAGCTGTTGCGGTCCACTTTGCCCTGGGGGTCCTGAGAATAGAACAGAATTGCGTGGGCTTTCTTCGGTCGCACCTTGGGGAAATGAAATCAAACAGGGCAGCACAAGACATATGAGACTAAAAGATGAGTAGGACGAGGTAAAAATGTCTTCTACGAAAAGCCAAAAAGATGCTGTATGCGGGCAGTAGCTCGCTGCTTTTTTAGCACTACAATAGCTCCTGCGACAAGTGAGAAAATTGATAACACCGAACTCAAAACAAAACAAAGAAGTGATAAAATACTAAATAAGTCTAAAAAAGCACGCCTACCGCCAGTTTTGTTTGGCACTGTTTCACGAAGTTCCACTGCCACGACTGGCGCTTGAAATGCCCCATCGTGGGGTCGTCGTCGTCGTCGTGTTTTTCGCCCTTTTCACCCTTTTGGGGGGCAACCAACGGCACCCAGGTGCCATTGCCGTCGGGCGCGTGGCGCATGTTCAGCGGAGCGGGCGAAACGCCGTCGAGCACGTCGGGCACCCCATCGTCCACCTTCAGAGTAGGAGGTAGTGAGAAGAGTAATGGTGATAAGAGTGGCCCCCACAAGTGAAGCATCAGAAGTTGCTGTTTTTGTTAGTCTCGTTGAAGGACGTTGTGGTGGCGATTTGAGACAATACTAGTAGTAGTGGCGTACAATTAAAAGGTGGGTTGAAAAAAGGAACAGCAGGTGTGCATTCAGGTCCTCTGCGTGCAGTGTGCGTTCTGGTCCCCTCTCCGCGTAGTCGTCTACAGGTTGTAAAGCAGTCTAGCTCGTCCCTTACCGCATTGCCGCGAGGAAAGACCGTTTCGCCACCCGCTTTCACGTCACTTAAATAGAACAGAATCGTCGCAAAGCGGTTGGCTCCCTGTATATGAATATAGGAAAAGAGAGAAAACGGTGATAGCAGACAAAAAAGAGGGTTGAAAGTGGCATGAAAAAGGTTTTGAGTGGGCATGAACCAAAGGTGTCTTGAAAAAAAGAGAACAGGAAGAGAGAGACGCGATGGCTAGAGGAAATCCAACGACAGAAAGAAAACGTCTACACAGGCGCGCAAAACCTGGTTGGCAGAGTCGTAATCGTGGCCGCCGCCGTTGTCGTCCAAGTAATCCATGTGCGAATTGTAGGCCGTGGTTAAATTGTAGCGCAGCACTTGAAGCCCGTCGGTGAGCTTCTCGTCGTAAGGGGTCATCCCCAGCAAGTCAAGCGCGCGTTTCTTGAGGGCCATTGCGGCGGTGCTGGAAGTGTCAAACGCGTTGTCGGAAGTGCGCTTGTCGTTGAACGCGACCTGATTTCCGTGTTCCCCAATCAAGATGAAAAAATAAAAGAAACGAAGATTAAGAACAAGAACAAGAAGAAAAGTTATGTAATGTAAAACTTGAAGTTGAAGAAGAAGCACCAGGCCATTCTGGTCAAGCAAAGGTCTCAGAGTTAGGCTGAGAGGATTCATGGGGAGAAAGTGCACCAACACGAATATAATATTCGTTTCGCACGAGAGTGCCCTCCAGGATGAAATATTCGCACACTCAAACATAAATCGAAAAGGAGACGAGTTCTTTACGAGTAAAAGACCGCACCTGATGCTCTACGCCCGTGGTGCTTCGGTGTAAGCCATAGAGAGGGTCCGTGTTGTGTTCGGAAAACGCAATCAAGGCATCGGCTTCGGCCACAGACAAGAAATTGTGCAAGTGAAACACTCGAGGCGTCGCGCTGACGGACTCCACAACGATAGGGTGGGCACTTCCCCTTGGCGGGGACACGCGAGGCACCGCTACGGCGCGCCCGGGTTCGCCCACTGGAAACACGAACCTGATGATACATGGCAACATCAAAACAAATCAGGGGGGAAACAAGAAGCTTGCACGCTAGTCGGGTTGCTATTGAGATCATTTTTCAATGCAATCTTGTCGAATAGTCCATGGGCGGCGAATGAATACGAGGTACACTTCGTGAAAAGAACTTCAACTACTAACTTACCCTGAGAGGATACATCGGAACCCTCTCACCTTTTACCTCTGAATATTCTGACACATTTCTCCCTTTTCTCTCGATCGAATGCTCCATTAATCTCTTGCTCTCTCCCACATTCTTCTCTTTCTATTTGGCTTCCCACCAGCGGTTCGGCGGCACTACCCATACGCTGACAGCATCGTCCTGTGTGAGCGCCCCACCTCCCAAATCATCTAGCGCACTGCTTCCTAGCGCACCCGCTGCTGCTGCTGGCTTCCCCTGGGAATAGCAGGCATAAACGCACACAGATGAAATATCCACTTCACAAATGAGCTTCCTATTTCAAGACGTTAAACAAGGGCAACTCAAAGCGCTACTCAAGTTCTACATCTATGGACTCGAATAGAACCCATTAACGTGAAAGAAGACTAGGAAAACGAAGAAAAGAATTCAAAAGTCAAAACTTCAAAATTAGGTGTGATGACGCATTCGACAAAACCGTCAGTGCGCTTAACAGATGCGCTTACCAGCTGACTACAG
>Ga0307931_1000882_pt1 | contig 19801 bp, 12 predicted proteins | sample OrgLakmetageno47_FD_201816 | JGI IMG/M metagenome (GOLD analysis project Ga0307931, IMG submission 201816) | Saline water microbial communities from Organic Lake, Antarctica - #47 | ecosystem: Environmental > Aquatic > Non-marine Saline and Alkaline > Saline | place: Antarctica: Organic Lake...
TATATCTGCGTTGGTCTTGTGGACGTTTGTGTCGTGCAGTGGTGTAACTCAGGTGCTCTGAACCGGCGCTTCGGTGGTCGATCTGAGAGGAGTCGAGCCACATTCTCGCCTCTGAGCACCATGAATGAAGTGCAGGAGCATTATGCACGCCACGAGGGACTTGCCGTGACATGTATGGATCATGCAGTGTATATCTGCGTTGGTCTTGTGGACGTTTGTGTCGTGCAGTGGTGTAACTCAGGTGCTCTGAACCGGCGCTTCGGTGGTCGATCTGAGAGGAGTCGAGCCATTTTCCAACTGATATCAGGTCATACATATTGTACTTTGGCTTGGTTTACTCGATTTTTATACTCATTATCTTTTGTCAAGTTTGAATTCGGCATTTTATACGAAAAGGACGGGTGTTTGCTTTATCGGGTGAAATTGGACCACTTCGGTGCAGTTCTCAAGGGTCGACGCCAAAGTGGATGTTTGCTGGAGTTACGTCCACTAGTGGTCCAGCGCACGTGATGGTTGCACCGATAGACAGCTCCAAAGTTTCTATAATTATGATGAACACTTATTAGGAACAATGGTTACTGCTGCTTGCCAAGGGCGCCTGTTTAGCGCAAGCAACAGACCTCGTGCTGTCGTGCTGAATACAATCAACCCGTAGGGGCATATTACTCGCGAATCGATAGCTCTCTGTTGCACGCAGCTTCAAGCACCACGGAGTCCGCTGAGTGATTGGGAAAAGGGGAAATACACGAACGCACGGCAACAGACCTGGGTATCTATCGAGCGCCAGGAATAGGACCTCGTTCCTGGAATGAACTTTCCCCGTAAGGGCATATTACTTACAAATCGATAGCTCTCTGTGGCACGCAGCTTCAAGCACATCGGAGTCCGCTGAGTGATCGGAATGGAGCGCAATTTCATTGCGCATCGCAAAAGGGAAATACACGAACGCACGGCACACGGCAACAGATCTGGGCATCTATTGAGCGCCAGGAATAGGACCTCGTTCCCGGGATGAACTTACCCCGTAAGGGCACATTACTTGAAAATCGATAGTAGCTCTCTGTGGCACGCAGCTTCAAGCACCACGGAGTCCGCTGAGTGATCGGAATGGAGCGCAATTTCATTGCGCATCGCAAAAGGGAAATACACGAACGCACGGCACACGGCAACAGACCTGGGCATCTATCGAGCGCCAGGAATAGGACCTCGTTCCCGGGATGAACTTACCCCGTAAGGGCACATTACTTGAAAATCGATAGTAGCTCTCTGTGGCACGCAGCTTCAAGCACCATGTATGCAGGGAGAGCAGTCGTAACGAGCATTGCTATTCCTTTGCTTAATCTTCTTATCTTTAATTTTTTGATGATTCAATTCGATTGTGCTCATAATTATTTGCCAAATGTTTGAGCTCGCGTACTCCGATACATTTTTCTTCAATGACTTAACTCTCTGAATATCTGAGTCTGGAAGCCATGAGTGAAGTGAACCAATAACTGCTCGACACACGTGTAAAAACAGAGCCTAGCTAACAAGCAACAAAGGCGGCTGATTTCGACATTTTTATTCAAACGCTTTCATACCAAGCCAGAGAGAAGCCGAAGGAACAGAGGTTTGTGTAGATGAACAGGTAAATCATATAATCTCCTCCTATCGAAGTATATCACCGAGATGGCGTTCACAAATGAAAGCAAGGCAAAATTCATTAGTAGCTCTAATTGATTTGTCAAGCAATTACTCAAAATCACATATATCAAGAACAAGCTCTCAAAACGAGTTGTGGCGCAATTTAGGTTACTCTCGGCTCTACCGGAATGAAGCTGATGACAAAAAAAATAGTGCGAGAAGAAACTTATAAGCTCTTCGTCATGAAATAACCGCAAAAGAAGTCGAATGTTAACCTTCGAAGAAGTCACGTTGCTTCCGTATTCATGAAACAGAAATGAAGCGCTTTTCGAATGGATTATTAGGTCCTTAGCAATTATTCGAAATAACGTTTGAAGGTCTTCTTAGATCAATCAAATGGAAATGTACCTCTTAAATTTCAGAATACTCTGGAGAAAATGAATTGTGCAGTCGGTTCTTTAGAATCCCTTGAACAAGATTGCCACCGAGGAGAGATTAAGGTGACTTTGTGTGCAAAAGTTCGTTATTGAACGTCACCTCGTTGCCTACATCAGTAGTGTGTTTCAGCGTTTCAGCACAAAATAATACGGCTATGGACAAATGACACTCGCGAGACTAGCTCGAAGCAGTCGAATTATGATCTCAGAACTTCGTCGGTGCATTTGTTTCTAGACCCAAAATACCAACTCAAAAGTATTGACTAACTTACTAACTTACTTGTTACTGCAGTAAGTAGTAGGTTTGAGCGCACGTCCACCTGCAAAAGCTCATAGGGCGTATTAAATACTTGACCCACAAAGCTTACCGTGCTATCATGTCTAAAACACCAACTTTTGTGCTTTAATCTCATGGTTGAAAGCTGATGGGTGTGCTTTCGAAAGTCTACGCTGAGCCAGCTGCGTCGACTGGTACTTACTGTAGTACTACCTTCTTCAGCATTGAATGTCGTCGAGTTACTATCAAGAAAGCATGGCAAACTAAAAGGGTATCAACAGAAAATCAAGGATAGCTTCGAATCTTCTTGCATTTTAATGCCTTTCTGTCGCGCAAGACGGATTTAGATGCATTGCAGAATGAAGAGCGGATGAATTTGCTGCATTGCGGATTTAGATGCATTGCAGAATGAAGAGCGGATGAATTTGCTGCATTGCGGCATTGCAGAAGAGAGAACAGGAAGACGTACTTATACACAGTATCTGTACCGTAGCCGCAGAGCTTATGAACCAATCGAGGACCAGGAAAATAGGTCTAAGAACTATTCAACGGTCCCCTGCTAGATTTCGCTCTCCTGCTACCATTTCTAAGCCAATCACAAACCCACATCGTGGACGCTCTGGAAAACTCGAAAACAGGGAACAGGGATGCCTCCCACGATCCGCGATCCCATCATTGATTTCTCAACACACCTCATCTGAACCGAAAAGAAGAGGCACCTGTGCGAATCTAAGCGCCCAATCACGGTAGTGAGAAATTGTCTGTTGCGGGATGCGCGCTGCGCTGGTGTTCTTTTTCATATCCCTGAGCGGTGCTTACTGCAGTCCCAGTCCTGGCGTGACGGGGATCGATAAGAGGGGGATCTCGATAGAAAAGGATAATGTGAGTATTGCGCGTTATTGTCTACGAAGGAACTCAACTCTCGCTCTGCTGTCTGACTGCCTTTCGCGACCTCAGACTTGCATGTTGACACGTTGAATCCATGGCATAAACCTAATTGACTTCATTTTTCGTGCTTCATGTACTTTCGTCGAACGCTGCTTTCGCTCGTGATCCTCTTTTAATTTCCCAACCACCCTCAAAGGAACCAACGGAGCAGCCCTCGAAGATTCCATCCATAAGATCTACAGTCATTCCAACTGAAAAGCCCGCGCATGTTCCCTCGGTACTCCCATCTCCATTGCCCACACTTGGTCCTACTCCCGACCCAGCTCACGTATCGACGCCTCAACAACCAATTGAGACGCCGACTGAATGGCCCAGGCCTTCTGAACCAGCGACACCTAATCTCGAGCCAACTATTTCACCTACTTTCCGACCCTTCACTGCGCCTACGCCCTTGGCACAGATATCACTGCCACATTCACCGGTGCGCACCCTTAATTTAACCATCAGCCAAACTCCTTCACTGTCGGCAGTCATCGGCCATCCTCCGCCGCGAAGGCACTCGGACACACGCGTTCCTATAATCGAACAACTAGCCGTAGATTCCACTACTGATCTCAAACCGCGACGATTGAGCACTGCTCAGTCACTTCAAAACGGGGGCTTCGAAAATACTGGTGGTTGGACCGTGATTAATCGCCAGGTGGATCTAATGAACGACGGAGGGATGAGCAAAGGTTTAACAGTCGCTGGGTGCTTAATTGAAGATATTCAGGACTACGATTCTATCACCGCGCGTCGTAAAGGATCACAGAGCAATCCGGTGAGCGCGAATCTTCAAGTGAATTACCCTGAGAACGACAACAAGGTGCCTACTAGTTTGGGCACGTTCACGGCAGGCTCAACCGGAACTCTTTCAGGCGGCCTTAACCCCATTGAAGCTATGTCGTATGGGCTGCAGTCAAAATCCATGAAAGTTTTACATGGCTGGGACGTCGTGCACGGTCCAGCTGTCTACAGCGATGGTTTCAGTGCCGTCAAGGGTGATAAGATTACGCTTGATTGGTATGCTAATTACGTGTCTGACGACTTTGCTATCACAGCAATCTTGCTCGATACATCCGCGGGATGCGTTCATTACCCCGTCGTCGTCGCCACGGGTTCATCTGTTACTGACATGATTGTCTCAACAATGACTAAATCAGGGAGCACGTGGAGCACTTCGAGTACAACAAGTACTGGATTCACCAGCGGGTGGCAGCGAGCGACAACCACGGTCCCAGAGACACGCCAGGCCAACGAGTATCGCTTCATATTTGTATCAGGGACTTTCGACCGCTCGGGAGGACTTGTGGCAGGTGCTCTGCTTTACATCGATAACATTTCTTCTGGCAAAGAACAAACGCTTACGATGCCAACTTTAGCAAGTCGGCCTCAATCCTCGACCGCATTCGGCTATTATCCAAGTAGTAGTTCTGGTCTCCCCGTCAGTTTGTCGTCCAACACACCTGCTGTGTGCACGGTAAATGGAAATCTGGTTACTGCCAATGTCGTAGGGACCTGCACGCTCCGAGGGGATCAGTCCGGTGGGTCAGCTGTCGTGGATGGGCAGACCGTGTTCTTCGCTGCAGCCTTGAGCATGACGGCCTCCTTCCAAGTCATCTATGTACCGGTAATGAATAACAAAAATGAATCATTTATTGATATTAACTCACCCGCTAATGATTTAATCTACAATACATTGGAGAAATCTTCGTAAAACACAGTTGAATGCCACTCACATTGCGTTTTCTTGCCTTATTTTGCTTGAAACCCACGCGCCATCCACTGGAATATCCTACATCTCGAACATGGCTCGTACCATGCCAACAGCCCACGCAGGTGATTCTTGGATAGCATGACAACGAATCCAATTATCCTTCGTTGAAATTGTTCACATGGTCTGATAACGAATTCATTTCTTCTTCGTTGAGATTGTTTATATTCCACCAAATTACTTTCCTCATGTTTCTTCACTGCAGATTCCTTCGTTCGTCCCGATGCCGAATCCAAGTCAATTACCAACATTGACATTAATGCCCTCGCCGCTGCCATCGACCGCTCCTACGCCGATTCCAAGCTCGAACCCCACAATTTCTTTGCCTCCCTCGGTTAACCCAACTCCCATTCCCACACCTATTCCCACCACTTTCCCCACCGTGCAGCCAACGCCTGTGCCATCTTTCAACACAGATGATTTTAACTTCGGTGCCACAGTGAATCGGGCTTCTGTGACCTTCATTCCTATCGTCTTCTGCACCTTAGTCTTCTGTAATTCAGGCGCAACGGGATCAAAGGTGACAAGCATGATCCAGGCTTCCACTTTGAATTATGCGAGGAAATCAACGGGGCTCAAGCCTGGATTTTCTTTGAACACTGCAAGTGACCCTTTGAGCTTGCTTTTTCTAGTGCAAGGAGTGGCGACTACGAGCAAGCTTCGCTCTGTACCCCATGAATATCGCCGAGACTTTGCTGGCAACTTAAAAATTTTCAATCTACAGGGAATCGAAGCTCCGGCATGGGCCGGCGCTGCAGTCTCTGGTTTGTTGAGCAAAAAAACGAAAGCATGGTTCCAAGATTCTCGTCGGCGGCCGTTTTGGATAAGACATCAGACAGGAGAAAAGACATACGAATGCCCCTGCTCGAGTTTAAGTGTTCTTTCGAGCTCAAGTGTAGGGTCGTCAGGCTCAAGTATTGAATCAAATCCTAGCGCTGGTTCTTGGGTGTATCCTTCTGATCAGACATCATACTATTTTTCGACAACTAGCCACTTTGTTCTTCCTAATAAATTCACCATCGAGACCTGGGTGAAACCGTATTCAACCTCGAGCTCTAAGACTTGGTAATTCCCAAAAATCATTCCTACGTGTAAAGTCGAATATGTATCTAAAATTATTCGTTTGCTCTATTCAGGCTAAGCTGGTCGACTGACTCCAAGGTAAATTGCATTCGCGTTGACGGGAGCGCATTTTCTGGGACAGGAAGTTGGCATTATATCGTGCTGACATGGGATGGTATACATATGCATCTTTTTATTGATGGTGTCTCGACTACGAAAGGTATTCAAGGAAACTTCGCGGAATGCCTTGGATATACAGGCCGACTTATATTTGCACAAGACGGTGCATTATCCCCTGGAAAAAATTTAGGAATGGAGCAAGATTTGGTCACCATATATGATGTGGCATGGGATACCTCGTCGATTTCATCGACGCGGCGATACGTCGACGTAAACCATCCAAACTTGTATGCTCTTTGGGGCGACAACCGAGGCACAGATTTTTCAGGCAACCGTCATGTAGCTTTCGTAAAAGCATCAACTCTAAGCACTGGGTGCACTGAATTTGTGAAGTTGGAAGGCTGGGCATACACATGGATTTCAAGTTCCGGTTCTTGGATCTTTCCGTATGTTCAAGGCTCATTTTACTTTTCAACTGAGAAAACTTTCACTTTTCCATTGAAGTTCACAGTCGAAACCTGGATCAAGCCGTACTCGACTTCGAGCGCTCATTACTGGTAAACTCTAAATTGATCGTATTGATTCAACGATGTGTTCAAACAAGTCTTAACCACCAAAGGATCCAGTAGTCTAAAGGATATCCAAGCTGCATCTATCTAACAATGTGATACTTCTATTGTTTCTCTGCACATATGATTCTCATTCGCGAAATCAATCATTTATTTTTGCATATATGTTTGATTTGCTCTCTGTAGGCTAAGCTTTTCAACGAACTCATGGTTGAATTGTATCAGCATCGATGGCACCGCGTTTTCCGCAGCATATTTCTGGCATTACGTCGTGTTGACTTGGGATGGTGCACATATGCACCTATATATTGATGGCATCGCGACCACGAAAGGTATCAAGGCAGACTTCGCCGAATGCCTTGAATACACAGGGCAACTAGTGTTCGGGCAAGATGGTACCTTTTCTCCAGAAAAGAACCTTGGCATGGAACAGGATATGGTTGCCGTATACGATATGGCTTGGAACGCTTCATCTATCTTTCCGACTCGCCGATATGTCGATCGCAATCATCAGAATTTGTACGCTTTATGGAGCGAGGACAGCGGCATAGATGCCACAGGTAGTAGCGAAAAAAGTGCTAAAATTTATGTATCCTCGACAGGAACTGGGATCACGGAGGTCTTGAGTCTGGTCGAAACATCAGAACCATGGGAGACCAAGGCCACATTCGAAATGCGAAATCATTTCTTTTGGTTTGTCTTTGCCTTTAGTGTTGCGCTAATTTTACATGTCTTTGGATTGGGATTGGCTTATTGCTGTGGCTACTCGGGACAACAAATATCATTCGCTTTACGGTTTCCTCAAGTCGAAATTAAACTTTTCATTGTGTTGTCAATGGGCATGTTCAACACTGGTCTTGCTGTTCTATGCGCCCAAAGTGCTGCAGCAGGTTGGAAGATTGTTGCGGTGCTTCAAATTGTTCTAGCGCTGGTGTTCATCATGTGCTTTTTTATGCACAGCAAAGCGTTTGTGGGGCGTGCTACGTGGCTACCACTTTCTAACATCATGTGCAGGAGGTCGTACGAGCAACATTGGAATTTCCACAACCCGACTGCTAGCGTGGGTTGTTCCATATCGCAGTTAGAGGTGGTGAAAATGTGTCGAGATGTTGGAATGAATAAGGCCGAGGCCCGAAATCTCTTCGATGAGCTTGATATTCACGGAACTGGAGTTCTCGACTATGTCGAGTTCGTAATGCTCTTTCGCGACAACAAGAAGGTTTCCCTAAGCTCTCAACGGGCGCTGAACAAGATCGAAAAGACTCCGTCGATAAATGTTCCTTGGCAGAAGAGCACGCCACTGGAGGCTTTCATGGCTTTGATATTGTCTCCTCGATGCGAGGCGGGCAAATGGATACCACTCATCAGAGGCCAAGATGTGAATGATAGATATGGCCAGCACTTCAGTAAATTTACCCCAAAGCATGTCAATTTTTATTCGATGTTTGTTCTACGTAACTTTGCCATTGCATTTATTCTTAGTGCCTTGGCGCCTTGGGGCATTGCACAGCTCGTGGTTTTCGTCGTGGTAGAATTTGGGGTGTTTCTATCGTTTCTCACGAACGCGCCTTTCGCGTATCTTGCGGAAACGCGAAGTGAGGTCATGAGCTTTTTCTTTCGGTTCTTGGCTCAACTTGTGGCTGTATTTGGTGTTTTCGGAGCCTCCTCCGAAAGCACTACGTCCTTGCTTATGATTAGTGCGCAGGTCTTGGCCATGCTTCAAAACGTCTTTACACAAATGTACCCGTTGGTTGCTATCTACCTTTCGATATTGATTATGTGTATTTTCCCCTCGAAAAAGCTGGCATTTCAAGTAGTCGACTTTGACCCGTCGGTGTTCTCGTTATCGCGTCAACATTTGAAGCTGGACAGAGTGCCGTTTGCATGGGGCGCAGCATCGGGCTATTTATTCTACAAAGGCACATACTTCAAACACGAAGTGGTGGCTAAGCAATATGCCGTGGGCATTACCGGTAGTTCTGAAAAAGCGCTGCGGGCAGCTGAGCTTGAAGTTGCACATTTGGCGCATCTCGCGCATCCACATCTCGTCAAGCTCTTTGGCACCTCTGTCAACGCTGAAAGTGGAAGCACTCGTGGCAGCAGCAGTAGTGATGTAATTTTAGGCAATGAGAGCGACGGCAGCGGTGCATTGGCAAATGTTGATCACACCGGCAAAAAAAAGAATCTCAAAGATGACGATGTCGACTTAGATAAGCTTGAAGAAAATAACAGCAGTTTCTCAAGCCTCTTTGTGGTGATGGAGCTCTGTAGCGGTGGTAACCTTGCGGATTATTACCGCACCGAAGAGTTTACCCAGAAAGAATTTACGCGCGTGGTCGCGGAGCTCCTTAGTGCACTATCGTTCCTGCACTCGCACGGTGTGGCCCACTGCGACCTGAGACCAGAACGCATACTGCTCAGCGACTCCAAACAAAAAAGTGTTCGGCTCAGCGGCTCTTTGAGCCATGCCCGCATCAGCGGCAGCAGTCAGATTAGCGACCAGGGCGATGCTTTCGACTGTGGTGACGACGACACCAATGGAAGCGAATTTGCAGTCATGGGCACCGTTTTGGGTAGTATCGGCGGTGAATCTTCCAGTAGTGCCAATCGACGTGTGAACAACGTCCTATCTGCTCGATACATGCCACCAGAGCTATTTTTGAGCCAAGAAGAAGTTGCCGCTGTTGACATGAAGGCAGTCGACGTGTTTGCACTCAGTATGTTGCTCTGGCAGTTCTGGTTCAAGCAACCACCTCACACTAACAAGGCTAACAATCAAGTTGTTGCTTATGTGTTGAGCGGCCAGCGGCCCACTATGATTCCCGGTCTTGGCGGCATTGCCAAGAGCTACCCGGCGCCACCCATTCCACTGTCCGGACTCATTGAGGCTTGTTGGGCGCAGGAACCATCCGAGCGGCTCGCGATGAGCAAAGTTGCTAGTTTGTTCGAAAGCGATGCAGGCCCTGCAGTTTTGGCATTTTCAGTTGATGTGTGCACGCGCAACAATTCCATCGCGCCGGCGGTTGCCTCAGCAAAGGCCCATACTGATGTTTCTTACCCCATGGGGAAGCAGAATGAGATTCAAAGCGGTTCAATAAGCGACCCAGACTTTGCCTCGGAACTTTCGTCCGATACCAAAAGGTTTTTGAGCCAACAATTTCGGGCTGCACAAGCCCGAGCGGTCCGCAGCAAGTTGAGTGGGGCACAAATGACGAAAAAAAAGCTCGACTCCAGGTGCTCGGGTGTGGACGGCATTGGGGCTAACTTACCCGCCGTGTCTTTGGGTGTGGAGCTTTCCGAGAATGACTTGCGCGATGCCTTTGACTTAGACTCAATCGATTTTTCCGGAGCCGTCAATGACAATCATAATGAACTCGGGAAACTCGAGTCGAAAAAGCTAATCATGAAATTGAAATTGACGATGGGGGCTAAGATTTCGACAAATAAATCTTTGGAAGAAGCATTTTTGCTCACCAAGGTGGGTGGTACGGGCACAGTTAACGAAGAACAGTTCATCAAAGTTTTTGCACTCATGGAGCGAATAGAAATACGCAGCTTGCGCAGCATAGATAGCAGCATCACTCGTCTAGATGACTCAAGTGGCGATAAATTCTTCTCTTTCGGACAGCCGCCTGTGGGGCTACTGCCCCTGCCCGAGGAACCTTTGTCAGAGTTTGAAGGTGTGCGCCTGCTAGCTAACCGTGGCATTAAAGTTGCCGGGAATACCCTCTTCTTGCTGTTGCTGAAGCGGGACAAGACATTGGCACTTGTCGCAGAGTATCGTCGCCGACTTCCACTTGAAGTTCAAAGTACGCGGAATGCCCCAGAAGCGCTGAGCGCGGTGCTCATTGAGCGGTTGCCCGAGCCTGCAAAGTTGAGCCGCATCTTTCGTGTTGCCGGGGCATCTGCAGCTGCGATGTGCATGGACCCATTGGTGGGCGGATGTAATGTGAAAGATGTGAAAGCCGTTGTGACCGAGCAGGCGGCTGCGCAAAGCGCTTGTAGCAAAGATGGCAAGTCAGGCCCCCCTCCTCTGCCCGTAATCTGGCGCGGCCCAGTAACCACAGAATTACAGCTTGCGCAGGCATCCGCGAGCGGGTGTGATGCAGTTGTGCTGAGCTGGCAGTTGTTGGGCCCTGAGCGAGCAGCTGATCTGATGGAAGCAGCGCCAGCTTACGGTTTGGAGGTGATTGCTGAAGTGCTTGACAAGCAAGAATCGAGTGATCTGGCGGCGTTGTGCTCGCAGCTGCCATCGGCCGCCAAGGTGAAGCTCGTGCTGATTGGCCAAGGCTTGGATGAGGAGTCAATCTGTGACTTGCTGCCAAAGCTGCCGGCGGGAACTGTTCGAATCGCGCCCGTGCCAGTGTTTTACGACGCACACACAGGCGACGTGGACCAAGAGAAGTTGGCGAAGTCAAGCGAACAGTTCCGAAAAGCAGGCTTCGATGCTATCTGGGCCTCTGAAGTTGTATGTGCCAACGGCGCGAAGGACATATATCCTGTGATTCGCGCCATGAAGGTGTGTACATGATGTCAGGATGCCGCTTCGTATCGAGAATAGCACTGACTAGTACTCCAAGCAATTATATATTTCATTTGTTGATAATGCGCTTGTACCGCTTGCCTTTTTCAATTTGCTGCAGGTAAAACATCGGAAGACGATCGACCAACTCGCTACTCCCGATCAAGCAAGGAAGTTGCAGACTGCTAGCCGCTCCACAGCCACCTCTGCGCCCCTTTCACCACTGGCCGCCCGAAAGCGCGCAGCCAAAGCAGCGGCCATGGAAGCTAAAGACGTTGTTGTAGCGGGCCAGCCAGGCAGCAAGATTGAATTGCAGGCCTCAACCGCGTCATTTACGCCTACACAACTGAACAAGAGCAGAAACAGCAAGAGCGACAAGGTGGGTTTTCCTGGGAATCGGCCAATAGGAGCAAAGCGGCCTACGCTTGGTGCTGTGCCGCAAAAGCATCTCACGACCCCAGATGGGTCCACCTTTGATATGCCGCGAGGCACGCTTCTGTAAAATGAGTTCGGCCGAGTCCGCTATCACTTCGTGAGTGTTTAAGCCCGTGGTCGATCTAGGGGGGGAGGGAGTAAAACGAATGCGCTATTTATCACGGGGGTCGGCTCATAAAAGCCCGTAAATGCAACTAGCTCCTAAGAGCAAGAAAAAACTTCAGATTAGATTCGATCAGATTATGCCCCCCCCCCAGTACAAAGAAAGACAAGGGAAGAAATAGAGCGCCCTCAGAGGTGAGTCATGAACCACATCGAATACCGAGTCAGTAGCTGCGGGCTGCGGGAGTTTTATTCAAGGGCAAAGGGCAGTAAACGTGCCTATGAACTACTGCAGCGAGCAAAGAGGCCACAGTGGCAAGGTCATGTGAGCAGTATCCCGATTCGATTTGCGTATGCCATGGCCAATATAGAGCAGATTTTTGGAAGAGAACCCCCTTAAGTAGCTGTAACTTAGCAGCTGGACAGGCAAGCTTACAGAGCTGCGATGCTATCGAGAAATTGGAAATCCCTAATTTAACAGGGATAATACTCGAACAATTCACAATTCCACCTCCGACCAACTGGTGAGAATGTTTGGTAGGAGAAGAAGCGCTTACCACGCAAAAAGAGTGGACACGGCAGGGTAGGCCGGAATGTCAACACGAAAAGCGGCCGAAATGCCTACTAAGCAGGCTACTTTGGATTTGAGTTCGGGTGATGCCTTTGCAGCGATGTAGGAGCAGAGCGCACCACCAGTGCTTGAACCCACGAGTACTAACTGATCGCCCAAGCGAAGGCCAGTCCTATATAGAGTTCAGGAGAGCGCGCGTGAAATACTGGAGCAATGAATTGCTCCGATAGATATAACTGCTACTCAAACATGATAAACGCACCTTGCGGCATCAAAGGCATCGTTGAGCAATATCTCGGGCGACGTCCATTCAAGAAGCTGGCTGCCTGCGATGCCGCCGTTTGGAAGCTCGCCTGTCTTGGGATTGCCGTCCATTTGGCTCACCTGTTTTCGCAATGAACGAATGAGAATTATTTGGTACGGATATTGCATCGCGCTTTAGTACAGCCGTTCTTCACTACAGCTGTAAGCTAGTCTAGCTATAGCTGTGAGTACAGTACTGTACAGTACGTACAGAGACGACTTATTACTTAATACTGTTCGTAGGACAACGGCTGTAAGTAGGCAGACAGGAGGCTGCTGCTAACTACAGCAGTACACATTAGATTCAGTCAGTACTGTACTGTAGGAGCCATCTCATTTGTTTGCACGAATAATAGCCTTAATCCTTAATCCCGTCAAATTAGTTCGGGAAAATCTCGATTTTAGAGCTTCAGTAACCTCGAGCATTATTGGCTGCCAAAGCAATGGGGCGACAAGGGACCACGGTGCCACAAATTTTGAGACAGGCCCCGAAGGGCCGGAATTAGAAGACTAACAGGTAGAGAAGAAAAGCAAAGCAGCGCAAACTAGACCTAATTTCATGCACAAAACTTTGTAGTTGTAAACTGACCCTTAGTTACTTTTAATTCATTTAGTTTCCTTTTTAGACCTTGAGAGACGAATCTGTACGACCTCCTGGAGCATTTCGAACCGTCCCTAGCCACGACGGGGTCCGTTTCCAACTTTATTCGCACCGTGCTCTGAAACGAAGTTTTGAGCTAGTTCAATTCCTTTTATCAATGGCACGTTTTGCGTCGGTCTTACTATAGTTGCGCCAATCCTCAAGTCAATACAAGTGCTTGAGTAAGACTTGTGCATGTCGGCATATTACCTTACCGTATTCTGCCCTACAAACTCTAAATGCGTTTTTTTGTCGTCCTTTCAGTTACCAGCTGTCTTGTAACAATGCGACCAGTGCAAATGTTCTAAATTACTCAACCTGGGACTTCACTGGCACGCCTACCTCAAGCTCCGCCTATGCAGCGGACTTCGGCTGTACGACCGCAAGCCCAATGGGCAATAACAGGATTTGCGTCGCCGGTGAATTTGTAGCACCAGCACCTGCGATCAACTCCTATCAATATGAGGACGTCAGCTCGTGCCCGCAATTTGGCCAGGATTTCACGAGGGTTGTGTCTCAGCCTTGCGGGAAATGCATCGAAGGTAGCAGCTACTACACCTTCAATGCATGCACTACGTCTTACATTTACGTGGACTATTACTCCGATGAAACTTGTAGCGGCACGCCTGAGGATACGTACAGTGGTGTTACGGGCTGCGTTGTCTTCCAAACCCAAGTCTCCATCAATGAATGTGCGCAGAGCAGCAACGAAACAGGTAAGTTATTGCAAAGAGCCCCTGGCGACATGAAGGCTTCCCATACGGCTAAACTCTTGCTGAATGAGGCGCAAGAAATGCCTGTAAAATATAGGGCCGGTCAGTTGGCCATCGAATCCGCCATCAAAGAAGGCGTTGCTCAAGATGAAAGGGATTTGGCTGCTGCATTTGCTTCATTGTAGATTAATAGGTACAGTATAGGAATGTTATAGCCATTTTTGATGAATTAATTTGTTCTAAATGCTTGAGGTAGAATGTTATCAATCCATACCCACGGCACTAAAAAAGCAAGATACAACGGCATCTACATCTACATCCAAATACAGAAGAGGAATATGACCAGGGCTCCTATCCAGAGAAAGCACCGGCCTATCACCTATCACGTAGGTTTGCGAATGTAAAAAATAAAAAATTGGCGGCCTATGGCCTATGGCCATATCCCATATTCCTAAATTTCATTCCCAAACTCCTGATGCCTGATGGCTGAGGGACACCTCGAGAGAAAATGATTACAATTGCATTACGCAAAAGGACACTCAGCCCAGTCAGACTCGTTCTGAAGGTTACATTTTTCTGTTGCTATTTGCCACAGTGGTGTTTCTTTGTATTTTGGGGAGTATTAACTAGTAACTAGACTAGACTAACGGCTTTTAGAAACTTCCCCTGGTTCATGCTTCATGCACGCACACGCCTGGCGCCTGGGACTCAGAAAATTGCCAGTTTGTTGTTCTTATTTTTAACTCACCGACTGAACACCAAATTCAGTATTAAAAGCCGCTTCGAAATAAACGCATGGTGGATATGAACCAGGACGAGAAGAAAGGCGGCCAACAAGGAACACATAAAACGCTTCACGCTTCGTAACAGATCATTAATATTTCTCTTATGAGCTGCTAGATTGGAGAAGTTTGATGAGCTCAGTGGCCTGTTTCTTGTCGAGAGACGGCAATTCAGCAGCCGCAGCGCCACCACGGCCGCCTGACGACATCATCTTCAGCCTAGCCATGGCAGGGACCCCAACTACCTTGTGAAGCACCGTCTCGGCGTCGTGGCAGTCAAGCTGAGGGTAAAGCGCGCTTCTCGTGGGAACATTGCCGAGCACATGTGACGCTCCGCGGTCCAGCAGCGCGTCGAGGAGTTGGCGAAGGGGCGCAAACACTTGCTCTAAGCCTGAAGCTTCTTCCAGCACGCACTCGCGCGCGAAGGACTCCAAGCACAACACGTCGAGCCGGAGGCTGTGCAGAGCCAGCGCGTTCACACGAACACAACCAGTACCTGCTGACGGAGACTGCGTGGTGCTGCTTCCGCTGGCAGCAGCAGCACTTCCACTGCTATTGCTACCACTGGCGCTGGCTGAGGTTGGGCTGCTAGAGGGGCCCTCGTCGAGCAAGGCAGCGCGAAGATTCGAGTGGACGTAAGCGCAGGACGCGAAGTGCACAGCAGCGTTGGCCTCAGGAGGAAGCGCCACTAGACACATGAAAGTAACCTGCAAGTACGCTACCAAATCCTCCACCTGCAAGAAACGAGAAGAAAGGGATTGCAAGTGAGACCATAAACATGTAATCTACTGAGTTTGCTCTGGCTCTTCATCTCAGAGGCTTTCAGATAAGCAGGACATGCACACAAATAATTAAACTACTTCAGTAGCATTGCTACCAAGATCTTCATATAAAAGTGATGAGCCAGCAACAACACGATTTTGGCAAAAGACACTTAAAACAATCACGTCTATCGCAAGTCATTACCTCGGGCCGCGGGCCGTCTGGCGCTGCCGTAGGCTCCCAATTGATAGCGTCGAGAGACAGCAACTCGTCGCATTTTTGGCGCACCAGCTCGAAGATCAGGTCTTGGGCTCGGTCCGCAGTAGCCTGCAAGCTCTTGGCTGCATTCGCGATCGTGCGTGCTCCTCCTCCTCCCCCGCTTCGATGTTGGCTGTCTTCGTTTTCGCGGTTACTGAAATCGTTCGAACTCGCGTTGGAAGCAACGGCGAGCCCACTGTGGTAGCCGTGGTTGTCAGAAGATCGCGCGTCGGGCCAACCTGAAGACGAGAGCGCATGGTTCAAGAGAGCGCCGAGCTGGTGGGCAAGAGCAGCGTAAGCTCGAGCGTCTAGAGAGACTTGTGCGGCGAGGCTGATGGAAACCGCCTGATTACCACTACCACTGCTGCTGCTGCTGCTGCTGCCAGAACGACTGTTGCTGTTCTTCTTGCTACTGGCCATACTGAGTATTGAACGCTTGCTATTGTGACTACTTGCATCTAGGTTGCTCCTTGCACGCACACTTTCGGACTTGGTTGAATCATTGTTCGTAAGTAAATTATTGAGAATGTTGTCCACTGTAAACAGGGCTTCTGCCAAAGCATGCCGTAAAAGAGCACCTCTGTTTTTGCACCCACCACTTCCTCCACTGCTGTTGCCGTTTCCAACGTCACCAGATCCGTTGCTGCCTGCGCCAATCTCGTCATCAACCTCATCGTCGTCGTCATCGTCGCTGTCGTCACCATTCAAAGCTGAATCGGGGCCAAGGCCATGGCAAAAAGCGAGGCTTTGAGCGAGGAAACGGTGCAAAATTAGGCCGACTTGCGGCACTGCTGGACTGAACGAAAACTGCACTGGAAACTCGACCCGTGTGGCACTGTTTTGGTCGGCGGATTTGTCCTCGAAGAGGAGGCGGTCCAGCGCGAGTGGTTCCACCCACTGCGCATACTCGGCGTCATTGCTCACACTCCACGGCTGGTGGCCGTCGAGAGCAGCAGCGCGCGCACAGCGCACTTGTACTGCGCGCAACTGTGTGGCCAAAAATTTGGGCAAGAGTTTTTGCCCCAGCGCCCGTCGGAGCGGTCTGCTGGAGAAACCGTAAGTGCGTGTCCCTAAACTGGCGTTGAACCCGAGGCAGCACTCCTTGAGCAGCACGAGGCCCGTTAAAGGGTCACCCTGTAGTGCGACCATGCCACGAGCACTGCTCGTGGAAGACGAAGAAGAAGAGGCAAGGCCACCGCCTGACGCAAGCGTCACAGCAACAGGAGCATTAGCAGTGGTGCGATCGCCAGGGCGCGGCAACGCGGGCAGCGAGTGCGCGTGCATGTGTTGGTCAAACTTGTGAAAGCGCTCCATGAGCAATTCAACCAGCTCGTCGGTTGCATCACGCCACAAGGAAGCCAAATCCTGCCTTGTAAACGTGGCTTGCGGCACCGACGTGAGTGCGCACAGAGTGCATTCCATCGCAAAGAAACCACCTAAGGTATCCACGAGATCCGGCCACGCCACCACGCTGCCACACCATTCGTTCCAAGCTAATTCGCCAACATCTCCGGAGCTGCTGGCGCTGCTGGAGCTGCCACTGTATGAATCTGGAGATGTCGCTTGAGAGTTGCGGCGCTGCGCAGCATAGGTAGGGGCGTCCTGAGCGCGGTGCAGTTCCAAGAGCTGCTTGGGGGAGAAATGCGGGGCTCGCAGGGCTTCGTACTGGGCGCGAAATTCGGCCAAGGGTTTTGGACCCTTGGCCGCGTGCACAGCCACTGCTTGGTCCAGAGGCGCCAAACTCCGCCGGACTTCCGCCATCACCGCTGCGGCCCCGGCTTTGGAGTGCTCAAGCAGTACGACTTCAGAGGAGGTTAAAGGGGGCAGCGTTGCTGCGGTGGCTTCGACCTCACTGTGCCCTTCTTCGGAAGTGGTTGTGGCGCTGCCGTCAGAGGATTGATCCTTACCGCCAACACCAGGTTGCACCTTCTGATCCACGGAAGATTCAAGGGAAGCAGAAGCAACAGGCCAGGTGTGTCGAGGCAAAGCTGCATGAGCCAGGAGGTCGCGCAGGCAAGGCTCGGTGTGACCCAGGTGGTCCCACGCCGCGAGGCCCAGCGACGCTTCCAGAGCTGCCACCCGCGCCGTCCGAAGCACCGCCATGGCTTGTTTTCCGGCCGCCACCGCTGCGCTCAAGTCGGATGGTGTACTGGGGAGGGCACTTTCTGTAGGGCTCGTCGCACTATTTGTATCAGCTTCTTTTCTGTCATCGTCCGGAGATGGAAGCGCACGAGGATTGATTCCTGCAGCAGCTGCACTTTGAGCGTCAGCTGAAGTTGCAGCGGCGAGCACTTCTCGAGTGGTCGCTTCCACTTCTGAGAGCGCCGCCAGTAACGCAACCGTTTCGGTATTGCTGCCGCTGTTGCCGACCTTGCTCTTGTTCATGCCCTTGTTGTCACCGTGCTGCCTGTTGCTCGACGAGGAGGAGGAGTCCATCCACGTTCCGGCCAAGTGCGTCAGCTCCGACGCTTCTAAGCACTGCACGCGGCTTCTCAGAGTGGCGCCCATGCGCCTCGCTCGAGGCCGCGCCACAGCTAACCACTCGGCCAAGCCTCGTTTGGTGTCCTGCAGCGCGGCTCTCTGAGCGCCCGGCAACCATGCTCGCAAGCTCTTCGCTAGAGGGGTCTCAGCCAAGGCGCGCCGCTGCAAGTGCTCCTGATCCTCTTCAAGCTCTAGTTGCTGCTGCTGAACAGTCTCTGCTCCAATACCACTTCCATTTGAAGAAGAGCCAAAGGGTTGCGCCCTTGAGGTCGCGTTCAAGGGATAAGCAAGTGCGCTTGACGTTGAACTGCTTGCGGCACGATCGGGCATCGAAAGAGGGTCAGACACTTGAGCTTCAATGGCGGCCAGGGAGTGCATCGCAGCCACGTAACGCTTGGCAGCGACTTGAGAGGCAGCACGCTGGGCCAGCGCCACCAAAGCCCGGCAGTCCCGGAGGGTAGCGGCTTGCTGCTGGAGCTGCTGCCGCGCGAGCTGGAGCTTGCGTTGGCGCTTCGCTGCTTGCACCACGGCTGCGCCTCGAGCCTGGAGTTTGCGATTCAAGTCCGCCATGGCCGTCCGCACTTCGCGGCTAGAATGCCAAAAAAAAATTAATGTATTCTAGTTATAGAAATATGTTCCCATGTCTAAAGAATACAGCTGGTTTTGTTTGAAGCATTTGCAGGCACGTACCAGTCATCGCGCATGTACACCAACTGCTGAACGCTGTCAAGGTACCCATTGTAGTGCCGCTGGCAAAGGCGTTCAATGTCTGCTTCTTTGCTCGTTTGGAACTCGGTGAGTAGAGCTGGTAACCTCTTTTCCAAGCCACGCTCTAGCGCTACCCGCAACTTTGAAGGCAACTTTCAACACGAAGCATATGGCACGCACACACATTCATATGAATGGATAAAAGAGCGAAAACATTAAATTATTGGTGTATTTCTTGAATGCAGCCGATGCGAAACTAACCTCGTCCGTGGTACTCCGTGCTAACTCCTCGACAAGATTTTGAGTGGCCTGCGCATCGTCGCAAAGTTAGTTATCACATATTCAGGAAAGAAGGAGAAGTGTGATATTCGTCTAACCTCGTGGTGACGCTTGAATTCCTCGTCGTCATAGGAAGATGGCATGCTGTAGAATGCGAAACCCTTTCTCTCTCTCTTTGTACTTCTACAAGCAGTGGGATAACATCATGGCTGGCATGCCTGCCTGCATGGTCGGTCGGTTCATCTAGCTAGGCACGATATGGAACGAGATTCTAATGTGATATTTTATGATTTGTCGCATCTCTTTTTGATCCACGCTACTTTAGCTAGTTAGGCCGTTCCTTATGGGGCCCCGAAAATCGAAAAACGAGAAACGAAAAGTTCGAGAGTGCTCTCGACCAATAGGAGAGCGAATATTTTTTCGTGAAATTCTCAGAATTGTGGGATTCTCCGAAAA
>Ga0307931_1000886_pt1 | contig 19750 bp, 27 predicted proteins | sample OrgLakmetageno47_FD_201816 | JGI IMG/M metagenome (GOLD analysis project Ga0307931, IMG submission 201816) | Saline water microbial communities from Organic Lake, Antarctica - #47 | ecosystem: Environmental > Aquatic > Non-marine Saline and Alkaline > Saline | place: Antarctica: Organic Lake...
ATCCATGATACTATATTATATAAAGGATATTGCTTATGATTTGATTTACTTCTATTAATTGACACCCCCTGTCACCGTCCAGTTATGCTATATATACAAAGAAAATTCTTTATACTTATGTTCTGGATAACTACTTAAAGAATTTTCTTTGTATATATAGCATAACTGGACGGTGACATATGTCGTGACCGTTTGCAAGAGAGCTCGGCGAATTGTGGAAGTAGTCACGCTGGACGAGTAGGTAAACCCTTTGAGATCACTTTCAACGGCGTCAAGTTGAAAAGCGGTTGTGCTCTTCAACTGCATCGCTAGCGTGGTTGTGAGTGGTGATGTAGAGGAAATGGTGACTGCAACAGCCACTTTTACCGTATCACTTGTAGTGGGCAGAGGAGCTGTGGGCGCTGGGATCGAGATCGGCTGGGCCGTAGGCTTCGGCACCGGCAGCATGGTTGGTGCTGGCACAGGTTTGATGGTCGGCTGGGCCGTGGTTCCCGCCACCGGTGGCATGGTTGGTGCTGGCACAGGTTTGATGGTCGGCTGGGCCGTGGTTCCCGCCACCGGTGGCATGGTTGGTGCTGGGACCGGTTTGATGGTCGGCTGGCCGTGGTTCCCGACACCGGTGGCATGGTTGGTGCTGGCACAGGTCTGATGGTCGGCTGGGCCGTAATTTCCGTCACCGGTGTGTTGCCACAGAACGATATTTTGTGCCCAAAGAAACCTCCTCCTTCGCACTTGGTCGTTGAATCTTTTCCAGTTTTGCTATTCGTGCATGTCGTGTCCGAGCAAGTATTCCAGGTGACGTTTCCGGCAGTATCACAGTTTTGGGTCGACGACTTATTCTCTGCAGTGATTGCGCAAGATTCGTAGCCAGGAACGCCCATTGCCAAGTAAGGGGTCTCTGCACACGCCGCGTCGTTGTAGTACAATGAATACGCATAGTCTCCCATGTCAGCAGTGAGGGAGGAAGCACAGGATTCGATGTTGGACTTGCCAAATACATCATCACTAGCGACACACTCTGGAGTGCTGATTGTGCATTCCGTAGTAGTGCTTATTGTCGAAATCGCCGATAAATACACGCATTTTGAATCCGAGTAATACTTGATAGTCTGAAACCAATTAGCCTCTGCTGTGGGCGCAAATACAAGAGCCGTAACGATCGCCATGGTCATTGAGCATTTCGCCATGATGTTCGTTGGGCCTGTCAGTGAGATAATTTGGAGTGAAGGAATAAATAAATGAATAGATGTAGGTAAGGATTAAATTACTGAGAGGGAATGGCGTCTAGCACAAAACTGACGAGGCACTCCAATCAAAATCTGAATGGGCAAGAGCCTCTTCGAGTATCAACATGTAAAAATAATCCCTCAGAAAATTTTCTGTGGGAGGATAGATGTAAGTAATGCAGTTCTATGTTTTGACATGCAAGTATCGTACGAAAGCCAGGACTTTCTTTGGTCGTCGTTTTCAGCCTTTTCGCGCAAAATTCGCCTTCTTGGCGACGACAAGGAGCGGGGCAGAAGTTCGTACGATAAACAGATGTACAGATGTACGTGCTTACTGGTGGTGTTTGGTGTTGTGTGCTGTGTGAAGTGCCAAGTAAGTAAAACGCCCCCACTTCCTCAGCTGTCTCTGCAACTGCCTTCCTCTGATGCTTGACTCCACCGGCCCTGACGGCTCAAAGACAAAAGGCTTCTTCCCTAATCTTGTAAACATTCTCGGCAAGAACTCTTTCGATGCTGACAATGATTCTACGCGCTATTCAACATTCCTTCAGTCGAGCAGCCTTATCGCTTCAGATTTCAAGGCTGAGTACTTTAAACACAAAGACATCTTCGAAGCCCTTTGTCTCAAGAATCCACCTGAACCAAGTGTCAGCTCCGACTCCCCCCCCCCCTCCTCCCATCTTTGATACGCCTGTCGAGGCCTTCGGTGTAGGGGTCAAGAAGGTTCAGAAAGTGATCATGGACGAAAGGTATGTACTGATGAATGCCGACATTCTCCGTCGCGTTATAGAATTACCCTATGAGTTCGCCACCAACCTCTTGACGGGCCTCCCGGTGCAGGGCGTGCTCTACAAGCCAGCAAAATGGAAAGAACAAGTCAGCGTTTACATGGGACTACCCCCTCCGGAAACTCGCAAGTCTGTGAACCAGCACATCATCATCAAAGGCGTTATCAGAGGAAAAGTAGACTTTCATGCCAACAACTTACTGAATTCTCATTACGCCACTGGTAGAGGCACATCTCTTAACCACAACACGATCCTGGGCAACGTCGAAGTGGGCGTACACGACGCCGGTGTTCCTTTCAAGTCCACCGGATCTACTAATGGACAAGGCACCAAGAACATCTTCCAGCGACAACTTCCTAAAAACCCGAGCGGCTCTTCACTCGAGCAAACAAACAAAATCATACCAGATCTTGTGATAAGAGCCTCTCATTTATCAGGTAGCAATGGTGTCGATTGTGACTTAGACGCGGTGCAAACCACATTGTGGACTTCAAGACGCTACAAGGCCTTTCACACTACGACAACACCTCTACTATTCCCGGGGCAACTCTGGAAAAAAGGCAAAAAGCTGTCAACAAAGAGTACCACGACCGTACAAGGAAGCTTGACTCGGAGCTGCATGGCTCGCAGCAAGATCAGAGAGGCCCAATAGTGAGCGAACTCAATGAGTACGGCCACAGACAGGGGTCGTGTTCTTGCCCCAGTCATTGGCCGATACGGGGGTGCTTCCTCTGATCTCAGCCTCATTTTGGACCTTGTCGCTCGGGAAATGGCTCGCAAACACACGGCTTTTTACCACCTTGGCTTTTCAGAAGCCAAAGCCTTGTTCAGACAGAAGCTTGCACGCAAATGGGTTTACGCAATTGCTCGGGGATGGGCGACTCTTCTTCTGGATCGCCTGAGGGACTTCGTTGTAGTCCCCTCCTCTGCGGGCGGAAACTCTTCTTTTGAGCGGCACTCTCAGAGCATGGAGGAGCGTGCTACTTTGGACCGCTACCATCACTTCCATGGCCACTCGGGCATGTGCGCCCGATTAGCTTCTTAGGTCTAGTTGGAGCTGCTTTGCTTTTCTTCTCTACCTGTTAGTCTTCTAATTCCGGCCCTTCGGGGCCTGTCTCAAAAACGATGATGCGATGATATACTTCTACGGGTGTTGTAGTCTGTCTGTGTTATAGTTAGAGTAGTTATAGTGTTATAGTACATATTTACGCAATTTACGGGTGTAATTGTTGCCTTTGCCTTCGACAAACCCCGGTTTTTCTGAGCACCCTCCTCCCCCCACCCCAGAGTTGCTACTCCTGTGAAACAGTAAGTGCGCAGGGGTTGATAGAAAAAAACGCACCACTTACCCGAAAGTCCCTATAAACGCATTTAATATTGCAGTAGCCGTGCGTCACGGCAGTTGCTGACAAGTTTAGTAGCAAATCCTCGGCCGGTCGGTTGCCCAAAGATGACGTGGGGTAGAACGCTGGAAAATGCTGGAGAGCGCGCTCGTCAGTGAAGGCATTTCAAATAATTTAAGGAGTGGGTCGCCAATGCGCAGGATTAGATTAGATCGGATTGGATTAGATTAGTTTAGATTAGATCCTAACTTAGGTATTAACTGTTGTTTTGTTCGTACGTTCGTGGTTCGTGTCCGACGTATATTTTTGGACGGGCCCGTATATACAGTATGTAGAGAAATGTCTTCTGCTCTGCTCGTGCTGTCGTACACCTCTCCACCAACGGGGCGATGAGGACAACGGGGACGGGCACGAGCACCACAAGAAGGGCGTGCCTTAAGACACCAAGAACACACCTGCTTTGTGCCGCAGCGAACTCATTGCGCCCCTGAACCGCGCATCGCGCGGGCACCTGGGGTTGTTAGATTACACGCCCCAATTGCAAAAAACGTCAACGAGTAAAACGCGAAGTAACTCCGTGTCCAATATGATACAAATACAAAAAGCTACTGGTTTCATCAGCGTTTTTGTCTTCTAGTCCCCTGCCGCCCTATGGCCAGCCTGCGGCCCCACGGGCCCCAATCGACATGATTTTAATTCATCTTGCCTAAAATCTCTTCGTATGGACATTGCTGGGGGTCTTGCCTGACTCCCTTTCATATCAGCTTCAGAATTAGGGCCCAAAAATGACACGTAAACGAGCTGTATAATAGCGGCAGTAAATGGCGTAAAAATGGGCATAAATGGGCTTAAAGGACGCTAACTCTTCGCTTGGAGCCGTAAATAATATCAAATTAGATGGCCTATGAAAATGTGTAGTGTGACTTGTTTCAAGTCAATTGGATCTCATATGCCACCGAAAATGCCCATTTGCACACAGCAGATCGCAAAGCACGATACAGTCGCCGCAGCGAGGATGCTATGCGCTTATAAGTGACCGCGGAGCGACAGGAGAGGGGCATGCTCATAACTTCGCTTGTGCGGGCGGCATATCTTTCATGCATGCTTATATGCGTAAATGCGGCGTTCGCCGTGGACCTAGATTAAAATTCCCGCGGGGAATATTTTTTGGAAAGGGAAATTTGTACCAATAACGCGTAATTTCTGCGACGGGGATTTGGCAGTGCCTTTAAGACTACGGCACGGAAAGCCCGCGGAAAACCCGCGGAATAAACACGTGAAGAAAAATATTAGCCATCGCGCGGGAATACCGCGGGAACGGTAATCGTAACCCTGCCGTGGACAGTATTTACGACCCAGATAACTTCATCGATGCGCTTGAAATTGCGTATCAAAAACCCTATCATATTCCAACGTCAATGCGCGGCGAAATGAAAACTGAATCCATTGGATGTCGTTGTATTTCCCAACAGAGCTAGGAGATAGAGATGAGATAAGCATCAGCCTTCGTCTTCTGGTTTTGGGTGTACAGTGTACAAATACAAACAAAGATCTGCTTCTCATTATTATCATTATCACTATAGTTTATAGCTTAATAGTTTACGGGGCTGTTATCTGTTATTGCGTATTAAGTAGCAATTCCAGTTCCATGTTCCATCTCTAGTATGTGAATGATCTTCTATGAGCCAACCGGGATCGCCAAACAAGCCGGGTCCGCGCTCGAGTGGCTATTTGCTATTTGTTACTTCTCTCTATGTGCTTTTAGGCGCCCCGTACGGCGCCTTGTTCTCTCTCTTGATTTGTGCGTATGCTTCACTCGCCATAGGCACGGCGATTTGCGATTTCCGTTTAGAGCGTTCCATTGACATCCTTCTCTTCTAAAGCGGCGCCGCGTAGGCCATGTTGAGGACTACGCCGAGCGCTACCACTACCACCGGAAACACCGCCAGCGGTAAGAACACCATCAAAGTGCGCTCGTTGGACGACATGCTCCCCAGCGTCGCGGTCAAGTTCACTGCACCACCGCCGCCGCCTGGTGACTGAATGGCACCACTGCTGCCAGTCGCGGAAGCTCCTCCTCCGAGCTGTATCGACGGCGACGCCGCCTTGGGCTGGTTGTTGAACGCAATGCGCGACAAGAGCACTTCAGACTCCTCGCTGCCGTCGTCGAACTGCACCGAGGCCGTGCCGGTGGCGGAGTCCAGCACCAGCAGGGTCGCCGGCTTGAAGTTACCCAGGGAGGTCTCCACGGTGCAGGCGGCCTTTTGGTCCGCCACCCACTCGCAAAAGCGCGACAAACGGTCGCCGTGGGCCCGCACGTCGAGCTGGGCCGAAGTTTTGTTCAAGTGCATCTTGGACTCGAGCTGGGAAACGTATTCCTTGAGGTCGTGAACCTGGGAGGGAGAAGGAAGATGCAAAGGAAGGCATTAAAGGCATAACTGCGATTAAGCATGATTGCGCACGCCAAAGGTGCATCTAGGATATGCAAAACAGTTCATACAAGAAACACCTTTGCTCCACACAGTTTTTGGCGGGGCGAAAGACAAAAGATAAAGGAAGGTGTGGGTGTAGTTACTTCGTCGCGGTGGTGGCGGTCAGCGTCAAGCTTTTCTTTCACCAATTGGTCCATGATCGCCTTGTGCTCGGCTTCTTGGGCCTCGAGCTCGGAGGACAGCCGGCCGTGGTGCTCTTCGTCACGGTGCTGCGCCAGCTGCTGCAGCACCTGTAAAGCGAGACATGAAAAGGAGGACAAAAGGGGGAGGGAGAATTAGGCATACGAACGACCAGCCATCGAATAAAACAGGAGACAAGATCTTGAGCATTCACGATATCGAAACATAATTTGAAGATATTGATGCTATTCGTGTGGGCATTTCGTAGGAAATGATTTGAGCTGAGGCCTTCTTCGTGACGTACTTCGGTGTGGTGGGCATCTTTCTCAGCTTGCAGGCGCTCAATCGCTTCGGCCATTTCGCGGTCCTTGTTGAACAGAGCGCGGCGCAAAGCTTCTTGGTGCATGTCGTGCAAGTTGCGCGCTGAGACCTGGATAGAATGGATGAGTATTCAAGGACCAAGGGGGTAAGTTTATTGGGGTGATTGGTTGGAAAAAATAAAGGAAAACATGTAGCTGGGTGTTGATAGTGTGGATGCACGCAAGTGTGCATACACACGACGATGATATGAATGAATAGACGTGACGATGGAGTGAACTGAAACATCACACACGTGTATAAACCCGTATATACGTATATACACCTTGACGGCTTCTTCGCGGCGCTCGTGCCATTCCGCTTCCAAATTGGCAATCTTCTCGTCGTGGGCCGTGGTCAGCTCTTCGGTGAGGGCGGCCGTGGCAGCGTCGTGCTTCGCGGCTTGGTCCGCCAAATCCCCAATGCGCTTCTCGTTGAGGCGTTCGGTCAGAGCGTGTTTCTCAGCTTCGCTGGACTTCCGAAGCTGCTCCCGCTGGTGCGCCAGCTCCCGCGCCAAGTTTTCGTGGTGCCCCGCCGCCAGCTCCGACTTGATCTTCACCACGTGCTCGTCATGGTCCAAGTTCTTGCCCTAGTATAGTATGTGCGCACGTGTGGGATGTGTGTGAAATTCAAACAATGGCAAGGGCGAGAGGATGAACAACTGTGGATAGAAGTAGTATTTGGCGTCGAAAAGTGCAAAGGCATTTTTGATGTACACAAGTCTCTTCGTACGTGCGAAAGTGCTTGTGTAGTCACAGTGGCCAACGAAATTCACAGAATAGACGAAGAGTTCGCTTGCGTCGCTCACCTTGAGGATTTCTTCGGTGCGGGTGCGGCCAGCTTCGAGCTGCTGCTGCAAGAGCAAGTTAGTGCGCTCTACGTGGTGCTGTTCTTGTTGCCGCATGGTGGCGTCCAGCATCTTCTGGTGCTCTTCGTCCCGCGCCGCCAGCGCTTGCTCCAAAATGCGCGCGTGGCTCGATTCCTTCGCCTCTAGGGCCTAGGAAATGAGATTGAGAGAGATAGTGGTGATGAAGGGTAAACTTGGTGCGTGTGTAATTGAGATGTCACGAATGCGCTCATACATTCACACAGCATACCAATTTATACTCAAGGAGACGACACAAGCATAAACTCACAACTGCCTTTTTCTCGTTTCTTTCCTCTTCCTTCCACAAAATCACGCTAGCGGGTCCTCCCCCAACAAAAAAGATGCGCTTTTCACACCTGTTCGATGCGGCTGGCGTGCTGTTGCTCGAGTTGAGCTGCGTGCGCGCGCAACCGTTGCTCGTGGTCCGCCGAGGCACTGGCCAGCGCCGTGGCTGTGGCTACCTTGTGCTCGTTGTACTGCCGCTCCAAGCTCTGCTCTAGATAGGCCCGTGCTTTGGCCTCCGCTGCCTCGAGGGCTTCCGAGAGATGGTCCGCGTGCTCCTGGTGGGGGGGAATGAAAATGGTCATATAAAAAAGAATGATTCAAGCGATGGTCCAAAAGAAAAGATACTAAAGAGAAGGAAAGAACAGGGTCGCAAGAAGAGAGCCCAACTACGTGGCGGAAAATCTAGGCAAACACGACGTATCTCAACCGACCTGCGCGAGGGAGAGGCGAATTTTTTCGCGTTCGGCTTCCCACTCTTCCCGGCTGCTGCCCATGGTCTTGGCCAGCGCCTCGGTGTGCTGGAGCTTGAGGGCCGACTGCGCGTTTTCCATCCGGGCGGCAAAAGCCTTCTGTTGTTCCAAGAGGGCGTTTTCGCGCTCTTTTTCGGCTTGCTCGGCCAGGGCTGCGGCCTGCGTGGGTGTGCACATCATAAGAGAATACAAATGATGGTGATGGTGAAAGTTGTAGTGGTGGCATGCAGTATAAGGCAATCGCATACGCAGTTGTAAATTGACAGAGTGTTTCATCAGTGTGTTTTTTCGTAACTAAAAAAGACGAAGTCTACCTGTGCCTCCAGCCCTTCCCCGAGTTTGGCTTCAAAGCGCTTGGTGGCGAGCTCCAAGTCGGCCGCAGCCGCTGCTCGAAGGCGCGTCTCGAGCGCGTCCTTCTCCGCCGCAAATTGCTTGTCCTTTTCCGCCACAATTGAAACCCGAAGCTCCGTGGCGCGGGCTTCCGACTCCAGGGTGGCTCGCCGCAGCTCTTCGGAGTGCGACTGGCGCTGCTCCTCGAGCTGCAGCACCCCAAAGCGGGGGAGATAAAAGGAGACAATCATGAGAAGAGAAGCTTTAGTGGAGGGTCTAACATGCACCACGAGTTAGCAACAAAAATAGCTGTAAAAACGAAAGAGAGAGGCGAGAAATTTTCCTATGCTTCAAAAAAATGAATGCGTGCAAACTTAAGCTTTTAGAGAGCATCGCTACCTGCGTGGTCAGAATGCGCTTGAACTTCTCCGTGGTGTCCGTGATTTCCGACTCGCTTTGAATCTTGTACAGCTCGGCTTCCGACAAGAGTCCGTCGATTTTCGCGGTTTCATCTGCCAGCAGCGCCAGGCGCTTCTCTTCCGCCTGTATTAGAACACAAAAATGCGTGGAAAAGTGTGCACGCGGAGTCGTCGCGGCAACAACAACAACAAGGTAAAAAGAATTGACCACAGCATACAAGTTTTGTGCTGCCTCGTCATGTTATGTGTCTGCACCCAGAGACAGCACGGTGGTAAAAGGTTGGCAGCACAGTATACCTGGCGCTCGGCGAGGGCAAGTTTCTCGGAAAGTTCGTTGGCGTGGGCCCGCTCCATTTCGCGGGTCAGTTCCGACAGCCGGAGCGCCATTTCCGCTTCTTTCTCCGCCACTACCTGCGCCCCGCAAAATCCAATCATTTTTTAAAAAAAATAGCCACAACAAGGAAACACGCGAAAGGTTTAACGGTGCAGCGCGCAAATTAAGACAATGCTACGACTAGGAACTCCTTCTTCCGCCCCCTCCATGACAGTATTATTTATTGCATTAGAGGGGGATAAAACATGAGCGCACTAGAATGGAGATTCAGAAGCATTCATGGTACAGTACCCGCTCCAGGGCGTCAGCGTGGCGGTCGCGCTGTTCCCGCAAAGCGTCCTCCACGTGCAGGCTGGTTTGCTGCTCCATGTCCGACACCAGCTGGTTGAACTTGCGGTTGTACGTCACGGGCGACATGAAGCCCGTCGGCTCGGGCTCGCTGCGGCCGCTTCCGCCGTAGCTGGACTTGGTGGCTGAGGGCCGCGCGGCAAGCTTGTAGCCGGAAGTGGGGCTCTTGCGGATCGAGCCGGGCGCGTTCCCGTACGGCTCCATCTGGTTGTTGTTCCCACCGTACTGGCTGCGGTAAGGGCTTGCGGTGTTGCTGATCGGCACCAAGGCACCCCCACTGCCGCTGTTGTAGCCCCCGTTGTTGTAGCTGTTGCTGGTAGGCGACTGGTAGCTTGACCCGTAAGCACCACTGGTGGGGGAGCGGGCACCGGGCGACATCGAGGCTTGGCGCTGCAAAGAGTCCAGCTCCTTCTGGTGCTTCGAGCGCTCCGCAGCCATTTCAGAATCATACCTGGGAAGAGATACAACAGGAAGGGGGGGCGAGGGAAAAAGTGGGAGATTGAGTGGGTGCATGGACGCAAAAAAAGCGTGAGAGAAAGCAATCTCATTGCACTTCGCTGAGCACACTGATGCTTGATGCGTCATCGTGCACTCGCAGCTTGAATCGGCGGCTCTATATTTCTTGAGATTGTATCGAACTAATTTACAAAGGCAGAAAAGGAACGCTCATTCGAACGTGTTCTCTCACCGCTGCTTCATGAGGTTCATGGAGGCGTTCTCGGAAGAGGCCTTTTGTTGCTTGAGCTTTCCGACCAGCGCAGAGAACGACTTGGGCGACGTCATGTCTCCAGAGGCGGTGCGAAAGATCTGGGGGAAGAGTAGCAGCAGGAGCAAGAGCGGCAAGCAGCGACGATGTCGAAGGTGGCATTCGGTGGCGGTAGAGATGTGGGAAATGACGACGCAAACAGCAGCATCAGCAAGGAAAGCACAGCAGGCCAAAAAAGTGAGTGCGCGCTCGCCTTTAATAGGAAAAAGGCGGCGGCGCCAGACTTAATCAAGTTAATACTATTGGCTTATATTCAACCTATAAAGCGCAACAGTGTGCGCTGCATAACGGACTCGATTCTGTCACCTGCTCAACTGCCTCGGCCGAGGAGTCCATGCCCATCTGAGAGAGAGCTTCCTTTACGCCTTGTTTCGATAGCATGCCTGTCCCCTCGCTGCCATTTATATCAATTGAACGATCGAATCGAGAGTCAGGGCGGGAAGAATGATGGTCAGTGCTCATTATAATCCACCGCGTTATTGGTGAGTGCATTCACTCATTGAGGACGGAGAAAAGGGTGCACAATGTACTTACGGATCAAGCTTCTTGAAGATGGCCTCAACTGAGGGCTTTGGAGATTGCTGTTAAAGGGAGAAAAAGATGCAAACAAGTGAGTTTGTTTGCCAAATGTGTTAACTCTGGCGCTCCAGCCGCGAACAACTGACCATCGTCGCGCACCCACGCCGTGACTTCTGAGACAAACGATTTTCCAATCACAACGGCCAAACGATATTTGGGAAATAACCCGTAATTCTAACAAAAAGTAAACAACATCTGAACAAGCTGAAAGAAAGCGTACTGTTGTGTAAGAAGTAACGTAAGTAGTAAGTAGTAGCTTTTGTAGGAAGGTTACTATCTGTAGAAGAGCGGCTGGAGCTCTACTGCGAAGCTCATGACCTCGCCAGTCATTACCATCTGCTCTTCTATACACCGAAACTTCATTAGACAAAAAAGTTCGATGATCAGAGGAGGCTACTCACGGAACCCAGCTTGTTTTTGCTCGAAAGACGCTTCCTTCGACAATTCTTTCCTGAAAGATCCAAGCTATTGGCAGCAGTTTTATCAACGACGCGGCAACGAATCATTCGAGTAAATTGTTATTTAAGAATTTTGATCGATCTTTGAAGCTAGCTACGCCATTGCGCCTACAAGTTTTATTTTTATTTGATTTGTACGTAATTTCCGTCGCAGTTGGTTCGACGTTGACCTCAAGCTCGCAATCCGAGCTGTTCAAGCGGAGACGAAACCAAGCGCGCGAATACTTCACCTCGGTAGGTCCATTTATTATATTTACTTTTTTGTTCGACCACAACTGAAACTAAATGGTTGCTCTGTCTTCGGCTACGCTACCAGGTTGTGGGACGAGCGCATGGTGTGAGCTGCTTGAAGACGCGTTTCCGGATGGGGTGGTAACTCACCTGGATTACTCCAGCGCAGCCGTGGATGCGGTACGCAAGCGATTAGCGCAGCGCCCGTCATCGTCTACACCGCAGTCGATACTTGTCGGTGACGCCCGGGCTTTGCCGTTTCCGAATGGTAGCTTCGATACAGTGGTAAGTACAACGAATCCTATTCGAAGCATCGCAGGTGTCCTAGTATGTTGAATGCTGGGCCTTCTGTCGATGATACCGAATTGCTTGCGAGCTCAAACTTTTTTTCATACAGGTAGACAAAGGCACACTTGATGTCTTCCTAGCGTCGGGTGAAATAGACGACGCAGCTTGTGTGGTTTCGGAAGTCGCGCGGGTTCTCAGCGATAGCGAAGAAGCTGCGTACGTGATGGTCTCAGGCGAGGCACCTGAATTGCGAGAACCGAGCTTTAAAGCTGCCGCAGCAGGGCTAGAAAGGTAATGTATTTATGATCGCATTCTGAGTTGTACGAATTACTTTCTTCTTCTTCTTACCGGTGCTCGTGTATGTTATCCCGGATTTCGTCACACATGTTGGCACTCATCACGCAGGAGATGGAACGTATCCGCCCGAAATGTCAGCTTAGAGGACGCGCAATTTGAAGCGTTCATGTACACTGCGCGACCGCACACATCTCAATGAGCAGCAGGGCTCTCTAAGAACCCCAATTGTCGCCTGTGGCACACCAGCAGCATCGCTGAAATCGATTTTATAATTACGGGCGCGGGCGCAGTTATCAGGACGGCTGCGACGTATATAAAGTATAAGAATTAAGAATTGAGTTTTGTTCCTCTACCTCGTAATTCGGGCGCTGTGCAATAGGCAATAGTGCATTTAACTCCCTTGGGAACTAGGAATAAAGCTGTTATTTTAATCCTATTTCGACATAAAGTACGAATTATTTCAAACAACTAAAGGTTAAAGTGGCAACACTGGAAATGCACAGCTCGGCGAGCTAGCACATAGCAAAAGAAAACACGTAAATCTAAAGAGCAACCTCATTGGCATAAAAATCACGCCGCTGGGTACTTGAGGAAGCTGGCAAGTCAGGCGATAATGCTACAGCAGCACTTGCACTTCGCGCTTGTACAGATTCCACCGGTAATTCCGGAGGAGGAAGAGGCTCCATGGTGGGTGGTATTACACCGTGGTCGTTGGGGACAGGTGCGTCCTCTGAATCTTGGACTTGAGGTGTTGACGGTGGTTTCGGAGGAAGTTCGGCGAAACCAACTGACTTGGGCTTGGTGGCTGATGTAACCGATGGCTTTGGAACAGACGGAGCACCCCGCCGCGGCGGAGTAGGCGCTGCGAAAGATATGTCATCACCAACAACAACGCCACCGCCTCCCCCTCCTCGATAGTCAATATTATTGATATCATGTACTTCTTGGCTAGGCGCCGCAGCCTTGCTGGTGGCACTGGTAGCTCTGGTGGTTTTAACGGCTGATGTGATTACTGCTGCAGTACCAACGGCGCTAGTGACTGAAGCCGTAGATCCCGCTTTCGTCGCCGCTGCTGCTTTCGTTTCTTGAGCTTCTCGGCGCAACGAATGGGCAGCAAACGCAAGGTAAGCGGCGCACTCAGGCTCGGTGACAAACGGCCCATGCTCCCATGATGGCGATGGTTCAACAGCACCGCTACCGCTATCGCTACTCCTACTACTGGTGCTGGCGGCGGTGGTAGTACGAGGAGCATCATCACTGCCCGTATGGCCGCGACCGTAGCCGAGTCCTTCAAACAACGCTTCAGCATTTAAAACCGCTTGCGTGGCAGCTAAATCCCGAACGCCGAGGCGCCGGAAGATTTTCGTCGCGCGCCCGTCAGGACCGGTGCCAAGAACCGTGAAAGCGTTGCGGAGTTCCTCGGGGTTGAGCACCTGAAGAAGTGGGTAAAGATTAGCACACTTACAATGCCGGTGTGAATACGAGCGTGTAGTGTACAGAGAAACTGGCGTACACAGTAGTGCATATTTAAACATGAGTCTGAGTTATGTGCGAAATCAAGAATGCGCACGCACCCCATCGCCGTTGCGGTCTCCAGCAACAAATAAGTCTTCAGCGAGGGAGCGCACTAGGCCACCCACGGTATTTTTGGTAGCTTTGATTTTAGAGCCTTGTCGAGAAGTTGCTGCTAGTCCACTTGATCCAAACCCTGCTGTGCTCGCTGACCTAGCTAAGCTTGTAGCTGTCATTGTAGTGTTCGCTCCTGCATTTTTGGTAGCTGATGTTCCTAAAGCTCCAGGGTCTTGGCGACGGTGCCAAGTAGAATGATGTGGAGGTGCTCCGGCATCATGATTCAGTGACAGCAGCGGTGGAGGCAACGAAAAGTAACGCACGACTGCACTCGAAGGCACGCGGCGGCGTGTCCCGGCTGCCTCTTTCTCCTCTCCACTAGCAGTGTCACCTCCTCGCTTCCCCTCGCTTTCATCACAGCCATCACTCCAGCTGGCGGTGCCACCAGCATCAGACACGGGCGCGCAATTCACACCCTCACAGCGAAACCCCGAGGGCAGCCAAGCACGCCGAGCATGCGGCCCTGCTTGCGACAGCCGTGACGTGGTGGCCAATCGCAACGCTGCATTCTTTACCACTGGGAGTGGTGCAGTTGGCATTTTGGCAGCATCAGTGGTAAGCTTGCTCGGGGCGATGTTTTCCTTCGTAGCAGTTGTACTCTTGTCGGAAGCAGCATCAAGAGCGGAAGATGGCTCAGCGATCGTCGCTGCTGCTAATACTGGTGTTGAGGTGTTAGTTGAGGATGCACCAGCCTCAGATGCTGGTGACGTTGGTTGTTGTGGTGTCGTTGGAGTCTCAGCAGGGCTCAAGCGAGTTCCTCCAGCGCCTTGAGCAGCAGTCTCCGCTGCGAATCCAACATCAGGTGATGCTGGAATTGTCGCCTTGGGTTCCTTTGCTTCATCGCCTCCTCCTCTTTGCTCTCTTGTTGCGGCAGCGAGCGTCAAGCCGCTACCATTCTCATCGCCTTCATCATCCAAGAAAACAGCGCTGGCAGGTGCGCTACACAATTGGTAGTAGCTGCCGGGTACATAGGCGCCTGCTGCAGCTGCCACAACGCGCTGTTGTTGTTCCACTGCAGCTGCGACACGCGAGGCCGTGGTGACTGCTTGTTCTTCCTGCTCTAGTTGCTTTTGCTGACGCGCCCGGTTGGCTGCCCGGAGCCGCTGCTGGAGGTGGCGCGCGCGAGCGGCTGCGCGCTTGGCGTCCTCGTCTGGGTCTTCTGGAGGTGGCAAGGCTTTGCACCAAGAGTCGGCTAGGTGTTGGGCTTTCTGCGCCGCCACTTCTGTTTCTTGCCGTGCGTTCTCGGCAGCTGTAAAACTTTTGGCCCATGCTACCACCTGAAGTATGAATTTTCACCGCAAAATGTGCACACACAAATACACGCGTGCCAAGCAGCAATTGGTAAGAAGACACTCACAGCGTTCTTTCATTTGCGGCTGTAACAAAAAGCGGCAGCAGTCTTTGATTGCAGAGACGACTTCACAGCTCACCTTAGATTTCAAGTGGCGCAGCTCAGGATTAATTTCAAGCGCTTCGCGGTTCGCAATGCGCGAGTCTACCATGGCGGGTGGTGCTGGCTTGGGCGCTCGTGCTGCTGCCGCCGAAGCCGCCATTGTGTCGTGCGTACATGGACCAGTAGCTTGGGGTGGCACAGCACCTTGGGCGGCCGCCTTCAAGGTCTGATACTTTCCTTTAGCTGTGGCAGCTCGCTGGCGAAGTGCATGGACTTTAGCTTTGAGGGCTGGCTCAGGCGCGGCGGCTTCGGCTGCTCCTGCCTCGTTACCGGCTGCGATGCAGCGCACGAGTCGACTGCGGACAGCCTCAAGTTCAGCGGACGCAAGCTGAGATTTGAGAGAAGAAGCAGAAATAGAACAAAAATAATAAAATAACAAAATCAGAGGTCATCCAAATCTTAGCGTCTATTCAGGCAAGTTTAGCTACCTATGGAAGACGTTGTTTCTTTGTCGCACCTTGAGGTCTTTCGCAGCTCGCTTAACTTCTTCGCCCTGAACGAAACAGGAAATCGGACGCAAGATTAGGAATAAGTCGATAGAGCACCTTTTGAAGCAATATCGCGAAAACTTCTTCGATTACTCACCGCGTTTGTGAGGCGGGTGGCAGCTTGCTTCTTGCGGGTAGCTCTTACATTTGCACGGTTTGCATGGGCTAAGTTTTTGTAGAACGAGGTTGGTTTACTAGACCAGTGCACTTGATGGACGTCCATGGCAAAATCTTCCTAGCAGTTGGAGAATATTAGAGAGTTCTTGGATGTAGTACTTCGTCCAGGTTTAGCAAGAATTAGCCATTTTTACAGTTGGAGAAAGCCCAACAAGAAATTGTTCTAATATTTTGCAATGTAAAAATAGTGTCGAGCCAGCTCGCCAGCTCCCGTCCCCTCCCGGCTCCCCGCAGACTCTAGCTAGTAGAGAGCTAGAGGCTAGAGACTCCCCAGCTCCCCACCGCCAGCCGCGCCGTCAGCTTCTGAGCTTGTGCTCCAACCGTGAATAAGTCAAGGAGGCAAGGAAGAAGAGCGAGTGCGCGTGAGACTCGAGCAATAGAACATTACTACTAGTCCAAGAACGTATTTGCTCCCCTTCACGAAGCTGTGCTCGTCAATCAACGAGCAGGTCAGTGCGCGAAGCTGCTTGAAGGCTTCTATCGACGTTGGGTGGTACTTGTCTTTTGAGGAGTTTTAACGGAGGCCAGCATCCATGTTTAAGAAGCGTGCTCCAAAAGGGAATGTGCGGAAGCGCGAAGAGGGTGCGCCCACCGCTAGTGCTGATGCCGAGGCAGATGCTTCGTCAGCCGTTGTTCGTGACGAAGGCCCAGCCCGAAAGCGTGTCAACGCATTCTCCACGGGCGGCGTCAGCGGAGAGCGCTCGAAGACGGAGCTAGCGACTCTGCTGGCTGAATCATCAGAAGGCGCAAACAAGCACGAGTATGGCGGCACTGCCACCGCTCAAAACGAAATCGACACGGCGGCGGATCGGGACGCTAGGGCTATCTTGGAGAGAGCAGTAGCTCTGCAGCAAGACGGGGGAGCAACGTATGTACATCTTAGGCTTTTGGCTGCGTGCATGGGTTATTCGTGAAAGATGCTTACATTTTGCTGATCCTGTTGTATTTCTGCTACGTGACTAGACTGTACTCAACCACCCATTTCTTCTTGACCATGAGCAGGATTGGCGCAGATGGTGAAAAGCTTTACCTGGGCCAGGCAGCGTACAACAAAAACGTCAAAGACGCTCAAATTGGCAACGCCAAACACTCAGGCACTCAAGGGCCCGTGCGGGCGCCTGCTTTTTTCCGCGCAACTTGCCGGTGAGTGCCAACCTCTCTCTAGTGAGTGTGCTGTACAGTGGAGAGAGCGTGCATTCTCATTTTGCCTGTTTGGATTTGATTCGAGCTGGGTTTTGGGTGCTTGAGGCTGATATGTTCCCCTCTACGCTATGATGAGATGCTTTCATTTTACTTATGAATAAATCCGAGACAACAAATACCTCACTTGTGCTACATGTGTGATGTACCAGGTTCGACTACCAGCCAGACATTTGCAAGGACTACAAAGACACAGGCTTCTGTGGCTTCGGAGACAGCTGCAAGTTCATGCACGACCGCGGCAACTACAAGAGCGGGTGGCAGATGGAGAAAGAGTGGGAAGCGCAGCAGGCGCGGCGGAAGCAAATGATTGCCATGGGCGTGGATCCAGACGAAGAAGACGGGGAAGGCGGCGGTGGTGGCGACGGCGGTGCCTTCGCAGTGACCGCCAAGGACGTGATGCCCTTTGCGTGCCACTTGTGCCGTGGGCCATTCGTGAACCCGGTGCGAACCCAGTGCGCGCACTACTTCTGCGAGCGCTGCGCCGTGGAGCGCTACAAGAGTGGCACTGCGGGCTGCAACGTGTGCGGCAAAAACACGTCGGGCATTTTCAACGCGTGCCGCAAACTCAATGCGCACGCGGCCAAGCGTGGAGGGTTTGAAAAACTCTTTGCCGAAGAAACGGCCCTCGCGGAGGGCGCCGGCATAGACACTGAAGTCAATGGTAACGGTGCCGTAAATGGTGCTACTGGAGGCAAGAATGATAACAGCGGCGACAATGCATTTGACGGTTTCGACGAAAAGAAAAGCGGGGACAATGACGTGCCAACACCGGCCGCGCGAGCCGCAGCTCTAGCAGCAGCCGCAGCCTCCGCGGCAGGTGCTGCCTCAACAACTTCCAGCGCACAGTCCGCGGGTGGGGCCTGGGCCGTAGTGGATGACGCGGAAGAAGAAGGGGTGGCCGCGCTACTCGAAGCAGAAGCCATGAAAAAGGCCGAAGCCGACGCTGCAGCCGCCGCAAAAGCCCGAGAGGAAGCCGACGCAGTGGCAGCGGTGGAGGCCCAACGAGCCGCCGAAGCGGCGCGAGCCAACGAAGCCCAGGACGCCATGGCTGCGGCGGCTCAGAAGCTGGGATGGGTGGAAGTCGTCGCTCACGGCCAGCGGTACTGGCACCACGCAGCGCGCAATTGCACTTCCCGCGCGCCGCCTCCCGAAGTGCTAGCTGCCTTGAGCGCCACCCACCCTGGCGGTGACGGTGCTAGTAGCGCTGACGGCAGTAGCAATGCGGCAACCCCTGCGGTTTCAGGGCCAACAGTTGAGGCTTCGACTTCTTCGGGATGGGTGGCTCAGAAGGATCCAGCAACAGGCCATACGTATTATTTTCACCCAGTGACTCGTGAAACCAGCTGGGAACCCAGGTGAATGAATTCAAGTAAGAGATAGACTACACAGCTCCGAATTTAGGTCAGTTTTTAGTGCGAAGTAGAAGCGAAATGGCTACTCGAATAACTGATAATATTGCGCAGCTCGCCTTGGATTCTAAAGCCGCCGATTAATACGTAATACAAGTAACACACCTCACACCCACATCCACAAAATACATGAAGAGTCTTAACACAACACTGGGCTGAACTTCTGAAACCCCATGAAATTTCTCGGAATGGCAGATAGCTGAACCGGTTCCTCTAGAAACTTCTAGGCTTATGAGCTATAATTCTCCAGTCCACCCAGGACACAGAAATGGAGCTGGGTAACCCCAGGTGTAATTTACGAGCAATAAGGGAGAGAATTGCTGCGTTAGAAAGCATCACAATTGTTTCATATTTGCCGATTGTGCGATAATACCTTCAAGTTAAAGCTCTTAGTCTCTAAGTACCACACTAGCAGGCTAGCAGCGCACGTGGGGCGCTTGGCCTTATTTCTTTCGTACTCCACCTGACGTCTATTGTAAACGATATACCGCGATGTACTTAATCTCTTACGGCCGCGATGTACTTAATCATATCAGCTAGACGAATGCCTTCTTTTTACTGTGCACTGATTTTGACTCGAGAATGTTTTGAAGCAGCGCAGTCCACCAGGTATTCATCTCTGCAAATCCGCCTGGGCAAGCTAATTTTCTGTAGTGTAAACAGTCTGGGCCCGTGAATCCCAAGCTACCTGGGGCTGCTGTTGGATCGATGTGAAGATCTGGGCGGTTTTTAGCCATTTCTTCAACGCCCATGGGCAAAGCTCCCGCAATATTTGACCACAACGGGTGCGCAAGGCGATTCAATTTAGGGAACACATCCCACTGCCATTGACGACTTTTTTGTTCGTTGGGTGCCTTGGCACGCTCATCGCTCCACAGCTTGCGCAACTCTTGGTCAGAAGCAGGTCTATCGGATATTGACGCGCAATTCGGGTGGGCAGGCGCCGTGGAACGGTAGATCAACATGGGTGCATTGCCCTTCATGGATGTTGTTTCTGCCACCATGGTCGCCATGAGTCTAGTTTCGTTTGTGTACGCTTCTTCGACTTCGTTTCGATTACGCTTTCCATAATGAGCGCCCCAATTCACAATAATTACATCAGGCTTTAGTTTCTGCAGTTCTCCGCGAAGATAAGCAACATCGTTGGGAATCATTTGATTTGAAGAAAAGTACGATATTTCAATGGAACATTGCTGTGCTTGTTTTACAAGTTTGGCCATATCTGATTGCCACAGCCGCATGAGTCGATTTCCTTCTCGATTTGTGCGTGCTCTCAAGGTGGAGGGCCTTGCGAGGGTTTCGAAAAACGCTGGAGGACGACCACGACTAGCGTCCGTGGCGTTTGATGGAAGATATATGGGTTTAGCTCTTTGATAGGGAGGGACCGCTAGG
>Ga0307931_1000890_pt1 | contig 19726 bp, 27 predicted proteins | sample OrgLakmetageno47_FD_201816 | JGI IMG/M metagenome (GOLD analysis project Ga0307931, IMG submission 201816) | Saline water microbial communities from Organic Lake, Antarctica - #47 | ecosystem: Environmental > Aquatic > Non-marine Saline and Alkaline > Saline | place: Antarctica: Organic Lake...
ATTAGGGTGGCCAAGAATACCCCGTCTTTCCCTCTCGGCCATCCTCTCTTCTCATAAAAGCAAACTCGTGAGTAGAAGACCATCTTCTACGGCAACTTCTGTGCGGCGCGGTGTGCAGCTTCGAAAATTTTTTCTTTTCGCCCTTCGGGTGGGGCGAGCCTCTGAGAGAGTCTCTACAGCGATGCTTTGCCCCCAAATACCCAAACTTAGGTAGTAGGTAGTTAGGTAGAAGCGGTTATTGGCAGATGATTATGTAGGCATCTAGTAGTTGATTAACTGATGTACTCTTGCCTCCTAAGTGACCGACCTACTTGTAAAATTGGTTGATTGGTGAAGTGTTGGATTCGGGGGGCGCCGAGTGCCGACTGCCTACAGTGCCACCGTCTACTGCACAGTGCTTTCCTAATCTGAAGGATTTGCTTCTGTGTCATTTGGGTTCGGATTAATGCGTGAATTCGATAAGTACAATTCACTTTTGCTCATTTGCTCAAACTGTGCGGAAAGTCCTCGTTCCGGGTGTATCATAATAGAGAAGCAGAAAAATGCTCTCAACTCTCGTTCTGCTAGCGGGTTCTAGAACTTCAGTAGAACAAGGGAACTGATTCATGATATGCAAGTCCAAATTTGAACTTTCACCTCCATAGCATGGCAACCTACTCCTAATCTCCTATGCCGCAGGCCTAAGGGACTGAAATTTGAAGGCTGATAGGGAGATGTTCAAAGCAAAGGAACTAGCACTAGAAGAGGAGCTCATTAGGCTGCCATGGCCGAGTCGCCATTGAAATCATGGTGGCGGCCTTTAGTGGCTTGCTCTCAACACATATCGCCCGGAACTATTATACTGCTCAGGTGTTTAGATTGGATTAGATCAGATTAGATTTGCTCCTCAATTGCAAAGAAATGTTGTTGCTGTATGATTCAAAAGGTACTATGCTAGCAACAAGTGACTCTGCAGGGGGAGAAAAGCAGCAGTGGCTCGGGGCGTCGTCTACAGGGTGATCTGCAATACGACGAGGATTTTTCTCACACGCAGACCAATCAGCGATCTTGGACCGAACAGACAGCAGATGGCTGATGACGCAGCTGTCGCCGAAGCACATCCGGCTATCATAACATCGAAAGAGACTTACTGAAGCAGCCACCTTCGCTACGGCCTTTCGGTTCTGTTCGCTCGCCAAGAAAGAGAAAGAAGAACTGCATGTGGGTCTGACTCAGTGTGCTTCCTGTCCCATCGAAGTCCCCTTATTGCAACAAATAGCAAAAAGCTGCGTATTAATGAATCCTCCAGAATAAGTCTGACTGGGCTGAGTGCAAAATTTGAGACAGGCCCCGAAGGGCCGGAATTAGTAGACTAACAGGTAGAGAAGAAGAGCAAAGCAGCGCAAACTAGACCTAAGAAGCTAATCAGGCGCACATGCCCGAGTGGCCATTGAAGATTGAAGTGCACTCTTTCGTTTTCATATTCGTCCGTCTTTACTTCTATGAACCCCGCAGGATCAATTCTCGGCCTTGATATTTTCAAACATAGGTATATCCCAGGATTCCTTCGGTTGCACATCATTGTAAGTAGTTTCTGCAGCATATTCTCCCCTGAAACTTACAGGCCACTGATTCGCTAAACTCACTTACTGCACAGGGGGGAACTAAAGAAAATTTAATTTTATGTTATCATTATCCAGGGCCCCAGTGAAATACCCGGATGCTCCTTATAGTAAATTTTAGGGCAAATTGGGGCCTTCTGGACTAGTTGGTGGTATTAATAACGTTATTTTTCAGCCCCTCCCCCCTCCCCCCTTTGTGTCTGTACTATCTGTAGTACCGTAGCTACGGTAGACACTACTGTACACTTCTGTTGCGAATCCATGAATCCATGAATGCGCCAATGATGCGCCCTGCTGATGAGCTGCTGATGAGTAGAGCTACAGTAGTAGCTACAGTAGTAGCTACAGTAGCTACAGAAGCTACTTACTTACTTACTTACTTACTGTAGCTAGCTAGCTAGCTAGGCTGTGCTCATCGCGTAGGAATTAATTTTTTGGCCTACCCTTAGCAACCATCCGAATGAACTCCATGAGGAGAATGGTATTTTCTACACACTTGATAATACGTAGCAGTATAAGTTAGCTTCATCCCTTCTGTAGAATCTCGCAGCGGTTCAGTAATATAGCGAAAGCTTTTTAGTTCTGTAGTTCCTTCTCGAGTAGCTGTAGCTTTTGTACTGAACAAATTCGACGCAGTTTACCAGCATAGAAAGTATATTTGTTTCTGCAGCTCGGACTTTTCGTGATCCAACAAGCATCTTGTAGAATGATGAGATTTCTCAGCAAAATGCTGTTCTTAATATGGCCCATGAGAGTTTTCATTGCACACGAAACCCATAGCACCATAGAATCGTCTCTGATGTTAGTACGCACTGCCCGTTCGGCGATCCTACGAGACCATTTCAACGGCGTGCACAGCGTGGCTGTAGGCTTATGGATGAACGATTGTGGGCGATTAGTACTCGTCAAGAAACTTCGTGATGCTCGCCTGAATAATCGATCATTTGTGGTAGCTTTTGGCGGTACATCCATAACAGCTGGGCACGACAATTATTTGAACCAAACGTAGGTGTTGCCCAAGTCAAAAACAGCGCGATCTCCCTTATATTCATTTCTGCTTTGTTCACCTTGCCACACACTTTGCACAGATACCCAGAAGTATTCCGCCGGCTGGCAGCCGAGCCGTTTGCCAATGCTGGTATCAACCTTACAGTGCGCAATGTAGCTCATGGCGCAAACCCGCATTTGCCTTACTCAGCTTGCGTCGCTGCTTTTTATGGCATTGACGCGGATGTGGTATGCGTACGCTTGTAGTTGCAACCCATGAAATAGAGGTGTATCAAATTGCCAACTGAGCTGGCGAGTAAGGAGAGTCACGCATATGAAATAAGCAACAATCATTACGATGCTTCTTGGGTCAGGTATCGATTGAGATGAAAGTTATGAGCAAAGCCAAAGCAACGAGCCGATCTCATGCAGCTAATCACAAGGGAGGTTTACGCAAAGAAAGAAGAGGAAGCCATGAAAGTTCTGAAGCTAGAGAAGGAGCTGATGCAGATGCTGCACCAAACGAAGTCAAAGCTTCGCTGTCGGGAACGTCTCCCAGTGCTACATCAAGACAAGATTTGGCTCGTTGGTCATCGCCGGCCGGCATGGCAGAAGTCCTAATTCGGTTTGCACTCCAACTGCCGTCACGACCACTTGTGCTCTTCGTTGATGGCGTGTAAGGCAGTCATTGCGACCTCATAGCATGCTCCAAATTTCATTCTTTTTGAACTTGATTGATTTATCGCTAGAGACAATTTTTCCATTATATGCCGCTTGGCTCATTTCAATGAATGATCTCCTCTGCCATTGACTGTTCTGAGCAGCAACATATTTGAATTGTAACATGAATTCAGTTATTCGTGAGCTTCTTCACTCTGATATTTATGAGTCAGTTATGGCAGGTACGGTGGTCCGCGGCAAAAGAAATTGGTAGGCCGCACCCAGGCACCGCCGTCGAATTGGCCTCATCTGGACTCAACTGTGGCATTCAATCATGCAAATCCAGCGCATGCGCAGGTACATTCATGTTCTATGTGATGATGTTCCTTTACCTTAACGTGGCTCTTTTGTGTTGTTTTGAACCTCAGAGCTTGCTGAGCCACTACCGTGATTATGGGCTTCAGCGGCTCGACTTGGGTGTCGCGACGTGGTGAAGATCATTCGTCTTTGATTTACTTTCATCAATTTCCGTAAAGACCCTAATTCTAGATCCTTTGATGAACCAACCTAGGTTCGTGGATCACTTTCATAATGCAGCTGAGCTGGCTACTTACGTAGCGAGCAATGGAAGCAGTACCAACAAGACACCAATCTTCCCTGGGTCACCCCCAGTGACGCCATCGCAATCGCTCGCTACTAAAGATGCGAGAGCTCGACCACAAGCTCATGACCTCGCATCTCAACCTAATCCTTTCTCGTGGGCGGCTCTGAACCATGGCAAAGCTTTTGAGCACATTGGGTGAGAGCTCGCTTCAGAATACATTGCCAACTCAAATAGAATTGTTTATCTTTCTGTAGCCCTTAGGCTTCCTAGTCTCAGTCTGCTCATGGCTTTAACACTTCACCAAGTCAGGGTCCGTCGTTTTTTTTTGTCAGGTGGCACCCTGGGCCTGGTCATCACGCATTGCGGGGCGCAGTACTCGCTGACAACTATCTCGCAGCTCTTGAAACTGTTCTTCAAGAAGAGCTCAACACAATAAACAATGTGCATCTGGAGGACCAGCGCGCTTCCCCTAAACCAACCTCATCGTTGCACTTGCCACCGCCCCTGCTATGCGCTCCATGGCTCTGCACGGTGGCACCTCACTGCGCGTCTACTTACATACCTCGTGCGCCCGGTGATGCCAGCAGCCTTGGACATCTTGTGCACACAGATCTTTCAATACCCAATTTGCACTCTCCAGAGCCCCTCGATATCGATGGCCAGTCAACTACTGCCAAAGGAGCTCGAATTAGAACCGATGGCAACGTTGTTCCCGGGGGCACTGCCAGAATTGAACACGATAGTCAGAGTAGTAGCAGATGGCGACATTTACTCTTTAGTAAAACTTTGTCGGCAGTTCGACGAGCCTCAGAGCAGCACCGCGGGTACCTTGACCGCAAGTACGTGCTTCAAAGCCCGCCTGGCTCTACAGCTGAAGTCCAAAATAGCGACAGATTCCGCCTCACGTTACGTCTACCGCACAGCCATAGTACAAATACTGCACGAACCAGCCCACAGTATAATTTTCCCGGACGTTCCGGCGACGACGGCTCAGCCAGCTTAGCTCCGGTGAACGATACAAGCAATAGCGACGATGTGCGACAGTTTATAAGCCTTTGCTTCCCCTGGACGGGCCAATATCCTCCGTCGTGGTTGCCCATTAGCCCTACCTCCGTACGCATCCGGATAGATGGGGTATTAGTTACCAATCGATCAAATACACTTCGCTTTGCTGCGACCGATGAAGCTGCACCCATGAGTGATGGCCCCTGTGCTACAATTTTCATTGGTAGTTCTCATAGTACTGGTGGAACGTCCGAAGAAGGCTCATCACAACGCCATACCGAATGGAGAACTGACTATAGCCGCAGCTTCAGAAGGAGACAACGTGACAGTAGCACAAGCACAAGGAACCAAGATTATCGCGGTAGTAGCAACAGAAATGTGTATACAGTTGACATCGAGCCCGCTACTCCACACAAGCAAATAACTTTATCTCATGTACTTTGGCGTTGAGATTGAATTCTTATGGATATGAAACAAAGCGGATTTGAATCAATTGCTTCTTAGCCAGTGCCATCATACTGTCGGGCACTTTTGAATCTAACGTGCGCATTTGCGTGTAATATTCAGTGAATTGCAGCGGTGGCCTCCAAGATTTGCTGCCTACGGGCACCGGAAATAAATATTCGAAGTATGGAAACAGAACAGTAGAGTAGATGTGGAGCTTAAAACTCAAAAAATTCTTTAGCTTTTTTCGAGATACAGTCAGCGCTGTCTTTGTTATACATGCGCGCTTACTTGTGGCAGCTGGAATCTGGAATTAAGTATATAGTAATCCACTCAAATAGCGAAGTGAATATGCTTGTACATGCGTATCTGCTTGAACTGCCTTTGTCTTGGTTATTCAATACATGCAGAGTGTTGAAGGCTATCTGTAAAACTTTTGAACTGTATTTACTCATTTCATTATTAAGAAATTGAGGACACTCAGCCCAGTCAGACTTGTTCTGGAGGGTTCATCAAAACGCGCAGCTTCATGCAACTTGCTGTTGTTTCTTTGCAATTGGGGAGTATAATCTAGTTTATCCAATCTAATCTAATCTAATCTAATGATATGTCATATTCAGGTAATATGACTTTGCGTATTTCACACTTACTACTTATCGTACACCATGGGGCTTCTTTTCGTTCTCCCTACAGAATATACATCGTTTTGAGATAGGCTCCAAACGCAGCTTTATGCTATTTGTTGTTGTTTCTTTGCAATTGGGGAGTATAATCTAATCTAGTCTAATCTAATCTAATCTAATCTAATCTAATCTAATCTAATCTAATCCGAAGGGCGGGAATCAGAAAGCTAACAGATAAAAAGGCATTTTGTGGGATTCGAATCCTCGCCCGAAGACTGGTGCCTAAAACTGCTTTGGTTTTGTCTGTGGGAATGAAGTACAGCAGTACTACAGTACAGATCTGTACAGTACTTCTGTAGCTACACTGTATCGTTTTGTCGTTTTGTCGTTTTGTCTGTTGTGAGAATTCTGTTGTGAGAATGAAGTACAGCGGTGCTATACAGATACTGCAGCGGCGTGCGCGCCGCCACGCCACGATCAACGTAGTTGATGTCAGTGACGTGACAAGGTGTCAGAACATGGTTGATGTCAGTCAGTGACGTGACGACGTGTCAGAACATACGTAAGGTGTCAGAACATATGTACCCAGATAAGAATGTGATGTGACGGACGGACAAAAATCTTTGGTAGGCAGTTTTTGGTCGTGGTCGCATAAAACATCATAAAACATCAATCTACGTTGATCTATCTACTGTACAGCAGTAGACTCAGCTACAGACAGTAGAGTCAGGCAGACGCAATGAGGAAGAATCTGGAGGCCGCATTCGTAGTGCTCTTGGCGGCGCCTCTTTCCTTGGGCTGGTCACCTGCGATTGTTCATCAAGCTCAGATAGCTCGAGGCAAGACTCTAGTATACGCCAAGAAACGTGTACGAAAAGATAAAAGTGGCAGCTCGAGCCCGGATCTTTCATCCTCAAGTAGACCAATACCCTCACAGAGCTCAATTGACGAAGACAAGCTCTCATTAGAGGAATGGATGGAACTTCAATCGAGAAAAGCGGCTAGGATGGAAGCAAATTCCCAGGTGCGTTGCTCGCGAAGACGTACTGTATGCGGTGCGTAGTGTGGGTCATCTTTCGAAGCTACTTGACGAAAACAACTTGATTTTTTATTTGTCTGGTTCAAGGTGGAGGAGGCCGTGATAATTCCTGAGGTGAATGAACTTTTAGAAAAGCGCAATCGCAAGTCGAAGTCTAGCGGACTCGACCTCGACGCTTTCATCACCGACGACAACGATGGCATCCAAGTAAGCCCAATTGCACCAAAGATGAGAGGAAAAGTGGTGAATGCATGAGAAATGGCTGCGATTGTAGAGCACACAAACCTTAGCGAATAAAGCGGTTGTATTACTTTCATAATGTATTGGCTAGACATGAATCCTTGATCAATTATTCACTTTGACTGTATTCTGCTTATGCTCCCCCTCCTCTTCTGCATTTATCTGTTGCACACCCAACGCTTCTCATATTTCTGCAGCAAACACGATTGCCCGATTTCGATGAAGTCAAAGCACGTCGCGCCGCTCGATCAACCGAAGAGGGTGTCCCAGAGCGCTCTGACAAGAAACTAGCTGGGGCACCTGCATCACCTGAGGAGGAAGCACCAGTTGAGCGCGTGGTCAAACTCATTGGAGCGATTCTGAACCCTCCTGTCGCGCCAGAAAAGGCGCGCGCTTCGGATGATTTTTTCGACAAAGGCCTCGGTCTCCTGGTGAAAAAGTCCGTGTATGCGTGCTGTGTCTTGCTTGTGCTGTGGGAGGTGTATCTCTCTTCAACCGCGTTCGATCGAAAAGCTCCTATGATCTCGGTTGAAGAGGCCCTTGTGGGATACCCAGTGCCAGCGAAAACTGTGATGTGAATGAACGGCGAACGGCGGAAGCTCCCGTGGATAATCCAGTGTACTTCTGATTTTGGCGAGGCAACCGCGCTACGGATAGCAGGGAGTATATTGGATTTTCTCAACGGGAGTTAGGAGGGAAATGGATGCAGAGCCCTTGCTGGATGTCAAATGATAAGGACGCAATTTCGGAATATCGAATTTGGTCGAACACCAAACCAAATAGCTAAAGAAATCATTGAATATATCAGAAAAAGTAAAGTGGTTATATTCGGCTTCCCTATTCCCCAACTCGCCAGGATAAGCCATTGAATCCCATCATAAGTCCCGTCTAATGGTAAGTCACAAATATAGGTACTATAACTTTTTTTTAAAAAGCCAGATTTAGTTGTAGTCTAGTTCCTCTTCTGCGGTCGGGATCTCTTCTTTTGAGAAGCACTCTCAGAGCACAGAAGAGCGTGCCGCTTTAGACCGAAAAGCCACTTGGGCACGTGTACCTGGTTAATGATTGGATTCTCTTCCTGGTGAACGCTGTATTGCTTTGTCTTTCTGCCTGTCAGCCTTTTAATTCTGGTCCCTCGGGGCCTGTGTCAAATTTCTGAAGACCAAGGCAAATGCCAACTAGCACCTAGATTAAAAGGTTGGCTTTGCGAGAGGAAGGTATTGCAAGCTATATTACGCACTGCGCATGTAAGTAATATAATAATCGATAGTCATCACGTCGTACTTATTATAATTGGCCCGGAAGACTCTACAAATGCTGACTAGATAGCACACTGTCTATTAGTTATTAGATCCAGTCCCACTTCGGGAGGGGTTTAGAAAAATCCTAGGTCACAAAAGGTAATTATTCTGCCCTTCAACTCTTTGTTATTCTTGAATGTACGCTTTTCAATTATTGTGAATGCATGCGCGCACAGGCTTCTGTGCCAAATTTCACTCAGATGAAGTGAATGCATGCCCGAGTGGCCATGGAAGTGATGGCGGCGGTCTAATTTCAAGGGATATTTCGCTATTGCCAAGAATTGGCCTATTCTACACGTATGTTTGGGGTTTATTATGAGTAAGGAATACATATAGCAACCATTCCATTTGAGAGGTCAGTCAGAACTCATTCCAGTAGAACCTCATGTCAGTCTCCTCCTGAGCCCCCACTGGGCTTCGTAACTAGACTAGCGAAGTAACAAACAGGATTCCATCAAGTTCGCGTCTACAGGGTCTCCTGGGCTAGACTAAGAGCTATTTTAGTTTTCAGAAAGGCAAGGAGGACTTCTTAACTTCCATTTCTGTACAATTCTTTATGCACCTTCCTTGAGAATTACTCCTGATGTTATTAAATTATTGCCGGGTCGAGAATTACAGATAAAGGGGAGCTCAGAGTTCAAATCGGATCAGGTATCCCCTATTTCTCTTTCTCTTTTCTAAGCCTCTCCCGAGGGGAACTGGATTCACTGACTCGAAGATATAGCACCATATACCGTACAGTACCATCTAGTCGGTGTCTGCGGAGTCTCGCGTCTCTCGAGCTACACTATAAAATATGGCTCGGGGTCCGGGATACTTGTGTTTTCCTTTTCCCGTGCTTGTATAACACGTTGAACATATACTTCCATCGGCTGGACAAAGCTGCTTCGACTGTAAAGGTGAAGTATTGCATATTATAGATAGGGACGAAAACGGTGCGGTAGCACCAGGATACATACACAAAACAAAAACTTTAGTCGTATTCGTGCATATCGAAGAATATTGCTTGAGCCGACGCCTACAAGTCCAATACATCCGAGAATGAAGTGGCAAATGAATTATTCTTTGCAACTTTCTTTTTTGAGCTTTTAAAGCTCTTCTTGAAGTCAATAGTTTGCTGGCTTTGGCTCGATGAAACGAATTTACCACTTTCATGGGCCTTCAAAAGATCATCGAAACTTTCAAATCCAAGTCTAGCCAGACGTGCCTACAAACAGGATGCAAGGTTAAGAGGATAACTAGAAGGAGATTTGAATGGAAACGTTCGTTCCCTAAAGTATGTAACTTACCGCACTAGCACTCGAATTGAGTTCGGACCGAGTCGTGTTCCACTTGATAGGACTTAATCGCGCCTTCAACAGATACCGAATGCAAGAAAGGAACTCTGCAAAATTGAGGTCTCCAGTCATATTTTCGTCGAAGAAAAGCACCACATTTTCAACTTCGTCTCGGCTCACATTATCATACACTAAAAAGACGTTGATGAGGTACTTTACAAATGGACCGACCTGGTGAAGACGGTGCAGAAGTATATGAGGTAGTGAATATGTCAATCATTCAATCATCTAAACCACAACTTTCTATTGGAAATTGTAATGCGGTAGTATGGCGGCAATAGAAATGGTATCACTGCCACGACACTAAATGAATCAGGGAAAATCGCGCGCGACAGGACTAGAAGGCCGAAAACGCACCAGAAGGCATAGCACTAAAATATGTCTGAAACTCTAAATGCGGAATTAAATTTTAGAATGTAGTACCTCATTTAGGTCCAGGCGGCCTTGACCATTAATGTCCATCAGCTTGAATATGCCGTCAATTATTTGGATCTTCTCGCTGTCGAAAAAAATGCATACTTCAACGTCCTCTCGCAGGATGGCGATATGCGACGCAAGCTCTAGGCGATCTGCGACCTCGTTGCTGAACTTTTGAGTGCTTTGTTCAAACTTGATGGAAATCACACCAATGAACATCGTTGGCAAGATCATGCCTCCGAAAACTACAACTGTGCCGACGAATAAAGCGGCGAAGTAGCCAAAAGCTTTGGGATCCTCGCATGGATAGTCGGGGCTGAGTGGGTAGCCGCTTAGTGATGGGTAAACGTCGCAACCGTATATGTTGATACGCATCACGACATCCCATAAATCAAGAGTCGAGATTATAAATATAGTCAAGAAAGATTGTAACAATCCCCCAAAATAAAATGGATCATGCTTCGAAAACAAAATCATGCCACAACATGCTGCAATGTAGTTGAAGATACAAATAAGGATGACCATCCATTTGACAGCTCCAAGAGCCTCGATGAGAGCGTTGACGATCGACCGAAGACGTGGAAAGGCGCGGGCAACACGTAGCACTCGCAGAAGGTAGACAAGGCGGAAGACGACAAGGAATTCGATCGCGAAAACGTTGCTGATGCGAGCCCAGCCGTTGAGAACAATGAGTAAATCTAATTGGTTCCATTTGTCCTTGAAGTACCTTTGCGGTCTCTGAATGAAATATTAAAAACAGGAGCGGATCGGATAGGACAAACAAAAGGTGAAAAGGAGAGGAGCTTTAAAATACAAAGGATTATGAAGTGCAAGTGGAGAGACTATCAAGCATTTGAGTATGCACGGCATGACAAACCTCGCCACACGCGAAGATCTTCACGAAACATTCAAAAGTGAAGGCAAGTAGGCAACCAAAGTCAATCGCCTTGTTCATACTCGGGTCTCCTCGTTTATCAGTTTCAACACCCACGGTAATAGCAGCAATAAGTACAGTCATTGTAATGAAATTTTGAAAGATCTGAGAATCCACCAACTTTTGAGACATTTTCTTCACGACATCCACCATGCGACCAAAGTTAGATAAATCGTTGGCTGATACAGTGCAGCTTGCCTCAACAATGCCTGTGCATCTGCTTTCGCAAAGAAGCTACCCCGTCGTGTTTTTTTCGCCTTTGCGGCACTCAGTTTTGGTAGTAGAGTAGGCCGAACTCGAGACCAAACTGACTTGTTTTCCGCTGGTAGAGGCACTCCCTCGTCACACACCTCAGGTGACTGCATAGGTGACTGCAAACCACTGTCCAAACTCAAACGTAATCCGCTGTCTAAGCTGATGCTTGAATTTAAGCTTTTTTTAAACCTATTATTCTCATAGACTTGGTGAACTGGGAATTCAGACTCATGAGATTTACTGTCGCGTGTTGATCGCCGCTCAAATACTATACCATCATGCGTCTTACGTATCAAAAACTTCTCTGCTACGTTAGGATTTTCGATGCCCATAGCAAAGTCCACAGCCATCCGCAAGATGCTCTCCGGGTTCGCGAAGGCTTGCATTGCGATATTTCTGCCTTCGTTATAATTGGAGACATCTCTTTCGGCTGTATATTTGTTGTATTCCGTGAACATTCCAATTGTAATCACGCCAATGAAAAGTGAAAGAACCACCATTCCCGCCAGGATGACGAAGGTTGTGAAGAAAAAGAAAGTTGCCCACCTCTGTGGTTGGGGGGATACACAGTGCCAAGTTGCGAACCTGAAGTCTAGCATTGTTGGGCTCGACCGCGCCTTTCCACTCTGCAGGGGCTCTTCAACGCCGTTTATATAGCCGTTTCCCGCGAATTTATCGCACCCATGAAATGACAAGAAGGCAACTGGCGCCCAGTTCGTGAACGTTGACACCTGGAATAGAGTCTGCACGATGCGTAAAGCAAAACGTTAATTCAAAGTTGCAAACACTCTCAAAGCATGACATCAAGGGATCGACAAACTTACCAGCATTGCAGTCGCTACGTCGTTGAAGTTCGCCGGGTCGTTCTCAGCAAATAATATAACACCGATGACTGCGTATACGTAGACCAGCAACACAAGAAGGAGGAGAATGTACCAAGCGCTATCAATGGCCGAAGCGAGTCCTTTCACCATGACTCGCACCTATGTCCACAATACGCGAGGGAAACGTCGTGAGATATCATTCCCTCAGGATTAAAAGTTCAAATCGTTTAATTGCATACCTCGGGAACTTGTTCAACAAAATCGAACAAGCGTAAAAGCCGTGCAAGTCGGAGTACTTTGATATTTGACGCATCCTCACTGCCTCCAAAGAATGGCGAGAAAATGGTCGAGACAACCACAATTACGAAATCAAAGGTGTTGAAATTTCCGTCTTTCTCAGACATGAAATATACCCACGGTCGAGTGCCACACGAAAAAATCTTGAGCATAGCTTCCAAAAAGAAAACGAAAAACGTGATTCGGTCCAACATTCTATTGACCGTAGTAATGTTCTCGCTCTTCTCCTCAAGGCCACCAGGCCGATACCGATTCCAACGGCAGCAATGGTGATCATGATCAGAACTTCAAACCAAAGCGTTTTCACAATCCTGAAGACAAACAGTGTAGTGCGAATGCAAATGAGGCAGTGCTTCTTCGAGGCCACGGTAATTATTTGCGTGTATATGGGGGGGGGGGGGGGGGAGAGAAGTAGCAAGAGCTATTATAACAAAATTATCGGCTGTAAGATCTAAGAATGACGAAGCGTCAGATCGTTACTTACTCCGACCAATACCAGAAAGGCCTACCATTCGTTTACGATAAAAGCTGCCTCGTTGTATGCATGCATCCACCGGTCAATAATCGAGGCACCAGGTTCAGGGGCAATGAGATCGGACCGCAGAAGTTCAGTCTGGAGCCAATTCTTTTTAGTAGCCTCATTGTGCTCATCGCCTTGTTTTTTTTTACATCTGGAGAGAGCAGTTGTGCGTGAGGTAGGCGAGTTGGCAAGGACAAAATGAAATCTACTGACCGGCCTTTCCGGTTTCGACCATGTCAAGAATGCATTTCACGAACGGCGTGTACTGAGCTCTATTCTTTTTCTTAGAGTCTTCGCGCTCAAGCACGAGGCGCAGTGCTGCTACGTGGGCGACACCGGGCATGGCAAGAGAGGCCGCGCTGGGCAACTAGTAGTAGGTTGACAAAACTAACTGCCTCCTATGTAGACATCGTTGTGATGCTACGAAAGTTGTTACAAAAACAAAAAAACGGCTTCCGAGCCGGGCCACGGGATTCCTATGATGCCGCCTAAATGGCCCTTCCCCTGTATTGCTACTAACACCAGTCCTCCCCTCGGGGGAGGCGCAAAAACGTGAAAACATATGAAATTATTTACTCTTGAAAGAAAAGATACAAAATAATGCCGAGATTTTGGAAGCTCCTCGAATCACGAGGGATGTTACTTCTAGGACTAGGACCCCCTGTAACTGACTGTGGGAAAACCCCGAGCCTGGCTTTCAGTCTGCCCTGTGTTAGGTGACTCTGTAGACGCCGACTAGCTAGATGGAACCCTGCCTTTTGGTTAATAAACCCGCCCCCCCCTTAGAAGGGGCTTGGAAAATCATTAATTCCGAGCCCGGCTTTCAGTCCGACTTGGGAGACTCCGTAGACGTCGACTAGATGGCACCCAGTCTGTTCGTTACTAAGACAGTCCCCCTCGAGGGAGGGGGGCTCAGAGAAATTCATGACAAAGAGACCGCTTATGAAAGTTATATGAACCCCGAGCCTGGCTTTCCATCTTGCCCGGGAGATTAATACAATTATTGCTCAATGCCCATGGGCGAGGGCCGAAGCGTAGTAGGCGTAGGCCCATCTACCTATTGAAGTTTCGGTGCTAACGCGGATAGGGGATCAGTGCATACAAGCAAGATACAAAGTCAACGGGCCAACCCCCTCAGAATACTACAGGGATGCCCAATACTCCAGCAATATAAAATCCCACATTTCGCAGCAAACAGCCCCCCGCCCCCCCTCCTTCTTCCCTCAAGAGCTGTACGCGAGCAAAGAAAAAACGTAAATTTCTTAATTTCACGGAGTTATTATGCTTATAAGCTGCATTATAAAAAAAGGAGATAGAAATAGGCGGAGCTTTAAAAGCGGTACAGGTAATATAGAACTATACACGCCAGGACTATTTCTGATAAAATGATCGAAGTAAAATGGAAATTCCCAATCAGATATGAGCTGGTGCCTTAGACGTCCACCACATCGGCGAGCGCAGGTTCTGACGGAACTCTTGATACTTTCTTTTTTAAAGACCTTGACGACTTCTTCGAACTCGTTGGCGTTCGGCTGCCGCTTGGCTGAACAGACTTGCCGCTTTCGAGGGCATTCAGAAGGTCATCGAGACTGTCGAATCCCAGTTTGGTAATGCGAACCTGCATGTACGTGTATTGAATAATAAAGTGTAATCAGAAGGAACAATGATATATAAGTACTCAATTTATCGCGTGTCTTTACCATATTGGTGCTCGATTGTAGCTCAGATCGAGGCGCGTTCCACTTTATGGGATTCAGGCGCGCTTTCAACAGATAACGAATGCAAGAAAGAAACTCAGCAAAATTGAGGTCTCCAGTGTTATTCTCATCGAAGAAAAGCACGACATTTTCGACTTCATCCCCGTGCACATCGTCATACCCCAAAAAGACGCTGATGAGGTACTTCACAAATGGACCAACCTGAAGACAGCAGTGCAGGAAGTAATAAAAACAGGAATAGGGATAAATCATTTGCATCACAGTAGCTACACCCAATTTAATGCTTAAAAAGTCTAAAGTACCTCATTTAGGTCCAGGCGGCCTTGACCATCTATGTCCATCAACTTGAATATGCCGTCAATTACTTCGATCTTTTCACTATCGAAAAATTCGCTCACTTCAACATCGTCTTGCAAAATTGCGATATGCGACGCAAGCTCTAAGCGATCTGCAACTTCGTTGCTGAACCTTTCGGTACTTTGTTCAAACTTGATGGAAATCACACCAATGAACATCGTTGGCAAGATCATGCCTCCGAAAACGACTACCATGCCAACGAATAACGCACCAAAGTAGCCAAACGCTTTTGGACTTTCACATGGATAGTCGGGGCTGAGTGGGTAGCCGCTTTGTGATGGGTAAACATCACACCCGTATAAATTGATTCGCATCACGACATCCCATAAATCAAGAGTCGAGATTATAAATATAGTCAAGAAAGATTGTAACAATCCCCCAAAATAAAATGGATCGTGCTTCGAGAACAGAATCATGCCACAACATGCTGCAATGTAGTTGAATATGCACATGAGTATGACCATCCATTTGACGGCTCCAAGAGCCTCGATGAGAGCATTGACGATCGATCGAAGGCGTGGAAAGGCGCGAGCAACCCGGAGCACACGGAGAAGGTAAAGAAGGCGGAAGACAACAAGAAATTCGATTGAGACAATATCCATGATGTTAGCCCAGCCGTTAAGTACAATAAGTAAATCGAATTGGTTCCATTTGTCTTCGAAGTATTTTTGTGGCCGCTTCAAGAATAGTTGAACAGGAGTACGTTTGTAGATTTATAATTGAAGCAAAGAAAAGGCGAACCGTGTCAGATAGAATAGTATGGGGAAAGACTTGAAAATGCGCAAAAAATTGGTTTACCTCGCCGCATGCACATATTTTAACAAAACACTCAAATGTGAATATAAAGAGGCAAATGAAGTCAATGGCCTCGTTTACTCTCGGGTCTCCTCGTTTATCTGTTTCAACTCCGACTGTGAAAGCAGCAATAAGTACAGTCAGTGTGATAAAATTTTGAAATAGATGCGAATCCGCCAATTTTTGAGACATCTTCTTCATCGCATCCATCATGCGACCAAAAGGAGACAAATCTTTGACGGATACGAAGACAGATTTCCTCAACAACGCATTCTGCGCTTTTACTTTAGCCAAATGTTACCCCGTGAGCTTTTCAAATTTTTGTCGCTCAATTTCGAAAAGATGACGGGCCGAAGGCGAGACCAAACGGACACTTCCGCAGGTAGAGGCGTTTCATTTTCTATTGCCTCAGACAATTGTTCCTCGCTGTCAATACTCGAGTCCGGTGACTTAAAATCTCCCTTTAAGGCATTTTTGTTGACGATACGTTGACTCGGAAACTTGCCATCATGATTCTTGGTTCGCACTTCAAAGACTATACCTTCGTGGGTTTCTCGAACTTGAAGCTTCTCCGCAACATTGGGGTTTTCGATGCCCATGGCAAAGTCGACAGCCATCCGCATAGTGCTCTCCGGGTTTGCGAATGCTTGTGTTATCAAGTCAACGCCCTCATTATAGCTGTGTACATCTTTTTCCTCGGCATATTTATTGTATTCCGTAAACATCCCGATTGTAATCACACCAATAAAAAGCGATAGGATCACCAATCCTGCGAGAATGACAAAGGTTGTGAAGAAAAAAAAAGTTCCCCACCTTTGAGGATTAGGGGACACGCAGTTCCAGGTTGCGAAGTTGAAGTTTCCCATAGTGGAGCTCGATCGCGCCTTCCCACTCGGCAAGGGCTCTTCAAGACCATTAACGTAACCGTTGCCGACGTACTTATCGCACCCATGAAACGACAATAAGGCTACCGATGACCAGTTTGTAAATGTAGACACCTGGAATAGAGTCTACACAAGGCGAAAAACAACGTGATTTGGAATTTGTGAAGCAGTTTCAGAAATTAGCATTTAGGCATACACACCAGCATTGCAGACGCCACGTCGTTGAAGTTTGCTGGGTCGTTTTCAGCAAACAATATAACACCCACAACTGCGTAAACGTAGACTAGCAACACCAGAAGTAGGAGAATGTACCAAACGCTATCGATGGCCGAAGCTAGTCCTTTCACCATGACTCGTACCTGCTTGCGCAATACTTAGGAATCATCGTGGAATATCACGGAGGTTGAGCTAAAGATACAACAAGCATTCACCTCGGGAACTTGTTCAACGAAATCAAACAAGCGGCAAAGACGTGCAAGTCGTAGCACTTTGATATTTGACGCACTCGCACTGCCTCCGAAATAGGGCGAGTAAATGGTTGAGATTACCACAATTACAAAATCAAAAGTATTGAAGTTCCCGTCTTTTTCTGACATGAAATATACCCATGGTCGAGAACCACAGGAGAAAATCTTGAGAACAGCTTCAAAAAAGAAAACGATAAAGGTAATTTGGTCCAACGTCTCATTGACTAGCGTTACGGTGTCGCTCTTTTCCTCAACGCCACTTAGGCCGAGGCCAATACCGATTCCGACTGCTGCAATGGTGAGCATGATAACAAGGTCAAACCAAATCGTTTTGACGATCCTGAAGGTAATTGTGGAGATAAAAGCAGTTGAGTGATACACTCGGATTAGGGGAAGAGGGCATTTTTGGTCACTGATAAGATTTGATTCATCAATCAGGAGCTGCGAGAGCGGTAAGGATCAACAACTTCACTAATTCAAGTTTAAGCAGAACTATAGCCGGATTTGATTCATGTAGACTGCCATGCATTTGTGATTCAAACCGGCCTACCGTTCGTTCACGACAAAAGCTGCCTCGTTGTACGCATGCATCCACCGGGTTAAAATCGAGGCGCCAGGTTCAGGGGCAACGAGATCGGACCGCAGAAGTTCAGTGCGCAGCCACCTCCTTTCGTTAGCCTCGTTACGTTCATTACGGTGTTGTTCTATATCTACAGACGGCGATTAAATATTTAGAATCAAGGTGAGAAAGACAAAAATGAAATCTACTGACCGGCCTTTCCGCTTTCGACCATGTCGAGAATGCATTTCTCGAACGGTGTGTACTGAGCTCTTTTCTTTTTCTTAGAGTCTTCGCGCTCGAGTACAAGGCGCAGCGACGCTATGTGGGCAACGCCCGGCATGATAATGAAGGCAGAGTTTGGTGAGCCAACTCTGGGACAACACTGAGGCTCTAATACCAAAAAGTAATAATTATCAAATCATCTTCTACTCACGTACTTACTTACATCTAGAGACGAATGACGAGCATGACGAGGCTTGGATGAGAAAAAAAAAAATGCCGAGGTAAAATTTCATCTGGGAAGAGATGTACTAGACTACGTACCGTACAACCGTACTGTATATCTGTGGTGCACCCACCAGCACCCATAAAAGAAAAACAGGAAATTGGTGAAAAGTTGATTTTGAGACAGGCCCCGAAGGGCCGGAATTAGAAGACTAACAGGTAGAGAAGAAAAGCAAAGCAGCGCAAACTAGACCTAAGAAGCTAATCAGGCGCACATGCATTTTCGCTCTAATGTAGCTTGTACCATTTGCAGCCGACGTCGAGGCGCTTCGATACGGCCATTCTGTGCCAACATCAATCGATATTTCGAAGAATGGCGCCCTGCTGCGGATTGGGAGTGCTGCCCAGGCCGCCTCATTGTCGGACTTCGGCAGGTTGGCGCAGGCCGCGACTATAATGTGGTCATGCGTGGCTTGGTCGTACTCAACTGGTGGTGCCTCGCGGTTGCACTAGATGGGCAGTTCGCTTACTTAAGCGACTACATCAAGCGCTTATATAAATATTTCTGCCATGGTCTCATTTGTTTGGGCCAATTTTAGTCCAGGCACACTAAAAGTCAATTATCTCGAGATCGACCTGCGTCAATCAATCCCGGTTTTCTATGTTGCTGCGATACAATCTTTAGTTCTTCTTTCTGTCCAGTTTCTTTCTGCCTTTTTGTCTCTGTTTGTCTGCCTATCTCTCCGTGTAAGCAAGGGTGCTGCGTAATTTTAATTTTATAAGTGCGAAGAATAATTGAACTCTCGAACTCGAACTCAAACTAATACAAACCCAAATGACACAGAAGCCAATGATGCGGGCAGAATTGCACGCGCACGCTTCGCGCTTTAGTCAAAACCATAAAAAGGGTTAAGTCCTCTTAAGTTTTGACCAATGAGCCGGGAGGCCGAGCGACCCATACGGTTATAGAGCTTACCTTTCATCGTGAATCAAACGTTTAGCTCGCTACACGCAATCATTTTTCCTGCGGATTCGCACCCCTGCTCGAACTCAATTGATTGATGTAGCATTTGACTGGAATACTGCAACACTCCCTATTATTCGTAGACCTACGTCCCAGGTGCCTTCGGTTTACACCAAGAAACGTAATTGGGAGCCAGGCAATGCAGCCGCCAGGTGCTTACGAATGATACGAAGTGTGAAGTGTGATGTGGTGATAGTGTGACCCCCCGAAGAACATTACAGTACTTTCCCCGCGTCGGGGGTTCAGAGACTGATCCATTGACAAAACTCGAACTCGAACTAATACAAACCCAAATGGCACAGAAGCCAATGCTGCGGGCAGAAGTGGGAATGCGCGTGCGTTGCGCAAACAAAGCAAGTGCGGAATGATTCAGGAGGGAGAGGGGCA
>Ga0307931_1000891_pt1 | contig 19725 bp, 17 predicted proteins | sample OrgLakmetageno47_FD_201816 | JGI IMG/M metagenome (GOLD analysis project Ga0307931, IMG submission 201816) | Saline water microbial communities from Organic Lake, Antarctica - #47 | ecosystem: Environmental > Aquatic > Non-marine Saline and Alkaline > Saline | place: Antarctica: Organic Lake...
CCTCTGTTGCCTTTTTCACGCTGAGGATTATGTGGTCAGGCCACATGCGAGAACTCGCGCGCACTTTTCTGAAGAGTGCCAAAAGCGGTTTGCAAGACGGCAGTGGTGATCTCGAAGAAGAAGACATGTATGGTGGAGGTGATGGCAGCGACTTCGACGAATTCTGATACAGATAACAGGGCATCTCGAAAATCATCAGCTCATTTCCTGAATGAACAGGTCTCTATCTTTTTTAAAAAGACTTTACTTTTTTAAAAATAATCATCATAATTCTTAATTCATTACCAAATATTTTCGATTGATAATTATTAAGCCTAGTGTGGGCTTTCGACCTAGACTTCCCATGTGGTGAATCTAGATTACCGCAGCAAGGGGCCTAATCTGGCTTCTATTGGTGAATTGGTGTCGTTATCGTTGTAAATCAAGTTAGGGCGATACGGCTTTATGAGAGCAAGCAGAATTTATAAAGTTTACACCCGTTCTCAAAACTTGGAAACCCATCGTCGAGATAAACCTAGAGCGTCAACGCGATACATGGCCTCTTCTTGAAGAAAGTCCTGTCTTGTTGATACTAACTTAGTACAAATGTAGTTACTAATCGACTGCATGCCAGTTTTGGCTTCGCATCGCGGGATCATCGCGTCCAGTAACCAAGAAAACCCACGAGGCTGCTGGGTTTTCTTCAGGTTTTCCTTCAGCGCACCTAGTAATCACCAGATCTTCTGCTGAGCCGAAGTGGGTAAAAACCCGGAAAACCCGCGGTTTTCTTGGTTACTGATCGCGTCAGTTATCACTAGAACTGATAACGAATACAAGAAATTCAAGCGAGAAAAGCGACAAAAGAATGATCACTAGTCTGCTTTGGGCCTTGAAGGCTTAAACAAGAAGTTCGGGAGAAATATCAAAAACATGATGAGGCAGGCAAGACCAGCATCCTTGACCACCTACGAAAGAGCATAGGACGGGAATTTTAAACTACGTGGCGTGATAATGACTGCAAAGCTAGCAAGATTACCGATAGAGCAACCAGCTAATCAGCTAGAATTGGTATAGTTTAGAATGAAAAACGACGGTCGCGTCGCAAATGAATTGTCAGGTACTTACCCTTTCCTCATACCACTCCTTCTCGACAGGAGGATGCGGTAGTCCGTCCTCTCCGAGCGGGTTTGCTTTCGGCACCGACTTCCGCTTCTTGTTCTTGTTCTTCCCAGCTTTACGGGACGTCCTTGCCTCAACATTCATCATGAAACATGCTATGAGGCTAACTAAGAAGAAGAGCCTATGTGAGCCCGTTGCCCAGCGATGTTGCAAGCCCAGCATTGTTTAGGTCCCAAAACCACCCAAAACCCAAAACTAATGAACTCGAAACAGGGTCAGCTAAAGGAGGATTGGGTATCTTCACAATTAGTCGTTGGAAAGTTGTTGGACAGGACAAGCGGGAGATAGTTGTTAGCATTCTGCACTTCCGCTACGCCTATCGGCTTGATGTTATCGCCCTGGAAGGCTGTCAAAGGCATGACGTCTATGGAAGAAAAGCTTGCTGCATGGCGAGTAGCCACAGGGAAAGCCAAAGTTGACAACTCCGCGACGGCCAAGATTTTTGGCACCAAGAAAAAAAGCCCCCTTGTGCCCTCCACATCGCACAACAATATGCACAACACTACCAAGACTACTCACCCGACTGGCGCATCATATTTAGTTAAGAAACCTGCGCAGCGTCCCGTAGTTCCAAAACTTGCCGGCCCTCCTTCAGCTTCTGCTCCATCGCATTGCCCGATATCTCCAGCCTGTACTGACAAAGAGAACGAGGAGACACACAATGACGTGGTTACAAAATCTGAAGAGTTGCAACAAGAAGAGGTACCTAAAGTCGGTCAGCAGCAGCAAGAAGAACAGCAGCTAGTAATTTCTGACGAAGCTCCTAGTGAAGTTATAGATTATGTTTCTGTGTCTATGTCTGAGCCTGAGACTGTTTCAGTTGATGAAGCCATGAACGAGCCAGAGAACACTCCGAGCGTACCACAAAGCGAGGAGACCAAAAGTCAACCCTCTGACGAAGATGCTCCCGCACCCCAGTGCTCGCCTCAAGAACAGACCAAAGAGAGGCGCAGGCGCCGTACTACGATGTTTGTGAAAGGCAACGCTACGCCCGATGACGCACGCGCAAAAGGCCAGCCATCGCCGCTGCTGCTGTCGCCGGGCTTGGTGGCAGCACGCAATGCCCGACGCGCATCTGGTGGCACCGTGCTCTTTCGAGACGCTCCTGCGTTAGAAGCACCCGCTTCTGAGGATGCAGAGTCATCTGAGCAGCCGCTAATTGACTCCTTTCATCAAAGTGAGCAGAAGCTAGCACGGCTGAGTGAAGGCAGCCGTGAGTCCCAGTCAGACAGCAGCTCCGGCAGCTCAGGGCACTCTTCAGCTAGCGGCAAAGACTTCGAAAACAAAGATGCCTGCAATACAACTAATGAGTGCTCCTCTCGTCGTGCCTCTGGAGCTGCATTGGATCGCTCTTCCCTCGGCTCGGAGTCCTTAACTACTGCGTCACCGTATTCGGGTCAATCCACGCGCTCCTCACTCGACGGGATGAACGGCGAAGCCACTTCCATTGCGGACTTTTTCTCGCCCTTCTCGCCCGAAGCACGCGCGCGCTACCGCACAGCCGCTTGCGACAACGTTGCTGATTCAATGTACGCCACAAGTGATGCAGCAGCAGGTACGGGCAGCCTTGGCGACGGAGAGGGCGCAGGAGGAACCAACCAGAACAACAACAGTTATTCTTCTTCATCCTCATTGGCAGACGAGCAGCAATGGGCTGAAGCAGCCGCAGCATGGGAAGCCGCCGCTGAAGCAATGAAGACCTCGTACGAACACGAGTTTGCCAAGCTGGAGGCTGAGACGTCGGCGAAGTTGGCAACCGCGGAAGCCCAAGTGGGGATGGCGTTGGAAGAGCAGGCCATGCTTCACTTCTTGACCGAAGTCCAGAAACAAGAAGGCGAAATGCGCGCGGCGGCCTTCAGCAAAACCCTGGACCAGCTGCACAGCAAGGTAAAATATACTGTAGTCTTCCTGTTGAGTCTTTTCTTCTCACTTGATCAAATCATTTCAGAAAAGGAAAGCCTCTGCTATCGGCTAGCTCTATTTGTACATGTCTGTTAGTTTGTTGTACCTGTCACTCATTTTCCCCCTCATTTCAATACTCTATCCCTCTCATCTTTACGTCTATCTGACTGCCAGCACCAACGTGAGCTCAAGGACCTTCAAGTTGAGGCGGACGCGTCGGCCGAAAAGCAAGTGGAATACGCCAACGCCCTCACGGCCCAAATGAAGGAAGGCTTGCTCGCAGCGGTGAAGCAATGCAAGATCCTCGAGAAAAACGCGGAAGAGCACAGGTATGTATGTGTGCACGCGCGTGCGTGCGTGCGTAAAATTTGAAATTGAAAACGTTTATTACTATAGTACCGGATTTAGAATTTAAGAAGAAGGAAAAGATGCCACGTGTATGCTTCTTATCACTGAATATTTGCGTGGTTGTGCTCTCTGTACGTGTGTGCACATCTTATCATTATAGTGCCACTCAATCAGCGCTAGAGGCAGAAGTGGGAAGTTTGCGCGCTGAAAACGCGAAGCTGCGTGGCCGGCTCGGAGAGACGCCTGAAGTGGGTTCAGATGCGGCGGCCTCTGTCTCTGCGGATTCTGAGCGAGCCGTCTAAGAAAAGACGTTTTTTAGAAATGAAGATTGATGAGGTCGAAATGACCGAAAGAGGAAATGGCGGTGGACTGTGGACAGATGGGATGTAGTATAAGTAGCTAGGTAGAAGGCTGAGGCACACGCACGCAAGAACAAGACGAAGCAGTGCGGCCTTTTGAATCACCGGCCATCGCCGAGATACCAAAATAGCAGTGCGCAGTATAACAAAGCGAAAGAAAGCAGAGCTTACTTCTTACTTTCATAAAAAATCGGCATCCTAATGTTTGTGTTGCCACTTTGTTGCCTTTTTGTTAACCCCGCAGTCATCAAAACGGATATAGATCAACAAGTGCTATGCAGGTGGCACAAGGTTATAATTATAGCTATAAATTATAGTAGTTAGTAGGTAGCCACACAGTGCACGCAGCGCCTCTCCCTCGGGATCTGACTCTGACCCTTCGGCCTTCGAGCTTGTTAGATTGTTCGAACTAGGCAAATAATTCAGCTTTATGCTCAGCCGGTTGCTTCTTCTTTGTCCTTCTTGAGGGCGGGAACAGCAATGCAGCATGAGCGCGCGCACGGCCATACGCACTTCTTGTTTTAAGCCATAGTCTTTTCTGAGGCACCTCCCGCAGTGGCAGCAGCAGCAGCGTCGCCATGACTACTAGCTGGGGAATGGTGTTGCGGGTGACTTTCTTGTTGCAGTAACTGGTGCGCTAACTGTTGCTTGAGTACCGTGCCGCCCGGGTTCAGTACAGGGTGTGGGGGCTCGACCCACTTGTCGCCCGTCCGGGGCACGCCTTGCCTCGCGCGCACCCGCATCCAGAGGCCATTTTGGGTGTGAATGGTGGCGCCCGTGCGAAGCCCTACCGCGCCGGGGCCCTCGGGCCCGAATTCAAAATCGAAGCGGCGCAGCATCAAAGCAAAAGTCGAGGCCGCTTCCAACATGGCGAATTGGTCGCCCACGCACTGAACAAAGGAAGTGCAAAATAACAGTCAACATCGTGGAGGATGAGGTGAAGGGAGAAATGCAAGGAAGTAGGAGGTGGACAAGAGAGAACAATCCGTCCAACAGGAAGAAAGAGACCAAGTGACTCCACACCAGCGTCGACACACAAGCGTAGACCAATAGAATCAACGACCAGCACCCTTCGAAGGTGAAGGCGCACCTTTCTGGCGCCACCCCCAAAGGGCAAAAACGCGAAATCCGTGGCCTGCTCATCCGGGTACAAGCCGCTGATTTTCTCGGGCCGAAACCCTTTCCAGCCTTCGACTTTAGGGTTGTGGAAAGCTTTCGCCCACCGGTCAGGGTTGTACTTCAGAGGGTCCTCCCATAAGTCTTGCGACCTGAGAATGAAATGGAAGTATATGAGCGAATGAGAGAGTCACACATAAACATGAGCATGCGCGCATGAAGACAAGCAAGACCGAGTAAATTAGGAAGTTATCCAAACATGCATGATAGCCCCCCCCCCCCATCCGAGCACTCATACGCACCGGTGCAAGTTCCACGTGGAGACGAAAATGTCGGCGCCTCTCGGGATCGTGGCTTGAAAGCCGGCGGCACCGGCGGGGAGCTGGTCGTCGTCCAAAGCCCGGCGAATGAGCACGGGGGGCTCGGGGTACAGCCGCAAGCCTTCGATCAAGCACTGCCTGATGAAGGGCATGTTCACGAGGTCATCGTAAGAAGGCACCGCGCGATCGCCCAAGACTTCGTCCACCTTTTTTTCCATGGGAATACATGTATGATGTCATGAATGTGGGTATCAAGGAAGAGGGATGAAAATGCACTGAACGACGACTACTGTAGGAAGAAAGAAAAACAACGAGAACGCACATGCATTCATCAAAAACACGAAAACACGAAAGATGCGAAACTGCAACTACCATTCAAATTAGCATTCTCCTACGTACCTCCGCTCTGGCGCGGTCCAAAAAGCTGTCTCCAAATTCATCCCGTGCTTTGGTGATTTCGAACAGGGACCAGGTCAGGAGCGCGGCCGTGGTCTCGTGCCCCGCCACCAACATTGTCATCAAGTCGTCGCGCAATTGCTTGTCCGAGACTGCTTCGCCCTGTGTGGTTTGGAAAAGTTGAGAGTGGCTTAAGCAAGGAAGGAAGGAAGGAAGCACGCACATGTACGCCTATGAGCAAAATACGATGACGTCAAACTAAATAATAGTAGAGCTCCAAAAGAGAAGAGATTCCTTGATAAAACCATGTGCGCGCATAAAAGCAGAAATATCCTATCAAAGGCCAAGTCAAACCATTCGTGTTTTTTTTCGTTCCGTTTTACACGTATGCCCACCTTCATGTCCACTAAGAAACGGAGCAGCGAAGCATCGTCGTCGGCGCTGTACTCCCGTGCTTCTAATTGGTTCACGTCCAAATCGTCGGTTTTGGTCTCAAAGGCTTTCGCGATGCACTCGTCCAGCTTGTCTGTGATTGCGGACATGAGAAACAGGAGGGTTAATGGTGGAAGATAAAAGGAAAGGTCGAGGGAAGCGTAAAATACAGTAAAGTACCATACCGCGGAAACACCACTGAACGAACAAGACACACATGTCCTCATTCCTCACATACGCGTGCGAATATAGTACATCTCTTACCGTTGAGCAGGTTCAAATCTTGGGCAAACATCCGCTGGCCGAGGAGGGGGCTGCTAGGGCCCGACAACCCCGGAATCTGCCAGTAAGGAATGAAGGCAGTTGAGCGGTGCTCGGCTTCCCGCAGGCAACGGTAGACTGCTTTGACCACGGGTGACTCTTCGGTGGCGCTGTGGGTTATTTGTTTGGAGATAATAGCCGCACAGGAGATCCGATCGAAGAAAAACCAACGAGCACGAGATAAGAATCGTTGTAGACACATTTCAAAGGATCAATCTAACTTGGAATGAAACAACATTGGACATATTTTAGAAACAAACTCTCAACTGCAATAAAATGGGCTCACTGCTCCTGATAGAAAAGCAAGCCATACCTGTTGAATTCGAAGTTGAACACGGCATTGCCAATGATGTCGAGCGTCACAGAGCAGAACTTTTCTTCCATGTCTAACCACCCAACAGCTCCCTTTCCTGCTCGAGGCACCGCACCCACTCCGTCCACAGTACTGGCAGCAACTCCACTAATGGTGGCAGTGGTGGCAATAGCACTCTTACCATCACTGCCACTACCACTCTCCAGGTAAGCTTTCTCGGCCGCGTCGGCAGCGTCTGCGGCTTCGTACAGGGACGCAATGAACCCACTGTTGCAGCGGGCGAAGAGCGTAATCATGCGGTTCAGCCAGCGCTTGTGGAATCCGGGCACAATCACCCGCCGCCGCTCGCGCCACGTGTCAGGATCCGCTGGAATCAAGCCTTTGCCCATGATGGGCTCCAAAATCTCAGCCAGCATCCCCTTGTCGTAGCTGGCCGCCTGCGTGGCGAGCAAATGCCGGGCAGCCACCGGGTCCGACACGACGACGAAGCTCCGAGGCCCAAACGCCAGCTTGAAGACGGGCCCGTACTCCAAATAGTAAGTGTTGAGCAGCAGAAAGAGCGGCCCGCCCGCGAGCTCCTGCAAGTTGCCCGTGGCCAAGTAGTACACGAACTTGACGGGCCCTTCGCGGCGCAGCGACTCGACGAAGTCCCACGAGGCCACCGGCGCCCCGTCCTCCGACTCGTTGCCCAGCAAAAACTGCAGCAAATTGTTGAACAAAATCCGAAACGTGTCAATGGCGCCCGGCTTCGAGCCGGGGATCCCCACGTCCGAATACTTGGAGCGCGCGGGAAGCCGTCCGAAATTACGCATCCAAAACTGAATGCCTCCCAGCTGCGCAGGTATCCCGTCCTTGCCAAATAAGGGCAAGCCTCCCATTTCCTCGACAGTGTCGGGATATCGGGATTGGCCTATGAACGCGCGGCGGTAGCGCTCGAACAACCAGTCGATCCCGTGCTGCTTCGAAGTGTCGGCCCACTCTTGGTCTAGCCCTACTTGCAGCTTTTCGTCGTATTCCATGAGCAGCCTCGCGCGCTCCTCTTTCTCTGCTGCGGACAGCACGCGCACTACGCCGCTCCGCACTCCATGGTCGTCTGACTGCTTCTTGGCCTGCGCGTGACCCTTGTCTTGAACAAGAGACTGTAGCCGCAATGTTCCAGCCGTGAGGCGGCGTGATACTCTGGTGGGCATGCGCCGGTGTTGGAGCCGTGCTTCTGGTGTCATTCCGATCCTAAACCCGACTGCTACTTCCGGGATGAGAGCCACTGAGACAAGAGCCGCCAGCGCGCCTGCCGCCACGGTTGCACAACATCGCTTATGAAGCATTATCTACTGTACGAAAAGCGAGACTCGTGCGTGTCTTTCGCTACTTCTAAAATGGTCTAATTCTGCGTCAAGGCATCACGCGTGTTGAACATGTTCGTCATTTCTGAGCGTGCTGCGCGACGAAGTGAAAGGTGTGCGATTGTGAGTCAACTGACTGATGAGTCAGTAGGGTACCCACAATTTCTGCACTAAATTAGGTACACACTGCAATCAGGTGTGGCAAAAAGGTAGGGGTACACGTAGGCGACCCCACTCTGAAATCTGTTCTGTTTGAAACGCGGTGTCCAATTGGTGTGTGAACGCCAAAGGATTTACGTCCCTGGCCGGCAGTTGCAAGGCCATGGACTCGCATGGGCTCGGCGTAAGCGGCTCATACGATTTCGAAGAGGTGCGGCTTCTACACTCTGGCCCGAAAAGATATCTGTGAAAATGTATGATCCCTCGCTTTCTCCTGCACCCACGCTTTGCTTACGCACGAGTTGCACGCGCTCCTCCTGCCCTCAATTGTATCGCAGGATGATGCCAGATGCACTGCGTCAACCAGCTCTAATCGAGCCGCCGATCCGATTAACTTTAATCCTATGCTTGCCTCTAAGCAACGAGAAGAGACTCGACGCACCATGGGTGCGTTATTTTGTTAATCTTAGTGTGTATGTACGTGTCATGGTGGTGGTGGGGGTGACACTCATGTGAGGTGTCGCTGCCGCTATCCTTTCCCCTGCCCCCGGGCTGTTTTTGTTTGTTTTGTTTTTTGTCGCCTGCCCATTCAATTTTCCACTTGAAATAAAACGAGCACTATGGTGAGCTTACTCAAGTTCTCAACTTGTTAGGCGCGGGCGGTGCTCCTTTACCGGCGCCCGACTCAAGTGCACCGTCACAAGTGGGCCGACCAAACTCGGCATTGAGCATGCTACAAATGCCAGCACAGCGAGCAGATGGCCCGCCACTGAAGAAAAAGAGGTAAGTTTACAGATTTAATTTTTGCTTTGACTCCATTCGTATACCTTTGAAAATGCCGTGTCGCTGTGTCTGTGTGCTGGGATGGGCAGTGCTTCTTCTCCTTTTCCATCCCTGCGGGAAGCTTTTTGTGGTCAGTGCTTCTCGGACGTTCGTCTTACCCGTTTCTATCATTTGCTCTCACTATGTACAACTATACTGCAGCCGGCCGCAGCGCCGCACTCAGCCACAAGCGCTCTCCACGAGCCCTCCTGAGAACCCCCGAGACCGGATTCACAGTTTCTTCACTAGTAGCAGCAGGAACAGCGGCAGCAGTGGAGCTCCAGCAGGGTCAACATTGCAGCAACCGTCAGCACGGAAAGCGCCTCGACGCCCGCTGCAGTCGTCACTGGACTCAACAGCAGCAGCAGCAGCAGCAGCAGCAGCAGCCGGCGACGGAGCTTCTGCCTCCCCGCCGCCTCCACCACCGTTAGAATTGCCTTCTGCGCTCTCAGGATCAGACGAGAGCTCGTTGAACCAATTTGAGAGTGTTACTACACCACCGCCAACGACTCACAAGGTCAGTGGGAGTGGTGCAGTTAAACCCAACTACCAGCCTCTGCCGCTGCCTGCGCAGTCGCCTCGCGCCCCTAAATTAGCGCAACAGCAGTATCAGCAGCATCGAAGGGAGCACGGGTCGCCTCGCACTGGTGCTGCCCCGGCTTCGGCTAGCCGAGGGCCGGACCGACAGCGCCCCGCTCACGCAGCCACCGCAACTGCCCGCAAGCCAGGCAGCCTCGGCCACAAAAGCAGTAGTAGCAACAGTAGTAAGACCGGCAGCGGAAGTGGCAGCAGCAGTCGCCGTTACAGTTTCGGGGACAACACTTGTGTGGGGCTGCGCTCGGGGGTGGCGGACAGAAGTGACGGCGCGAGCAGCAGCGCGAACCCTTACGCCGACGACCAAGGGAGCTGCGGCAGTTTCGCAGACTCGGACGGCGGCGGCGGCAACGGCAGTGGCAGCTCGCCCTACGGTGCTTCTCCGCACAGCGGTGGGGCTCACCCGCCCGGGAGCGTGGGGTCGCCGCTGTCTCTGGACGGGAATTCGTCGCAGTCCTTGCTCTTGACCAACAGCATGTCGGCTTTACGTGTGCAGAGCGCCGTGTCGTCGCCGTGCTCCAGCCACCATTCTTTCGGCCTTCCCCCGGGAGGGGGAAATGACCGACTTCCCCTGTTGCCCCCACCCCCACAGGGTGGCGCCTTTGAGGCGTCGTTTTTGCGCGGCGTGCCAGCGTCGTACGACGAGAGCGCGCCAAGTGGGAACGAAGCGACGGTGGAAGAAGAAGACGAAGAAGACGAGGAAGAAGAGGAAGAGCCCTGGTCTAGTCGCACACAATTCAGCGATTCCAGCAGCCTCCACGGTCTCAGTGGTGTGCACCAGGCTCCTCCTTCAAGTAGTAGAGCCCAGCATGAAGGGTTAGAGCGCTTCAATTCCCTGCCGTCGCAGTCGTCGATCGACGAGTCGGAAATGGATCCTTCTGCTTGGATGCTAGGCGGCGGTGGCAGCAGCAGCAGCAGCAGTGGGCGTGTTAGAGGGAGCCACAGTCGTCGCCACCACGATGGTGCTGGGTTCTTGGGGAGTGGCAGGTTAGAAGGCGACACGTCCGAAGGTTTGGAAGGTGGTAACGAGACCGATGTGACCGAGGAAGACTATGACGACGAGGATGATAACGACATCCGCAGCGATGGCCTTCGAGTTAAAGACAATAACGCCACTTCGACTGCGAGGGCGCTCCCCATGGAACAAGCCACTGCTGCTCCAGGTAGCAGCGCTGCAGCTAGCAGTGGAGCAAGAGCAGAAGGCCCAGTTGCGAGCCGCGGCGGCTACAGCCCTACGGGGATGCTGTCGTCGCAACAGCGCCAGCGCCGCAGCAGTCGTCGCGCGGTCGACCACCACAACCCTCCTCCTTCTTCTTCCTCATCTCATGCTTATTCTCATGCTCACCATGGCATGCCACCGCACGAGCCCAGTAGAGGCAACCCTACCAGCACTGGTGGTGGTGGTGTGTTCGGCGGCGCTCGCTTCGTCGAATTGCCCGACTGCAACGTGAACCCATTCTTGCCGCCAGATGCGCCAACAGGGCCGCCGGTGGTGGAACACGCGGGCGTGGCTAGCGTAGGCGGCCTCGGCAAAACACCTTCTCTGGACGGCAACGATGGTGTGAACCAGAATGGCAGCAGCAGCAGTGGCTTGATGAATGGGGTCCCGGGGAGCAGCGCCAAGGCCGGCGGTGGTCGAGTAGGCGGTAATGGCAGCGTGCTAGGCCGCTCCTCGTCGTTTATTCCCTCGATGGACCTGCCCATGACGTTCCCATCTTCGGAAGCAGCGGGGACGCCCGCCCCGGAGGAGGCATATGTAGGAGCACCTGGAGGCGGTGGTGATAGTGGTAGTTCTTCGTGGCTTCGGTCGTCCGGTGGTCTGAGAGGCGGGCCGGCGCTTTCGAGTGCTTTTGCGGCAGTGTCACAGCAACAACCGCCCCCGACGCCGTCGCCTTCGTTTGGAGTAGGTGCGTCATCGTCGTTACAGCAACAACCACAAGCAACACCGCTGTCGTCGCTTGCCGTGCCGCCGCCTTTGCTGCCCGTCTCAACGCCGCGAGGTTTTCAAACACAACAACAGGAGTCGCCTTGGCCGCAGTACAGGGGGTTCGAGTCTGCAACTCCATTCACCGCCAACGCGCCCTTCAGTGCGAATGCTCACGCTCCAGACAGCGCTGCGGCAGCAGTCGACCCACATGGTAGCAGCAGCAGCAGTAGCCACGCCCAAGGATTGCGGCGCCCGTTAGCCCAGCACGCGAAGCCCAAAGTGGGGCAGCTCAACTTCGACTCAGCTGATTCCACAGAATACCTCAACCTCAAGCTCAAGAGCTGTCAACAAGGGGGTGGCGATAACCACAACACGGCGTTGTCAAGATCGGGCAGCTTTCAGACCAACGCCCTTCAGAGTAGCAGTAGTAGCAGCAGCAGTGCCAGTAGCAGCAGTGGCACCGGTTTTGCTCTCGATCGGTCCCCTTCCTTTGAGATCTCAAGGAAAGGGCTGCATCAACAAGGAGGTGAAACAGGAAGAGGGAGCGAAGGGCGCGCCACCGACGGCATGGTTGCCGACGGGCCGACAGAAGCCGACGGGCCCGACGGTGTTGGCACTGCGGTGTTGATGGACCCCGGGGAGATGGATGACGACGGCAGCGGGTCACGCGAGTCGTTTGCGATGCAGCGGGTGAGCGACAACACGTTCTTCGGGAGGCGCAGCCAGAGCGAGAGCCAAGAAGGCGTGCTAGGCGGAGGCGGAAGAGGCAGCGGCTTGCTGCGAGGATTAGGCGGTAGTGGTGGCGGGAGCGCAGGGTTAGGCGGTAGTGGCAGTACTAGCAGACGGCAGAAATTGTTGGTGGCCGACGGCGAAATTCCGAGCCGTAAAGCATTGGAATTTGAAGATTTAGGAGAGCTTGGGCGGGGTGAATTCGGGTAAGCTCTTTCGAAAAATGATTTTCAGAGACGTCTTCTTTTTTAATTCTTCTCAGTTTGCTACACATACAGATACCATGCCCATTTCAGTATTTCCAGGTTGAAGCTTACGCGTGCATATTCTTGCCGAATCTGCTCATGCACTTGTTCGGTCCCTCTCGTTTGTCTCTGCTTGGTTGTGTTGCCGCAGGTGCGTGTCGTGTTGTCGCAAGCGCACTGACGGAGTGGTGTATGCGCTCAAACGCCAAGCGCTAGATCGCATGTCCCCGGCTGCTCGGGCGGTGGCGAAAAGAGAAGTCTTTGCCTTGGCCGCGCTGCCCGACTGCCCTAATTTAGTGCGATACTACGACGCGTGGTAAGTGGGTGGAAGGTTACTGACGTCGTCGGCTATCCATGTCTCCTGCAATTCCAGAGGGAGCTTTTGTTGAGAAGTGCCTCTGATTTTTCGGTTGCTTGTGCGTTTTTCTTGTTAGCTTTTCCATTCCCACAGAATTTGGGTGTATCTTCGTGGTAATGACATCCTTTTTCGCACCTATCTTTCTTGTTTTGCCCCCTCTTTGATTCTCTCACAGGTACGAAGACGGCGGCGACTTGTTGTTCGTCCAGATGGAGTTCTTACCAGGCGGCACTCTGCGGTGCTTAGCCGAAACGCACCGCTTGAACGAGGCATCGGCGAGGCGGGCGGTAAGAATGTGCAGGCTAACGAACACACAGAAGGAGTACTACTTGAAGATGAACCAGAGATAAGACTGCAATAGCTTAGGGTTTATTTTCCCAAAATAGAATATGAATGGAATGTTGACTGAAAACGGATTCTAGCATTTGTGACAAGTTTTCTATTTTCACCTTTTTATCAATACCAGGTCCGAGACGCAGCCCGCGGCCTGGCCTACATGCACTCCAAGCGCATTGGCCATTTGGACGTGAAGCCTGAGAACGTGCTGGCAGCCAGCGACGGGTCTTTCAAGCTCGGGGATTTGGGGCACGCGACTTTGCTCGACTCCTTGACCATGACGGCCGAAGAGGGAGACCGGGCTTACTTGCTCGCGTGCATGCCCGATGACTTCGCGAGGGACATTGATTTGGCTTCGCCGCCGCCCGGCTCGTTGAACGGGAAGTCGCCGCGCTACCCGCTGCCGAGCATGATTGACGCCCTTCTCGGCCAATCACCGAGCTCCGATTGCAGCACTTGTGGCCTCGGCCACGGCCAGGGCGGAATGAGCAGCAGTGCAAAGAAGGCTGAAAGCGAGAGCAACGGGATGATGAGCGATGGCGCAGCACTTGGTGAAGACGATGAAGAAGTCCCGTTTTCCCCGACCGCGTTTTCCCGTCGGTTAGAGCGGGCAGTGCGCGCCGACAGCAGCGACCACAATTCGACCAACAACAATGCCATGGACGACTCGTGCGCGAGCAGCGAAGGCCAACACGAAGACGGAGGTGCAGCTGCAGCAGCAGCAGCTATGGCGGCATCGTCGGCATCTGCCTCTTCACCGGTGGCGTCGTCGTCGTTCGACCGTGGGCCGGTGCCGCCCCCCACCCCCATGAGCGCCTCCTCTGCGAGGATGAGCAGCGGCAATCCGCCGCACGGAGCTCCGGCTGCTCCTTTCTCGGCACCTTCTTCCGGCGGAGGTCGTTCGGTCACTGCGCCTGACTCCGGCCCATTCTCCGAGGCCAAAGGTCCCGCTACCGCTGGCCGCGCCGCTTCGCCCCCTTTCTTCGGGCAGTCTCCCATGCCTGGAGGGCTAGGCCATGGGATGACGCCTCAGTCGTGCGCGACCACTACTAATGGCACCCCTTTCAGCGACCAATCCACCAACAGCGCTCAATCCAACACCAGTGGCAACAACAGCACTGGCTTAACCCAGGCTTTCTCGCCCATGGGCTTCGATTCAGTGCCCTTTGGTTCGCCGCCGCCTGCCCACCTGGTGCAGACCCAGTTTCCCTCCTCGGCGCCGCAACCGATGCCGCACGCAGCCGAAGCAACAACTGCCACGACCAATACTGAGGGCGCAACCGCTGCTGCGTCTTCAGGTGCTGTCAATATGGGAGCTGGAGATTCGGCAGATATTCATGGTTCAAGCATGAAGCCTCCCCCAACGCCCTTTCACCGTGCGCCATCCTCGCACAACCGCCACGATACCAGCACTGGTGGTGTTGGGATAGGCAGCAGCGGAGTTAGCCTCGTCGGCCAAGAGTGGCACTCTCCCCCTGAGGGCGCCTACGGCTATGGCTTAGGTCCCGCAGCGGACGTCGATCCTCAGCGCGCGGCAACTAACCGGGCAGTGTACCTCTGCGCAGCCGACGTTTTTGCCCTCGGTCTGTGCGCCTATGAGGTGGCTCGCATGGCGGAGGTGCCCGACGGGTACATTGTTCCCACCAACGGCAACGAGTACAGCGACTTGCGCGAAGGAGCAGTGCCGCCCTTCGAGAGGCAAGACATGACGGTGCCCGGGTGTTGCTTTGGGGTCGCCTACGAAAACGCCGTCAAGGACGTGCTCGCGCCTCGCAGCTACCAGGATCGCCCCACCGCCCAACAGCTGCTAGACACGTTTGAAGCCCTCGAGCATTATGCGCCAATCACTGGCGAGGGTGCGTCTCCTGCGAATTCGCCGACTACAGCGTTATCCGGTGGTGGTGCGGCAGCTTTAGGAAGCAGTAGCAACAGTGGCAATCCGGCGAATGGCCATGGCCTGATGGTGCATCCGTCCGAAGCGTCCTTGCGCATGCCGCCGCCTCAATTGCCACCTGGCCACTCCACACCGTCCTTGTCTGAGTTAGAGCGCTTGCGTGCAAGAGTGAGGCAGCTGGAAGCGGCGCTGGCTGCTGCCGCTGGGCAAGGAGGGGGCGTGTGATGTGATTCGTGAAAGACAATGAGAGAGCAAATTAGAGAACCAGACAACGAAAAATCAGGTGAAAGAAAGAAGGAGTTAGAAAGAGAGAGAGAGAGACGCCGGGTTAAGAGAAGAGTAGAAGAGTTCGAAGCGATTAAAAGAGAAGGCGCATGCCTTCTGCCTTGATCGGAAGAGGCGATTCGCTTTGCAGCTCTTGGAAAAGGATAAAGGAAACCGCCATATTCAACCTTACATTTGCGCTCCCCCTTCGATTTAGATTATACTCGCCCAGTGTAAAGAAAGACAAGGGCAGAAATAGCGCGCTCTTAGAGGTGATCTATATTTGCACTTGTGGCATGTATCTGCGCGTTCCAGAAGGCTCTATCCGGCGTCTTCCTTCCGAACAAGTCGGCGGGGTCTGAGTGCCCAATGTCTTTAACGTCCCAGGTACACAAGGCATTTCTCCGGGCTATTTTTCGCCCTAGTAGGGCACCGGCTCAATGTTCTTGTCAGGCGGCGGGCGCCAGCCGCTCTCAGCATCGCCTGTCCTCTTTCTTGCTGCATATGGCCAATTATGGATCACGCCGCCGTATGGTGTGGCTTAACGCCGTCTACCATCGGCGATTGTTTCTCCAGCCCTGTGCATCAGTTCTTCACGAGGTCGTTCAAAGAGTCGATTGTGTTCAGGCTCGGACTCACATGTATCCGAGTTCGGTGGGGGGTTTCCACGCTCATCCTGAACCGACTTCCTCTCTGCTCCAAGTCCACGGTTTTCCCACTCTAACCGATGGGATGCCTTAACCCAACGAAGAGCTGCGAGCCTAGGCTCGCTAGGTAGAACACAAACTTGGAAGCAAGCTACAAAGCTGGGGAAATCGTAGGGGGTTTTTCTTCGCAAACCGTGCATAAGTTCAGTGGCTACGCAGGTGTCGGGAAACTCACCCGACTACACCCACGACGAGCCTCACCGCGGAAGTTTAGCGACGGAAGGTATGCACACCGCCATAATTCAAAAATAAGGACAATACCGACCGAGGTTATCCAGATATATATCGTTTATGCTAGGGAAAGTTCGATTTGCCAGGTTTCAAAAAGTCAACTTTATCGCGCAGTTGCAGTTATATTGCTGTAATTGGAAGATAGAAGACTTAGGGCAGTAGGCACAAGACACAACGGTTCAGGGTCTTTCACGGGGAAGAGGGCACAAAGATTTTTAAGGAGAAACTTTTGATTGCCCTCGCCTCAAATGCCGCATGTGCAGGCATGGAACACAGCCGAAGCACAAGAGCGCGTGAATTGCAAGGCAGAAATCTGCGAAATGGCTGGGATGTGCCGCTCTTTTTCTTTTTTTCTTTTTTTTTCGTCCAAGTCGCCATTTCTGTCGTTTTGTGTGTGTGTGCATGTATGCCTCTGTCCCAGAGATTTCTCCAGCATTACATGCACGCGCAGGCGCTCTTGGCAGGGGGTTTGTAAGCGCGCAAAAAGTCCAATTGCTTGCGGTTGATGGCCCCGCGGCGCTCCTTCCGAATGAGTTCCACCGCTGAGACCGAATCCAAACCCTGAAAGCAATCGACGCACACAGTCAAAGGTGTTAGAGAAAGCGAGGAACACACACCGGTTTGAGGGAAGCGCACGCGAGATATAACTCGAGTAAAAGAAGAAAGGGAGCGCACAAGGGAGTATCGTGACCACAAGATACACGACAACCGAGCGATCTCTTACGATAAAAGGCACAGAAGTTACAAGATCAGTCGCAGAGTTTTCCACCACAAAAAAAGACGACCAAAACAAAAACAAAACAAGCACACGCGCACGTAGCACTTTACCTTGTCGATGAGTGCAATGGCCACCATGACCGGTGCGCGCCCGAGACCTGCCACGCAATGAATGGCGACTTTGCCCCCACTGGCTTCAGCCCCCTTCACCAGACCCCGCCATTTCGCGAGAACGTCCTTGGGGGGCACCGTCCCATCGTCAAACGGCATGTCGTGCATGGCGATGCCCGCTTTCTCCACTTCGGCCGCTTCGTACGTAGGCTCGCATACCCGCACGATCGCCGTGACGCCCTGTGGGCACATGTGAAGGAGAGACCGAATGATGTAAAGCATCGAGAAGATACAGCCCCCACCAAAAAAGAAAAGAGGCGATGAGAGGCGGAAGAAAACAGACTACGGACGCAGGAAAACCACATGGAATGAAGCAATGCACTCTTGATGCTCGAGCACACGGGCAGAAAGTCGCCCGAAGTCTTTTCTATCTATCTAAACTGTGTCTCATCAATAGATCTCGTAAGGACGAGCACGCACTGCTTTTTTCAGCTCCCGCAGGTAGGAGGGGAGGTTAATCTCAGTCGGGCGGTCCATGATGATGAACTTGAGTTGCTTGTGGTTGACTTGGGACAGCTTGTTGGCCAACTGAACGCTGGACTCATCGGCGCCAGCAGGGGCAAGGGTCGTGTTGGCGGCGGGATCCGACATGACTTCGGCTCATAGATGGGGGAGACGAAAACGCGGGTGCTGTTTTTTTGTTTCTTTTAAGATTAGAGTTTCAGAGTGAAGCACCGGAAGCCACAACTGTGCGAGATGTGACTCGAGGACTGTAGTGTTGTGTTTGAACGATTGAACCGAGTGAGTTACACTGGCTCAGCAACGCTCGTCCCTGTGGAACAACCGCGCTCTGTGGTCCGGGGTAGTCTTCAGCTTTTCCGTGGAAAGGCGCAGCGTTGGCGGCACCTGACCGATATTGACATGGCATTCAAAGAAATACGTTAGCGGATAGCGCCGCAAATTGCATGCCGTGCATAAGTTCTATGATAATTTTAGTCCACGAAACCGCATTCTGGCCGCTATTTTTCAGCCATATTTTGGGAAGTGAGTGGGGCGTGAGCTGAACGCACACATCATACTCTCCTTCACCTTTATAGTCAGCGCAGATATGGAACTGGTTACACCTTACCTTCGACGAGGTATTTGAGAGTGCAAGTATCGCTTAAGGGCGACGGGCTGCGCAAACGGTGGCACGACGCAGTTCTGGAGAAGACGTCGAACGTCGAGTGCACACGAGGGCAGATCCAGCAGATTTCGTTCCAAAAGAACAAGTTCAGGTGCCCGCGCGATGCGCGGCTTCTGAGCAATGTGTTTGCTGCGGAAACGTTGGCGCGTGTTCTTAGCACCTCAGTGCGCGGCCTTGAGATGCCCGTGAATGAGCGCCCTTCTTGTGCCCGTGGTGCGTGTCCCTTCTTGTGCCCGTGGTCCGCCTTGTGTTCTTGTTTACTGCACATGTACAACAGAACTGTACTGTAGTACTGTAGGTACGTCTGTAGGTACATAAAAAAAACGACGACCACCAACGAACCACCAAATTCCATTTAAGATAAAGGATTAATGCAACTGAAGAGTCGTTATGATCATGTAGTTGGCGTTAATCGAGATGGAAGAAGCGAAGTGGCTTGCACGCACAGGGCATTATAAAAATATTTTTGGAGAAAGAATAGTCGTGAAGCTTGAGCGACCAGCAGGAGTCGGCAGGAGGGCTGCTGCAGCTAGGCTTAGTGAGGTCACACTAAAAAAGATGAACTGTACACCGTCTTATCGTGGACGCTGCAATCCAAGTTAAAATCTCGATTGTGAACTTTAGAAGGAAACGGCTTTACCGATCAATCTGAAAGTCCTCGTTCAATGAAGGCTCTTTGAATTTGTATACTTTGAAACTGCTCGAATTAAGATGCTCTAAGACTCACCCAATACCTCACACCTTCAGGAGTGGTGCAAGATATATTTGAGATCGGTGACAGCAGGACATTAGTAGTAGTAGTAGTAGTAGTAGAAGTTGTAGTAGTAGTAGTAGTAGTAGTAGTAGTAGTAGTAGTAGAAGTAGAGATCGAATCATTGCTAGACGTGAGGGTTGGCCGTAGGACAAAAGTATTACTTCGTTGGCGATTTGAAAATTTTCGAATGTTCTTTCAACGCTGCCTTCTCTAGACTTGGCATGGAAACATCTTTAGCAACTATAAATAACAAAGTCTGACGGATGATGATATTTGTTTGCGTCGTGTTTTGAAGGAAGGACAACTCCGCAACTCCGCGGAAATGAGAGGGCGGCAAAGGAGACTTTGCCACGTTATGAATGGCGATATCTATCTAAATCCTTTTACCCCCAAAGAGGCCTTCGAACTATAAGAGCGCCCGTAGTAAGGTACAATGCGATTACCTGCACTAAGATATGAAAAGAAGATGAAGACGAGAATGGAGAAGACCAGCTCTGGCTTCCATTCCCAGCTGAAGAGCCATAAAGCTATCGTAGAGAAAATATGTTACCGAAATCGGGATTTTCCCTACTTGAACTACGCCCACATCAATAATTGGAAAGCAAACCACAGAAAGCTAAGAATTTCGCACGTATTTCGATTTCGCCAATTTCTTATATTTTTTTGCAAATCAGAATCAGTGG
>Ga0307931_1000896_pt1 | contig 19691 bp, 19 predicted proteins | sample OrgLakmetageno47_FD_201816 | JGI IMG/M metagenome (GOLD analysis project Ga0307931, IMG submission 201816) | Saline water microbial communities from Organic Lake, Antarctica - #47 | ecosystem: Environmental > Aquatic > Non-marine Saline and Alkaline > Saline | place: Antarctica: Organic Lake...
CCCTTCTCCTTTCCCCTCTTCCTTCCCTCCTCTTTCTCTTTTTCTCCCTCTTCTTTTCCTCCTCTTTCCCCTCCTTTTCCCCGATTTCGGATTTCTGAAAAGGGTCCACCAGCACCAAGTATGAGCCCTGAAATCTGACGTCGTCTAAAATGTCGTCATCATCCATATCTGACGAGCATTCACTATTCATTGACATTAGTGCTACCGTTGAGGGAGGTAGAGAGTGAGAGTAAGCGAACTCTCGACGGTAGTTCCACATGCCTAGGCTAGCGTATGCAGCTCTATGGGTGGTACTGAGAGTAGCCCATGCCTTTGTGCTGCCGAAGTTCCCTTTAGCTCCCACACCAAGAATGCAGCGAACTGCACCTCTGCAAGTCTTTGAACGGTTCTCGGGCGATGCGGTACATTGAATTGCTCAAAACTAATGCAACTAGCTTGACATCGCCCTTTCCAAACTCTGAATTAGCATTCTGTACCTCGCACGTGTGCTCTTGGCTTTGTGAAGACCCTAGCCAAGGAAATACCATTGAACATTGAAGTTTATCTGATGCGACTTTCCCTGTTCAGGTTTCGGCAGTAATGTTCGCGCAGCAAGAAGCGAAACGCATGAAAAGCGCAGAGCTAGAGCCAGTACATCTCTTGTTGGGGGTTCTTTCCAACCCCGAGGGGTGCTACCGCGGCATTCAGCGCTGCAATCTCAAGGTGCCCGAGGTCACTCGGGCGGTTGAAACGTACCTGACTACCAAGGACGGTGCCGCTGACGGTGGCCCTGATCGCAGCCCGCTTGTGGGCATGTTTCTCGAGTCGAAAGGTGCCCCCACTGCGAACGCCCCCTTCTCGAAGGCCGTGCAAAAGTCCTTCCCGCTCGCCATGCAGGTTGGTTTTGACGCTGTGGCATACACTTTCGCAGCACAGTTTTATCTGCTGTCCTTGTCACTCATAAAAATACACTTGTGGTTGTTTCACCTGATCAATGTCTTAGGAGTCACATACATGTGCTCTTTTATTTCATACACCCTACAGGTAAGCGATGCCATGACAAGTGAAGTAGTGCGATCTGAGCACGTGCTTTGGGCATTGATGGAAGATGAGACCGTAGTGGAAGCCCTTAACCTCGTGAACGATGACACCGCCGCCGCTTTGAAAGCGGAGCTTGACATCGACCTTGAGAGCGGTCGAGGCAAAGCAGAACTAGTAGGAGGCGCTCCCAAGAGTGAGACCCCTACCCTAGCCCAGTGCGGGGTGGATCTAACGGAGCTCGCCAAGACGGGTAAGCTGGACCCAGTCGCAGGCCGATCCGAGGAGGTGAATCGCGCGATGCAGGTGCTGGTGCGCCGCCGCAAGAGCAACCCTTGCTTCATTGGAGACCCGGGGGTGGGTAAGACGGCAATTGCCGAGGGTATCGCGCAGAGGATTGCCAGCAAAGACTGCCCGAAACGGTTGCGCGACTGCCGGATCATTTCTTTGGAGCTCAGCAACCTCGTTGCAGGCACCCGGTGGGTGTGAAATGAGATGTGCAATCCAAGAGTGTATTTGATTTCGTTGCTAAAAGCAGTTTAAATAGGAGCGTAGTTGATTTCGTTGCTGAAAGCAGTTTAAATATGCAGTATCCAGTTATGCGAGCGGTTTAAATTTGCCGTACTTTTCTTTGATTCCGTTTCCTGTCTTCTCACGTTTTCAACCACCGTATGATCTTTTCTGCCCCTTACTCATACATGCACGTGCATGTCTCTCCCTGTAAAAGTTACCGAGGCGACTTCGAAGAGAAGCTGAAAGCTATTTTGACGGAAGTTGAGACCGAGAGCCAGGGTCCACGGGGCAAGATCATTCTGTTCATCGACGAGCTGCACACACTGGTGGGCGCCGGCGCGGCGGAGGGCGGGATCGATGCTGCGAATGTGTTGAAACCAGCACTGGCGCGGGGAGAGCTTCAGGTAATGGAATCAAATAGATTTGAAGGGAGACAGACAAAAAGCAACCTTGCATGCGGCTGCAAGACTTATCGTTTAACCGTGCCTGTGTACGCGATGTTGGTACAGGTGATGGGAGCCACAACCGTGTCAGAATATCGGCAGTACATCGAAAAGGACGCTGCACTTGAGCGCCGGTTCCAGCCTATTCTAGTGGGAGAGCCTTCGATCGAGGAAACGGTAGAGATTTTAACGAAAATTCGGCCCAACTACGAAGAGTTTCATGGGGTGACCTTCAGTGACGAAGCTCTAACCGCTGCGGCGAAACTGAGCTGGCGCTATGTGCCAGACCGATTCTTGCCGGATAAGGTTCGAAGTCGCAACTCAAATTGCGGCTTTGACACATAAGAACATTTTTTGAAGATTTCAGTGGGTTGCTTTGAAGAAAAACTTCTGCAAATTCTCGTCGAGTCAACAGTGTACGTGTGCTTTGCGCGACCTGCTCTCTCTCTCTCTTTCTTTCTACTCTAGGCCATCGATCTCGTCGACGAAGCAGGCGCTTCCAAACAGTTCGCCTACGCTAGGGAGGGCCAAGATGGGGAAGAAGAGGAGCCTAACATGGAGGTCACGGCCGATGACGTGGCCTCGGTGTTGTCAACTTGGACTGGGATCCCGGTCAACGCGTTGTCGAGTGACGAGTCGAGCTCCTTGCTCCAGTTGGAAGATAGGCTTCACGAGCGCGTGATTGGGCAAGATGAGGTAAGACATGGATTAGATGGAGCATGACGTCAGAGAACACCTGATTTCAGGGTTATAACACTAATCTCGAGGATTGGTTATGATTGTTTTCACATGCGATACATGATCGTGTGCCCCATTTGCGTCCTCATTTTCATACTCCTCCAATGATTCAACCTTTCTCAGGCAGCCCAAGCCATTGGCCGTGCGGTGCGCCGCGCTCGCGTCGGTTTGTCGAGTCCCACTCGCCCGGTGGCGTCCTTCTTGTTCAGCGGGCCTACAGGGGTGGGCAAGACCGAGCTCGCGAAAGCTCTCGCAGCGGAATACTACGGCGAAGAAAAGGTGTGTAGAAGAGGAGGGTGACACTACTTCTAGCAGCACCAGAGTGATGGTGATGGTAGTGCCACTATTTGTTTCCAGTGCATCTCACTCCGATTTTATCTCCCCCCCCCCCCCTTCAAATCGTCAGGCGATGATTCGCCTCGACATGTCGGAGTACATGGAGTCCTTCGCCGTGAGCCGCTTAACCGGCCCTCCCCCAGGCTACGTGGGCTACGAGGCAGGCGGGCAGCTGACCGAAGCGGTGCGGAGGCGCCCCCACGCCGTGCTCCTATTGGACGAAATCGAGAAAGCCCACCCCGACGTCTACAATGTGAGCCAATAGGAGGAAAGGAGTGTGTACATGCATGTTTGCCGCATGTGTGGGTGTGTACATTGTGAATATAAACGATGAAACTTCTTTTTCAATGTTTAGCATCCCACACGCATGCGCATGTGTGTACCTTTCTTCTTGTTGTGCTTAGATTTTGTTGCAAATTTTGGACGACGGCCGCCTAACGGACAACAAGGGCCGCACCATTGATTTCACCAACGTGCTGCTCATCATGACCTCAAACCTCGGCAGCCGCGCCATTCTCGAGCGCATGAACACCAAAACCACCAGTGCCGCGGACTCTTCTTCCTCGACCACCAAAAAGGCCAAGAAACCGAAAGGCGGCGCTGCCGCTGCTGCTGCTGCAGTGGCCGCCGCTGCTAGCTCCGCTGCTGATGACGCAGCGATCGAGTATGCCGGCATGCAGAAAGTCGTGAAGCGAGAGCTCCTGGGGCACTTCCGGCCCGAATTTCTGAACCGTTTAGACGAAATTATCGTGTTCCGAAGCCTCGCGGGTAGGGCACAGTCAGAAGTTTTCGTCTAATAGTTCAATTGCATTGAAACATCTCAAGAATAGGCACAGAATCTTCCACTTATCTTATCATTCTCTCTTTCATCTGTACTACGTCAGGCGACGAGCTGCGGGAGGTGGCCGCTCTCATGGTGGAGTCCGTCGCCAAGCGCACCTTGGAGACCCACGAGCTCACCTTGTTGGTGGAGCCGAGCCTCACCCAGCGCTTATTGGCCGAGGGCAGCAGCCGCCGCTTCGGCGCTCGCCCCCTGCGCCGCACCGTGCAACGGCTAGTGGAGGACGTCGTGGCGGTGGCGATTCTGGAGGGGTTCGTGACCGCAGGGGACACCGTTACGCTGGGGACCACGGGTAGCTCAGCTGAGGGTGATGACGGCAGCAAGGGTGGGTATGACGTCAAGACGGTGACGGTGGCGCGAGCAGTGAAGGGGGATCGACCAGAAGCCGTGCTGGAGGTGCCAGTGTCGCTCTCGATCGGGATTGAAGACTGCGAGGACGACGAAATGGAGGCACCTGCTCCACCTCCTCCTCCAGCGAATAATGTGGCACCCGATGCTTTCACGCCAGAGGCGCTTGCGTCGGTAGCCACTGCCAAGTAATTGAGTAATCAGATAAGCCAGGGCTTCTCTCTTGTCCTCTTTCCTTCAGCGAGAACGACACTAGATTACACCAAGGCCGATTATAAATTGGCACAACAGCACAAACCCGTTCATCGTTCTTCGTTAATCGCAGCCCCGTCGCCATTGAAATGGCCTTATATATCGCTATAGACTATATATTTGAATAGTTAAGTTGAGTTATGATTTATGAATTCAAAATTCAAAAGGGGAAAGGGCTCTTGGGAATCTTATAATTATCTTGGCTCTTGGGCTCGCATCGCATCTTGGCCGTTTCGCGTTTCGGTTTGTGTTTGAGTTCGGTATCATTTTAATTATGGCTTATGGAATTCTAAATGTTAAATGAAAATCAAGGCCAAATGAAAGATGAAACGCAATGGACGGCCAGAGCTTCCCTATAATATAATTTCGACGATCAGTAATTAAGCGCTTACTCGCCAACACAAACGGAGTCACGCCCCCGTCTTGCAGTGGCTGGGCTCTCAGCTAATGATGTTCTCCCCTGGCCTGCCTCACTTCAAGCTTCACACTCCTCCGATACAAATAAAACGAACTCGATAAAGCACTATCTTTCTCTCTTTTCTTTTTCTTCCCCTGAAAATAGTACCATTCCTTCCGCCACACGTGCTTATTTACATCTTGCTGCCAGACACGAGTTGAGGTTCCTTCACGCTCACGATTCTCCGCAAAGTGGTCTTCTTCTTGGTGTTCGGCGTGCCACCATCAGTAGTGGTCTCTGGGCCGAGATTTTTGTTGTCTTCCTTGGCCTTGGGGGTGGTCTTTTTCTTCAACCAGGACCCCATGCTGCCAGCAGGCCGCGGGCTCGCAGGCCGCGTTGACGGTCCTCCGGGAGACGAAGAGGTCGGAGTCTTAGGAGTGCTCGGTTTCAAGAGGGAGGGCCGGGAGAGGCGAGGAGAGGTCGGGCGGCTGGTCTTGTCAGGACGAGGGCTGCCTGAACGAGTGGAACGACTCGGGGATTCCAGGCCAGAGCTCTTGAACAAGGGCAAATTGAGCACGATGCAAGTGATGTCGTCGCGGTAGTCGCCTTCTTCGTCTTTCCACCTTCTTGCGGCTTCGGCAATGACTTCTTGAGCGGCCAGGAAAGCGTTCAACTCTTTGCCCGGTTGCCTTTCTTGCGATGCCGCTACGATATCCACGCACTCTTGCGACGACATGACGCCCCAAACGCCGTCCGAACACGCCACCAGAAACTCGTTCGCTTTGGTCAAGGTAAACTCGGTGATTTCAGGCGTGGCGGTGACTCCAATCGCTTTGAAAGCAAGGTCTCCCAGAGAGCGGCTCATGGCAAGGCCGCAGCTCATGTCGCGATCCAGCCACACCCGAGCTTCCGATTCCTGGTCGTCTTGCGCCACCCAACCCCCAGCCTTCTCAATCCGGGCTTTCTCCTCGGGCAACAACGGGGTGTGGTCGGTGGATAAGTCTTTGGCCTTGAGAGGCGCGTTGGCTCTGGCCCTAGTCGCAACAATGATCCGCGAATCACCGCAGTTCGCCACCACACACTTGTCTCCCGACACCACCATACCCACGGCCGTTGAGCCTCCGTCGTTGCCCCAGTCCAAGTGCTTCTGCGCCACCATAGTGTTCGAGTCTTCAAACGCTTTCACCAGCGCTCTCGAGCACGATTTCTTGTCCTTGAGCTCGGGGGCTCCTTCCGCCGTTAAAGACTCGGCAATGCGGCGCATGCAGTACTTGCTCGCCCGGTGGCCCAGCTCTCCGTGGCCGTCGAACACCCCCAGAAAGAGCAACGTTGGATCATCGCAGAGGGGCCAAATCACGCAGCCGCAGTCTTGGTTGGTCTTGGCCGCGACCACCGCTGTCTTGCTGAAAGGGGCTGGCTCGCACCCGTGGCTGGTGATCAAGCCTGCTCGCTTGGCGTCGAGCTTGGAAGTCTGCAGGAGCGCCTCGGGCAGCAGGCAGGCCGACAAGTCTACATGTGGGCCCGGCCCGCCTGGCAGGGTCATAGATCCACCTGCGGTGCGCTTCAGGGGTTGGCCGTGGAGCACCGCGGCCTGCTGCGAGATTTTCACCGAGGCGTTGGAGGGCGACAAGAAGGCCTGCGGTAAGGTGCCCATCTCCACTACAGGGGTGAAACTGCCACTCGCCTCCAGGGCCTTGTCCAAAAGAGTGACGTCATCCTTTTCGTTGGCGGCCGTGGTCATGCACTGCGCCTGTTGGGCCGCGCGCGCCCCCCGAGGGGGCTTTTGGTTGGCGCTCTTGGCCTTTGGGGGCGGCATGGGCACGCACATGGACTCGAGGATCGAGCGCCACACCAGCCACCGTTTGAGGTCCCCCCCTTTCAGGGTAGACGACGGCAAGATCTCAAAGTCCACGTATTGGTTGCTGTACACCAGTGAAAAGCATTCGTTCGCGTCAACAGCTCGGCTCTCGGGATCGCCGGGCACTACTTTCTCTGCGAGAGCGCGCTGTGAAAGGAGAGTTTAAAGAGATGATGTCCCATACGCAAGAATAGAAGTGAGAAAGAAACATGTTTAGGTTCGAAAAAGTCATTATACTTCCTGCCCATAGGGCAGGAAGTGGAACAATAGAAAAGAATTAGATGGGTACTCCAGGCAGTAGCACCAGAAGATGAAAGGGCGTGTAATGTATCGAGTGAAAAGTCACCTGAAGAGTGGCCGTTTCGATGTCATGCAGCACCCTTTGTATTTGCCCCAGGTGAATGCTGTTATGCACTAATACAGGGGTCGCCTTTTCTTTGCCAGAAGGGTCCAAACGACAAATCTGCACGCTGCCTGGGTCAGTTCCTGTTGCATTCTGTACAATATGCCAGTTGGAAGGGCGCGGAGGAAGAAAGGAAGTGGGGCGTGGGTGAATATGAGAAGGCTTCTCATGGTATGACAGCAAGGTTTCATCAGAAAAAAGCTTCTCAAAGGTTGTGGTTCCCTAGAAGCAGCCAACGCAAGAAGCCGTGCACAACAAGATCTACACTACGGATGATAAAGCGGATTTTCACAGTTCAACATCAGCTCATCAACAGACAATACTTCAACTATCTCCGCTTACTTGATACATGCATGCTTTACGCTTCTGCAACTGCAATTGGCCGTCTCCGAGCTGTACCGTACGAAACTGCACCAGCGGAATACCCGGACCTGGAACATAGCAGAGCGTAGAACCATTATTCGGTTACATGGCATTACATTAAAATGAGCGCTTGCGCGCATACGGGGTAGAAAAAGCCGCCACGAAACACAATTTGCTTCGTACGACAACACCAATTTTCAGCGCAGCATTGTGTAGCTCACGCCTTCGAACATCATCTAATTTCACAACCACAGCTTTTTTTTAGCTACGACTATCATCTTTTAGGGAATGCGTACGGCTCCGATACGAGCATTGGAAGCCTAGGTGCCGAACCCACCGCTTAGCGCCGCCGTAACTTTCCGATGCAATGCGAAGAAAGGATGCTCGCCTCCAGCTCGAGGAGGCGGGCGTGGGGAGGCTGGACACAAACACAACACAATCCAGAAAAGGCAATCGATGAGCTGCACGAACGTTCACACCTTACTGGCCATTGTCCGCCACGTTATTCACTCACCGGTGCGCATTGGATTGGCGTCCGGGAGATCCGGCTGAATCCTGTGACCCGTGACGAAAAATTGTTTTGGTGACGAGATGTGATGCTTGTTTTGATTGGTGTTTGAGTTTTTGGTGCATTTTCCATATTTTCCAGTTGCATGGGTCTAATGTAGTATGACGTGAAAATGTGCATGTATGTACATACTGTACAGAGAGACAGAGAGTACTGTGTTTTGCATCTCTCTCTTCAAGAAGTCGTCTCCACCACATTAAGGAAGGCGAGCAGCGAGCACTCAAGCACACACGCTTCATACTTTAGACATCTCTGCGCAGACTCAGTGACCAAGTAGTGATGGCTAAAGGTACTTTATTTTGCTTATGTATGCACCGCTACAATTTCTAGCCGGGGCATCGATTTTCATTTTAACTATTTCAACTATTTTCGTTTTGCAGCTACTGTTGGTGTGCCTATTCGGCTGCTCCATGAGGGCGAAGGACACACTGTATCGGTCGAACTTGGAAATGGTAAGCTATTGATACCTACCTCCAATTGAATTATTGTTCCTTTTGGTGGTATATGCTCACCTCTTCTCAATCCTGTACTCAGGGGAAGTCTACCGAGGCACATTGACGGAAGCCGAAGACACAATGAACTGCTTTATGGAAAACGTGAGATCCCAATGCGCAGCAAAACCCATTCCTGCTGTCTAGCATTTTTGCCTTTAAGAATATTCTTAGGGCGCGCAGTTGCATAGCCTAAGCCTCTATCTTTCCGTGTAGGTTACCCTGACGGCGAAGGACGGCCGAGTTTCCAAACTCGAACAAGTTTACATCCGCGGATCACAGGTAAACTTCTGAGGGAGTAGGTTATAAATGCAGATGTACATGCATTTTACTGGCTTACAGAAATGTGCAATATTTGTGCCAAGAAGTATTCAAGCCCTCTTTTTTAATCTCAGGTGAAGTTCGTGATCCTGCCGGACATGCTAAAGAATTCGCCTGCGTTCGGGAAAGTGCAGACCATGAAAAAGAAAAGCGCCGAAAAGGGAGCCATGTCCAAACCTTTCAAAGGCAAAAAGAAGACGCAGTAGATTCATTCACGACAAAGTTTTGATCCGAAATGAAGAACGACGTGCCTACTGTGTCTGCTCGCACATAAATTTTGGATGGTGGTGCCGTTTTGCCTTCGGGATGCCGAATGCGCCCATTGAAGGATTCATTCAGACTTGCCTTCGATATATTTCCATGCACTCGAAATGGGGCCGTTTCGCTTTGAACTTTTTTCTAGAGTCTTCTTCAACTTATTTCATTAGAGGCGCATGTTACTGAGCTCTTGGTCTGACATGACATGCGATTCGGGATTTGTATTTGTGAATTTGTGTCTTCGATTTTCGGCAAGAAATCTAGAAATGAAAAAGAATATATAGGGACTTAATTAACTAAGCTGATCTTCATTTTGATTTTTATTAACCCTTGGGGTGTAATGCCCACGTGACTTCGTTACCCACGTGACACCATTACCCATTCCCGGGCAGATCCCGATCCTTTGTCTCACTGTCTCAAGTCTCAGAGAGGTCTTGTCGTCGCCATTGCCAAATGCCATTTAAAAATTGAACGAGCTCAATGGACGTGCTACGTGCTAAATAAGCGCCAAATTAATTAATACCCAGCTCTCTTGCATTACCTAAGCATTCATTTCCTCTCTTTCTCTTCTGTCTTTTTCTCGGTAAGAATTGAAATCCGTTCTCATTTCTTAGTCACTGTCGCTCCCGTAAGCCCACCCGGAATTCTCTACCTCTCTTCGGTTGCGCCGCCCCGAGGAAGCTGGCGCTCGATGCAGCGCAAACGACGTCTCGTCCATCTTGCTGCTCGGCACCTCTGGCGGCACTTGCGATGTGGATGCGTGGCCCCGCAGAGGACGGTGGCACATGTCGCACGAGGAGCAAAAGGGCGAGTTGAAGAAATGGCAGGCCGGGCACTCTTGTTGCACCTGGGCTTCTGCTCCTGTGGGGTTGCCCGCGCCACAAACATCGCAGCGCGCATTGAGGGGGGTGTTGTCGGCAAAGAGGCAGGTGAGGCACATCCACCTCCCTGCGTTCGCGAGCTGGCTCTTAACTTCACTGGGAATGGTGCCCTTTTGCCTCAGAGGTGTGCCAGCGCCCCAGATCGCCACTGCCGCACTGCGAGACGGTGAACTCAGAGCACCCCCCGAAGAGAGGACATTGCCTCCCGCGTAGGTGTCGATCATCAGGGTAGGCGCTTCCGTCGCAGCTACTGAGCGCCCACCAGGCAAAGGGGCTTGAGAAGGAGGTTGGTCTTGTGCGAAGCTGGGATCCCATGACGCTCGTAGAGGGTCGGGCATCGGCGCAAGCCGCGCTCCTGTCATGAGACGATTCGATGAAGAGAATCCGCCGCGGTTATTGTTGAACCGAGAAGATGAAGATGGGTAAACGTCTTGCTGTGCATCTCCATGCGTGGCCAAGGTTGCCTGCTTGAGAAACGCTCGATAGTTCACGGTGTCGTCTCCTTGACTGGAGGCAAAGGCACCCACCAGCATTTGCAAGTGGTCAAGGCTCATCCGAAGGTCAAACTGACGCATCGCTTCCACAAACGCTTCCACCGAACAGCAGCCGGTGTCACTTGGGTCGTGCATTTCAAAGGTCATCGCGGCATCCAAGCCTAGGCGTTGCTGAGCCATGATCGTGGGACCCACTAACCGCAGCAAGCTTATCACTGCATGCGGTAAGGTGTCGGCGGACTTCTCAATGCTGCTTCGAACGTCGCCTCCTGTTTTACTGAGTGCTGCACCGCGGCCATTCTCAGGCATCCGACGAGCATCTTTTTGGTTGTTGCTTCGCCCACCAATCCGATCGATGAAGTGTCCGAAGCTGACGTAATCCACGCCACCGCTGCCGACCCCAAAACAGGCGTCCAATGCGGCGGCTTCCTCCCTCGTAAGCGACACCCCTAACCGCTCTGCAGCCATAGCCAAGTCTTCCAAAGAGCAGTCGCCTTCGCCCCTAGGGTCGCAGCGCTGCCCGAAGAACGTGCTCGCTTGAAAAGTCGGTTGCCCCCAAGCCGCTGCTTCACTTTCCCCTGCCGTCACCAAATTCCGCGCCAGAGCTTTCAGCAATGCTTCGTCGTCATGGTCTCGCCCGCCAGATGCGACGCCGTGCGAGCGCCGTGGCGTTTGTTGCATAGACGAAGACAGGCGATTGTTGCCAGGACGAATCGCGGACGCTGCTGGCTGCCGACCAAAGAACCGACTCGCGTGACTGGGGGTGTTCCCAACCGCAAAGGACACGTGTGGGCTGGTAAAAGTGGCGTGCTGCTGGGTTTGTCGCATCATCATGGGAGACTCCGGAGCTTGATTCGGGAGATGACCAGCCCGTAGCGCCACGATGTGGTCCAGCCGCTCGTACTCGATCTCTTGCGAGTCCTTGAACCCATCTACGCAGCCCCACAGCAGCGAACACTCCTCATCGACTAGGTTACACCCCAAGAATGCCAGGACGTCGCTTGCAGTGCTAGGCGGCACGCAGCCTCGGCCTCGAGGATCAAAATGACGGAAAGCGGGGATCAAATTGCCGGTGCCAGTGAGGGAGCCGTACTCCGAGGAAATATCGAGCACATGGCGGCAAATTCGGTCGATTTCCTTCTCTTTGAGCACTTTCTGCATGCGCTTCTCGGCTTCTTCTTTCTGCTCTTCTTCTGGCGTCTTTTCCGCCTTCTCTTCCTTCTTCACTGACTCCTCCTGTGGTTTTCAATTTCAATTTAGCATGAAGCGTGACAAATTGTTAGAAATAGGAATGAATTTTAGTTTTATTCAGTGACACATGCAGTGCACATGTAATGTGCCTTAAAACCTCAATCTTTCTCCTTTCTCTTCCAAGCATAACCACCTTCAAACAATCAAAATAGTCACAATATCGCCCCACTCTTCCCTCTTTACCTTGATGACGTGTTCCAGCACCAGCTTCACCGGCACGGTCTGGCTCTTGCTCGGGTCCAAAATGGCAAGCACCCCGCTCACGTCCCGTCGGCTCATATCGCTCAACAGGCCCGCCTTCCGCAAGAAACGCATGAACCGCTGCTCGCCCAAAGTCCCGTTCTGACGCACGTGCCGCTGCAAGTATTGCTTCAAAGCAGCCCGATCTTTGTCGCTCGGCCACCGCTCCGCTACCGCCCTCGCTAGCTTGGCGATCGAAGGGTGCAGGGCGACTTCTTCGTCCTTGGCGGTGTTGGTGACACGCGCTAGGCGGCCGAAGCGGCTGAACGATGAGCCCGACATGTTGCTTGCGTCAGGGTTCACGATACCGGACAACAGCCAATCACCGTCTTCGTCGTCGTCGTCGGAGCTGTCTCCTCCTCGGCCTCCGTAATCGTCACCACCGCCTCCTCCGAACCGCATGCTGCCACGCATACCACTGCCCCTTCCAGAAGTAAACGTTTTCGCAGTGTGCTCTAGGAGTTGGCCTCGGCGTTCAGCCGCGGGGTCCCCTACCGTGCCTCGATCCAGCAACATCAACACTTCTTCGCCATCGACACGCCCGTCACCTTCGTCATCGAGAAACTCAAAGAGCCGACGCATCAACCTCCGGGCTCGGCCACCCGCAAGGGGCAAGTTTTCCTTGTCGCCCATCCACCGCGGCACCGCTGCTGCTGATGTCTCATCGCCTGCGGTAAAGCGGTGCGAGAACTGCTTCTCCGCTAGTGCAACTGCTTGATCGGTAGCGATGCGAAGGCACTCAAGCAAATCCGCTGGTCCTAGCCGCCCATCGCCACCGTCTGCGCGCTTGAAGAGCTTGCGAAGGGATCGCAAAAGGCCGGAATCAACAGCGATGCCACTGACGTCACCTCCTTGGCTGATGTCGAAGTTCGTAGTGGTGGTGTCGTTCAGTTGGAGGGCCGAGAGCGCCTCGAAGTGCACGCGCAATAATCCGAGAAACTTCCGCGCATCCGCGAGCTCGCCCTTGTCACTGCTGCTGTCGCTTCCGTCACTATCCCACTCGGCCAGCCACGCTCTTCGCAGCAGCGCGATGAAGCGCTCGTAGTCAATTTGCGTCCCGCCAGAAGCGACCAGGAAAGGCTCCGCTGCGTCCTCCACCTCATCGGCAGTGACCATCACCCCACTCAACGCGAGCGCTTTGCGGAAGTCTCGAGGCGACACCACCCCTCTCGAAGGGTAGGGGTCTACTGTCGGGTGCGCGAATGACTGCAAAAGCCCTACCACTGCACCCGCCACACCTCCAAGCCAGCCGTCAGAGACCTCCGGATCTTTGCGCTTCTTTTGACCGGTGGCCAGCTGACGCACCACCCCACTCAAAAACTTTTCCGATAATGCATCCCCCAACACGAGCGCCACGGCTGGCAGGTCACCGTCGGCCTTTTTCTTCTTGTCGCTGCTCGAGGGATCAACAGAGGAGGGTGCTCCGTCATGGTTGTCAGGCTCTTGGGGCACCGCAGCCGCACCTCCTCCGTGTGGCACATGTGGCACTGGTCCCAGCCTCAACTTGCAGAAGCCTTCGAGCAGAGACCGCAACTTGACCATGTGCACTCCCCCTGATGCTTCGGCCAGCACGCCTCCTTTCCCGTGACTGCGGTTGCTCCCTAGGGGCTTCGGCGCAGGGGGCACGGCGTTGGTGTTGCGGTTGCGCACCTGTCTGCGCTCCGAGTCCTCACTGTCGGAGCCATTCCCACCGTCCTCACCGCTGTAGTCGTTCTGAATGAACCCTTCCTCAAAGTAGTCTGCCTGGCAGTGCAGCACTAGCAGCGCCACCTCACTCGCGCTCCGGAATGGCGGGTGAGGACCGTGCGACAACTGTGACGATCCCTCGCCTCCTTCGCCCTCCCTGTCACGCTCTCCTTCCCCCTCGTCTTCGTCGTTGTCGTCTTTCATTTCTCCCTCTCGCCTCAGTGACGCTTCACTAGCCCACGGCACTCGCACCAAATCCACCGCACCAACCGCTGGATCGTTGGGCATAGTTCGGAAGTGCGCGTTGACCTGAGCCACCAGATCGTTGATGGTCGTGTCACGCGCTGCCACATAGGACTTGGTCTTGCTCTCATAATGCCGCAACAGTTCCGCCCGCTTTTCGTCGTCTTCTCCCTTCTTGAGCTGCCCTGCTAATGCCTTGTGCGCACTCGCTAGCCACGCCTCGTACTTCCCGAGCAACTTGTCGAAGCCACTCACTTCTTCCAGGACCGCAGTGATGGGACGGAGCAACCGGTGCTCATGGGAAGGCGCAAAGAAATCCATAAACTGAAGAGGAAGGAGAGAAGTTTAGCTACAGGCATGAGAAAACAAGTGAGTTGGTTCGTCGAGATTATAGTGTCCTATCGTGGCATATTATTTGAAATTCAAAAAATCCCTTCAACGGAGATCTCAAGAAACATCAAATGGGGAAGTGCAAGCGGGCGAGTCTCTTGTGATTTCTCTAATGAGACCACTCCTACCTCGCGGCGGCTGATTTTGCCGGTGAGGTTACAGGGGGCCACAAGAAAAGCGAGCTGGGTGGCTTCCGTGTGACTGAGCCTCAGGCCATCGCCAGTCTGCCGAGACCCCACTAGTCGCCTCTCCACGGCCACGGACAAGTCCTCCGGATCGAGCAAGACTGATCGAAACGCAGCGCTGTTGTCGCCCATGCAACTGTTTGCGGTGGCCACGTGTTAGCGAACGTAACATCCAATGAAACGAGCGGAAGAGATGAGAGTAACGCTTTTGGAAGGCGGTGTTTCAATGAATTTACGACACCCTAGGTTAAGAAAAAATACCCCCTCCTTCCCCTATTTGACCTCCAAATGCCGCCGCGGCTGGGCTTCACCGGCGGTTTCCCGAGCCTTCGAAAGTGACCGTTGCACAGCGACCGCCACACCTCGCTTGCAGCCTCCTCGAGGTTGCCTGTTAGAGTGAAGTATTCGTAGCAAATAGGCGAGGTGGCGGAACAAACGATGAAAAAGAGAAGAAAGCACACGGAGAAGCTACAAGCATATTGCCAGCACACAAATAAAATACAATTGCTGTTTTTCTCCTTCTTACCAATTTTAGGCCGCCCGAGCAATTCCTCCACCATATCTCTCAGCGCATCCGTAGCTCCGGTGACTCGCAGAAGGTGTGAGGTCTTAGCATTGCCATTGGCGTCCTCGGAGCCGCCGTCCGCTCCGATGAAGTGAATGAACCGCTTCAAGTCAATCGTGCCTCGAAAGTTGGCATCGAACCTCTGAGCGAGGCGCCACAGCTCCGCCCTCGACAGATGCGCGTCCAGCCCGCCACCCGCAGCGAGCAAATAGCCCAGATGCTCCAGACTCAACCCCCGCTTGTCAGCGCGCGCCACCTGCGCCAACGCGTCCTTCAGCTGGGCTTGGGCGCGCGCATGGCTGTCGACGCCGGCTTGACGAGAGATCCCAAACCGCCACCGAAGGTCGTGCCTCACTTGCTCGGCAATCCCGTCGATCTCGTCTTCGGTGCGCGAGGCAAAGGCCACGTAGGTCGCTTGCGTGACCGTGCCGTTCTTTTTGGGAGCACTCGATGCCATGCCCGCCACAAACAAGCGGCGAAACAACTGTCGCAAGATCGAAGGGAGGCAGAAAGTGAGATTGAGGTAAATAAGGCAGTGTACACGAGGAACAACAATGAAAAGACTTTAAATAATGTCCTGGTTTACCGCAACGTTGTCGTCTGGGTCGATTAAGAGTCCAGCCAAGCTCAGGAGTTTGGTCCACACAGGTAAGGTTAAGGTGCCGCTGCCGCCGGTCACCTCGTTGAACACCCGATTGTGGTCCACCGCACAATCGACCCGGTGCGAGTGCGTGCCCTCTAACAGCACTCCCGGCGGCATTTGCCGCAGGCCCCGCCGCACGGCATCTTCAAGCTCGCGCCGCCGCTGGGGCTCCGACCACCGGTTGAGGCAGAGGGTCAGGCGGTCGGAGGGCACGGCGTTCTCAGAGTCGCGCCGGCACCACAGCTTCATGTCTTTCTTACCCGCTAAGGGGGCCTTCCGCAGACCTGACCTCGTGTCATCGTAATCATCGCCCATCTCGTCTCCTTGGTGGTGTTTCGAAGGAGGTCGCATCGAGCGCAACAACGCCACCGATTGAAGGGCTCGGCTCCCTACTTCCACCCATGTCCCACCTCGCGTAGCGTTATGGCGGCGGTGATGGTGGCTCGGTGGCAAGTGCATCCGATCGTCCATCCTTCGCATTTCACCGGCTGTAAACGCGAGCTCCGTCAGCGCCAAGTCCCTTGCTTCGGCCCGAGATCGTGCTCGCCGCAGCCACAGGAAACGACTGGCGCGAGCCACCGCGCCTACAAATGTGTAGCCGGCGGCAACCAGGTCACTGGAAGCCTTTTCTTCTTCAATGCGCAAGTCTACCACCGGTGCCAGGCGAGGCGTGCCGGCCCACATGTGCCGCTCCTCCCCCGGCCAGCTGCTGTCATCGTCGTGGTCGTCATTTCCGGATGGAGGAGGCTCCGCTTCGGGTCCATGGTTGTCGTTGCTGTCGCAAGCATCGTCGCTCTTGCCTCGCAGGCACCACACGTACACGGGTGGGGACGATAGGATGGACGAAGAGCCGAGGTTCAAGCCTCCGTGCGAGCTGTCTTGGTGAGGGTTCGTGTGCGCCCGAGAGCTACGAGATGACGACGACTTGATGCTTCCCCCTCCTGCGGAGTGCACGCACACCTGGTGGTAAGCATAGCCGCCCGCGAGTGCTCTCGGAGCCGTTGGCCCCACACACACGTCGAGAATCACGTAATTGTGGTTGTTGTTACGAGTGGCAGTATCACCGCTGGCTGCAGCTGCTCCTTGCGGTGCTGTGGAGCTGGTGGAGTGGTTATCGCCCTTGAGGAAAGCCTCCAGGCAGCGCATGGTGACAAAGCAGTCCGAGGACACCACTGAACCACCGTCGGCGAGACCCGCGGCATCGCTGTCTCGGTAGTGGCTGTCCAAGGAAGAAGCTTTGATGTCGCGCAGCAGGGCTAGCACCTCATCTCGCGTCAGGTCCGTCACCCCAACGCTGCGGCAGTGCTTCAGGAACCACGAGTGAAGCTTCTTGGGCTCAACCGCGGCTAGCGACACCACCCCACTGCTGTCGCTGTCCGTTAGGGCGCCAAGGGCCTCGAGGAAGCTCTCAGGGTCGTCGGTCACCGAACTTTCAGATAACTTCAAGCGCAAAGTTTGGAGCACCGCTTTCCGCTCGCGCCGCTGCAAGGCTCTGTGCCGGTGCGCTGCCGACTTCCCGGGCCCATTCCCTGGCGCAAACGAGAGGAAGCCGAGCAGCCCCCCAAAGGTGATCACTGGACCTTTACAGTGCGGGGAATGCTCCGAGGCCATGGAGGCAATGAGGTCGAGCTCGTAGCGTCGTAACGGCTCGCCCACCCCAAACAAAGTCTGCAAGCGAAGGAGCCTGCCGATGAAGGTGTCCACACTGACGGGCTCAAGCATATCGTCGCTTCCTTCACGAATCGCACTCACGTCCTCTGCAACGCATGCGTAGCGCTGTGCATCAACTGCCGAGCCGCCTCCGACGTCGAGAAGGAAGAAGAACACTTCAAAGAGGTCGCGGCCTCCACCCTCGCCTTCACCACCAGCGCCAATGGCCATGGCTTGAGACTTCGCATGCGAGGTTAACACCGCTACTGCCGCTTCCAGTGGGCAGAAAGTTGACCGTCGTCCCGACCGCCCAGAGATAGCCCGCTGTCGGGCCGCTAGCCGCACCAATCTATTGAGACGCGCATGTGCGCTTCCCCAGGACTATTCACACAGAATCAAAGAGGAAAGGAGGAAAACGGCCACGGACGTTTAGGTCCCCAATAAAGAAATTGAAAAGTGAAATAAAGATATTTCGTGCATGCTTAATTCTACAACCCTTCTACCAATCTAACTAGTGTGGGAAGGTGTACCCTAGGGGCTTGATCAGAGATACTACAGTATGCACATTTTAAAGGCCACGACTATGCAACCATGAGAAAACTCCGGTGCGAGTACCTTATCTACATCACCAGCGCCGCCGACAGCAGCAGCATCCTCGGCCGAAATTGGCGGAGTCTTTGAAGCGATTTTGTGGAGCAACTGTGCCTCTCGATATGGGAGCATGCCTACCGTTCAGCACGATTTGTTTTCTCTTCAACCGTCGAGTTGTAGTGTTGTAAACCCACTTCCTCGACCTCACGACTACGAAGCCACCAACAAAAGTGACAGAATCTGCTAAATTACTTGACGCAATCTTTGGTCGCTTTCGAATGTTCTCTCAACAATACGATAGATGTCGTATAACGAGGGTCCTAGGCGTCTTCCAAGCTTTTTAACCGCCCCAGCACAGCGAGCCAACCTTGTAGTCCGCGTAACGGTTTGTGAATTTTTTCTCTTTGTGTGTGTGTGGAAGAACCAAAAAAGTACCGTATATTTATCGAGCATGAATTCTCAGGGTTCTGAGTTGTTTCTGTTGTTCGGTCCTTGGTTCAGTTGTGGTGTCTTTTTGTAATTCTTCGTTTTCCAATGGTCCATCCGTTGCCGATGCGGTCATCGGAGCAGTCATCGTTACCGTATCGGCATTGAAGAGTAGGCCATAGCCGCAGCCCAGATTATGCTGAATATGCGATACTATATTCGAAATCTTCGCGAGCTTTCATTGACACATTCAGTTTCGAAAGCCTATCTTATTTCAATTGAGCTTCGACTGCCCGGCCGAGTAGTCCAAGCTACCGTCTAAATTCTACGAACCTAAGTTGGATAAACAAATAGCGTAGCCAAGCTAGCCAGTCTCCACGAGGATCGGTGGTCTATCCTACAACATAGCTTCATAGCCTACAACATCATGCCGTTTGGCATCCAGATAGGCGGCCGCCGTAAGCCGAAACGAGCACCCAAAGGGCAGCTAGCTGACCCCAATATTATTCGCTCCGTTGCCCTCGCGCGGTTAACGCACAATGACATTGGCATCTTATGGCATATTTTCAAGCGTTGGGACAAAGAAAAGGAGGGGAAAATTACTATCAATGATCTCTTTGGCGGCATTCTGGGAGAACAGCGTAACATGTTTACTGATTCTGTGCTTGAGCTCCTCGAGATTAAGGAGGAAGAAAAGGCAAGCTACCTCGCTTTATGCCCTCGACCCGCACGCCTAAGTTGCTCCTTTTCCCTAATAAATCTGGCTCCATTTATTATTTTGCCTCAACATCTTCTGCGCAGGTTGACTTCGGGCAGTTCGTCATTTGTATGATGACGTATGCTCTATTCGAAACGGTCGAAATCCTCAAGTTTTGCTTCTTTATGTTCGACAAGGACAAAAATGGATTCATTCACAAGGTGCGAACTCTTCTGTGTATGAGCCTACTGTCGGCTAATTTCACCCTTTCTTTTAAGTTCTTCATCCAATTCTGTCTTACACATTTTCCTCTTTGTTGTCTGGGGTGACCTCGTTTGGTGTATTTGTTGTTATCATGCACCAGGACGAGTTCATTTTGTTCGTGGAGATGATTCATTCCAGCTCCGCTCAAGCAAAGAGTAATATTATCAACACTGTGGAGCACCTCGATGTGGATGGTGATGGGAAATTTACTTGGCAAGAGTAAGTTGCAGTTTAATAACACGAGTGCACAACCATGTTCAAGCATTGGATCGGAGCCCCGATATGAGGAGCAACTTGGATTTAATTAATGCTTGCACTGCATCCGTGTACCTGTTTAT
>Ga0307931_1000900_pt1 | contig 19657 bp, 20 predicted proteins | sample OrgLakmetageno47_FD_201816 | JGI IMG/M metagenome (GOLD analysis project Ga0307931, IMG submission 201816) | Saline water microbial communities from Organic Lake, Antarctica - #47 | ecosystem: Environmental > Aquatic > Non-marine Saline and Alkaline > Saline | place: Antarctica: Organic Lake...
CTCTCCCATCTCCTGTCCCACGTCCCACCTTACTTCTTCCGACGCGACGTGTGCTTACATGCGCACGCACTTTGAAGAGGGAACCCAATAAGTCAAACCAGAAAGATCTAATAGGTAGCCAACAGGATGAAAGACATCAAAAATGAACCTACTCCTAAGCGCCATCGTTCAAACGATCAAACTAGATCAAGCAGGAGTCAACCCGTCGATAGTTTCTCCTCAGGGCCTATGGTGCGCTCAGCTGACCTTTGGGTGACTTGGCAACTGTGCGACTCCGCACTGCCCACAGGCGGCTTTGCACACTCGCAAGGCTTAGAGTCTGCAGTGCACAAAGGTGAAGTTCGGAACGCTACAGACTTGGAGACATTTGCGCGCCGCGCCCTAGCAGCTCTGAGCTTCTCCACAGTGCCATTGGTCATGGCAGCTGCATCAAGCATAGACGAAGCGGACTTGAACTTGGCTGCGTGGGCGCGGCTAGATAGACTGTGCCACGCGCAGCTGAGCAACCACATGAGCCGCAAAGCCTCGGAAGCGTGCGGAAGCGCTCTGTTGCGCACTGCTGCCTCCATCTTCGGCAGTGAAGTTGAAGATGACAACGGCGCAGTCAGGGGTGCTGGCGCTTGCTTGGCAAAAGCACGAGAGCTTGTGCGCGCGAACAACAATCCCGAGTCCGTAAGGCCGCGCGGTCACTTTGCGCCCGTGTTTGGTTTGCTCTGCGGCTGCCTGCAGCTCGAACCAGCGGTGGCAGCCCGCATGTTTTTGTTCGCGAGCGTGCGTGACTTACTGTCGGCAGCGACGCGCCTCAACCTCGTCGGGCCCCTTGAAGCTAGCCGACTGCTTCGCAGGTTGACAGCGGTTGCCGAGGGCGCGCTAGCCGCAAGTAATAGCGCCAGCATAGTGAGCGCTGCGCCTGAACCACCGCCTCAGTCCTTTCCTGCGAGCGCCCTTGACGGCCAAGCTGCTGCTGCTTCAGTGGCGGCAGCCCCGATACCACCTGCTGCGCCTGTTCGTGCGCCCACAGCGGCCAAACATACCTCGAGTACCTCCAGTGCGTCTGCTCTTGCTAGCGACTCTAGACCGGAGGGCAGTTGCACTTCACCTCATGCCCATGTCGACAAGCCAATCGATGTACAGATAGCATGCTGGCAGACAGATCCTGTCCTTGACCTCATACAAGGATGCCACGACCATCTCTATTCACGCCTGTTTGTCACATGAGTTTCGTACTTTCCCTGATTGGCAATCAAGGCTTGAATATACCTGAAGTGCTAACCGCTTACCAAAGCCCAGTGACAAGTGATAAATCATACTTATCATTATCGGTTACAGTCAACAAATCGGTTGGCTAGAACTGTCGCACATTGCTGGTTTTATCAATCCAACACCCAACCAACTGAGCTAAGTGCGCACTTCGCTCAGTTGGGTTGGCGTCTGCTTAATCGCAGTCCAAAACACATGGCACGTTCGAAGCCGACGTCCTAGTCCTAGCCCTATATCATTTGAACGGGTCTCAGAAAAGATTTTTGTACCATTAAACGCTCTACGCAGCGGGCTCTGCGGTGTCTGCGTTGTAGGTGTTAAGTAGAGCGCCATCACACATCACAAAAGTGTAAAAAGAGGGCTGAAGTCAGGAAATAATTGCCACCAGGATATTGAAATAGGCACAGACGCGACTTAAGTGCGATTCAAATTTGTAAATCTATCCGTGAGCCGTTTCCAATTTAGAGGGGACTGGGGGTACTATTCTTCGTGCACTCTACAAACCATCTTGTTTGAGGTTTTTAGCACAGGCCCCAAAGGGCTGGAATTAGAAGGTTTACAGGTAAAAACAAAAAGGATAGCAGCATGAACTTGAAGTGGCGGATATGGTAATTATCAAACGTCTGGTTAGATTAGTTTAGATTAGATTATACTCGCCAAGTATGGCTTCTGGAGCGGAGAAGCATACTGATGTTCGTAGGCCTGTGAGCATTCGCCTTTGCGCAGCCTGTATCATTGCAGCCACGTTACCATACTTATACTTCGTTAGCAAGAAGGAGGACAGGCGATGCTGAAATCGGCTGGGTCCCGACGCCTGCGAAAAACATTGAGACGATGCCCTGTTGGGGCAATAAATAGCCCAGAGAAGTGCCTCCTGGACCTGGGGCGTGACTCACGAACAAGCACTCAGTCCCGCCGACTTGTTTGGAGGAAAGGCGCCTGTTGAAGCCTCAATTGGCCATCTGGACCTGGGGCGTGACTCACGAACAAGCACTCAGTCCCGCCGACTTGTTTGGAGGAAAGGCGCCTGTTGAAGCCTCAATTGGCCATCAGGAGCGAATTTTCTAGCGCATATGCAGCTCAAGTGCATTCTTTTTGTGCCTCTGCCTGCTGTGTACTTGCCTTTCTTTGTTTTTGGGAGAGTATTAACTAGAAAAGGCTAAACTAGTAAACTAGACTAGACTAGACTAGACTAGACTAGACTAGACTAGACTAGACTAGACTACACTGGAGTAGACTCCCAATTGCAAAGAAACCTCAGCAAATAGCAAAAAGCTGCGCATTGATGAATCCTCCAGAATAAGTCTGACTGGGCTGAGTGTCCTTTTGCGTGATTTGATGGTATCATCTTTATTTTCATGAACCCTGTAGGATCGAGCCTCGGAAGGAGGCATAGGCTTCTGGATCTCAGCTTTGCATTGGAATTTGATGGGATTTGTGTTGGTGTGATAGGTGTTATGGGTTGATACTTCCGCCGCAACAGAACTAAAATTGCGCTGCTTTGCTTTTCTTCTCTACCTGTTAGTCTTCTAATTCCGGCCCTTCGGGGCCTGTCTCAAAACTAGGAAGATAACTTCCGGCGTGCACGTAACGCACGCGCGTGCACCTCTACCTGCAGTATTGGCTTCTGTGTCATTTATCCGGATAAACAAATTTTACTGAAGAGAGAATACTTCCATCTCAAAAATATTTTTAATTGCTTTATTCAACTGCTGCTGTTTTAACACGGGACCGAAGGGCCTAAATTTGAAGTTTGCTGTTTTCTGGGGGTCTGTATCGCAAAGTCAACTTTTGAGCAGCTCCTTTTGCCCCTTTCATACCCCAAATACCCAAATTCTCCATTTCCACTGAACCTGAGTACCCTTCTCTGAATGGCCGGGCTAATGCTAGCTGATGGGATTGCTTCAAGCACCCCTCAAGCAAATACCGAGATTTGAGCCCGGCGGGCCCGCGGGGAAGGAAGACAGTAGGGCGGCGTGTTTCTGATACCCAACCCTACGATTAGTCAAGAGAGTTTAAAGGCAAATAAGCACCCGACTTCGAGTTTGTTCCAGGGACTCGTGTTGCGTTTTCTCTGCACTGGCCTTCGCGTTGTGTTGTACTGCAATGCCCGCCGGTCTTGCCGCAGTGACTGACGGGACGGATTTCGGACTCCGTTGGCTTCTCAGTCATTTTTTTTCCCGTTTTCTGAAAGTGAAAAATTACGGTTCCAAACAATCCGTTGGGGCATTATCTTTTGGCTCTGATTTGATAGCTTGTTCGATTTGTAGCTGTTCGTGTGGGCAGTTGCGGCTTGCCGCGCAAGAGGCATTGGCCAATAGTGCGCTTTAAAGATCGAGCATGGCCTTTATAGGCGCTCAAGTACGTGGCACTCGAAAATGCTTCTGCCCCCCCAGCTTGTTTTTCTTTCTGGGGGATATAAACGCCGACCCGCCAAAACGCATTTGCGCAGCTGACGATCTCTTGCGTGCGTATTGACTTGTGATTGCAGGAAAATGACGTCGCATCGCTGGCGTTGTACCTGAAGAAAATTAAGGACACATCTGTAGCTTTGTCCGAAGTTCAGCTTGTAAGTGCTTGCAATTTTTAGAGTTCAGTGTGTAGACCCACCGTTCACTGTGTTCTTCATTTGGGCTTCTCATCTCACATTTTTCGCAACGCTGCGCTCCATTGCAGAATGAAAACTTCGCGCCAGTCCTCGCCCACATAATGAGCTACCGTGGGCAGTGCTATGGCGAAGAGATTCAGATCGTGGCAGGGGCGTTGTTGCAAATTCAGGTGTAGATACGGGTATCTTCAGGGACTCCGGCTTTGCCGTTAGATTTTCCGAGGGAGTGCACCTTTTTTGACCTCGCGTATCTTATGTTTTATTTCTGCGCTACAGGCTTCGCAAGGCCTTCCTTCTCTTCCCTCAACTGTCATGGCTTTCATAAAGATGGCAGCCCTCAATGGCACTTGCGCGCCCTCAGCAAAGGTCCGTTGCGAGGGCAGTATCTTTTTTTTTACTCCAGGAAAGTTTTCTTTGTCCTTCCTGTCACTGATGTTGAAGAGAATTGTACACGGGCGTGCTTTTGGCAAATATTGCATTGTGCTACGGTTACCCAAGCTTACTGTCTTCTTTTCCCCGGAGAATAGATCAAGTCCACTGCCGCCGCCGTCTTAAAAGCCCTTGCCTGCAACGGCCCTTTTGACGATTGGCCGGAGCTCATTCCCACGATCTTGCGCATGGTCGATTCTCAAAGCCGGCATGAGGCGGAGGGCGCTTTCGTAGCGTTAGACGCGCTTTGCGACGTCATGCGGCTCCAGCTGAAAGCGCACGCGAGCCGAAGTCCGCTGGAAGTGTTGGTTTCGAAGCTAGTATCGTGCCTGGATACACCGGGCATGAAGCGGGGGAGATCGCTGGAGTGCATCAAGAAACTCGTTCAATGCCCCGCAGTTTTGCCTCGTAGTGACGCAGTGTTGAATGCTCTCATAGTAAGTTTCTTTTTTTAATCGAATTTTTCTTCTGGCGGGGCTGCAATCTTAAATCCCGGTTTTTCCTTTTTCTAGACCACGAAAGACGACGCATCGAATGAGATTCGAGGTCGCTCGGTCGAGCTCGTGTTGATGCTCATTGATTCAGAGATCGTCGACACGACAGAGAACTTAGGAACTGTTACCGAGTGGATGATTGAAGCTGTTGAAGACGTGGACGAAGCGGTACGAATGCTTTGGTGCCAGATGGATGTTGCGCCAATCCCAATCTAACCATTGAATTGCATTCCTTTTCGACCAGGTTGCCATGCACGCGTGTACGTTTTGGGTCAAAATTTTCACTGATGCGCGCACTGCGAACGGCTCCAGAGTTCCAGCGCACATGCATGAACTGCTCCCGCGTCTCGTTGCGGTCTTGCTGTCTCGGGCCAAAGTTCCGGAAGAATACGCCGTGTTTTCCGAATCGGACGTGCACGACGTCAGTTTTGCCGATTCTGTCGACGAACACCCCGATGCACGTTACCAGCGCTCACAGCTGGCCAGTAGTGATGCCGTAGCCTCCAAATCAAACTTTAGTTGCGATCTTCGTCGAATTGCTGCATCTGCTCTTGATGCGATTGCATCAATGTAAGACCTGACTTTTTAGTTGCTTGCATAGTGTTCCTTTTCAAGTGTTCACGAGCCTATTGTCTCGTGAACAGGAGCGATCCTCTCAGTGTATTACCCGTGGTTTTACCGTTGCTGCAAGAGCGCCTCATGCACAGCGACGTGTTAGTTCGCGAAACTGGCATCCTGGCGATTGGGGCCATCGCGGAATGCCGAGTAGAAATGGGCGAGCACCTCAAACACATCTTCCCGTAAGTGCATGCATCGAAACCAATTCAATTGCGTCCGTCGTGTTTCATTTGCCACTATCATGGTATAGGTACTTGGTGAAGCAATTAGTCGACCCATCAGCTCAAATTCGACGAATCTCTTGCTGGTCACTGTCCCGATACGCGGCATGGGTCTTTAAGGAGGAGAACGGAGTTAGCGAAGAACAGCTGCAAGAGCTTGTGCAGGGCATTATGATGCGTGTGCTCGATCGCCATAAACTAGTTCAAGAAGCTGCTTGTTCCGCACTTACATCCATTCAGGGCCACGCTTCAGCTCGCCTCGTCCCTTACGCGACGTACCTCTTGCGTAATCTCATGTAAGTCTGACTTTCGTCAATTTCTATTTCGAAAATAGTGCTCCTTGTCACTTTTGTTTGACCATGTTGAATGCTATTTCAATACAGGCATGCCTTTAGTTTATACCAAGCAAACAATTTGATGGTGTTGTGCGACACCATCGGAACTTTAGCCGATGCAGTGGGGCCAGTGTTGAGTTCGCCCGAAAGCGCGAATGCTTTGTTTCCACCAATGTGGGCGAAATGGCAGCATTTAAGTAGTGTAGGCTATCCATTGAGCAGAGCTGTGCAGGTTCAGTTGGCGCCCTTGCTCGAGTGCATTACGTCCATCGTTCAAGCTCTCGGAGCTACGTAAGTTTACATTCGTTTTGATTTGCCTACTTCAATTCTTTTAAATTACGTCTGTTTTCTCTTTGGTCAACAGAGCGCAACCATACTCGGCGGCATTTTTTGGCGGTGCATTGGACATTCTACAGAAGTCTTCGCAGACCAAGTCTCTGAGTAGTGCAGAAGCTCGCTTAGTTGTGTGCGCTCTTGATCTTTTAGCAGTCTTGTGTGCCAACAATGGTGGAGAGTTTTGGCAGTTGGCTGTAAACTTTAGCTCAAGCGGTGACTCGTCGATGTTGCACTTGATTGAGGAATGCTCTTCTTGTACCCAAATTCGCCAAAGCACCTGCGTCCTGCTCGGCGCAATTTCGAAGGTAATGCGATGTTTGAAAGATTTTGAACAAGCAGCTTGCGTCATCTTCTTTGTCGGTTTTCAAACAGGAGTGTGGGCAGCATCTCAAAGATAGCACCGTGTTGTTATTTCCTCTTTTGATTCAAAACCTCGAGATGGTACTGCCCTCTGTTTGCTACAACGCGAGCTGGGCGATCGGAGAGTTGGTTATGCATGTAGATCCAGCGCAGCTTCAACCTTTCGTCGAACCCATCATGCAACGCCTTATCTCGCTAGTCAACGACAAGAGCGAAAACCATCATTCCCTGGTGCGTTAAATTTCTCTGAGTGAAAAAAAATGAAGACACCATCATTGACCGTCGTTCTCTCTTTCGTTGATATTTTCCACAGTCCGAGAATGCATGCATCACTATTGGGCGATTAGGCTGCAGTTGCCCTGGGATCGCTGCCCCACTATTGGGCCAGTTCTGCAAGCAGTGGTGCTTGCAAATGCACCGAGTTCAAAATAGCTTTGAGCGCGAAAACACGTCACGAGCTCTGTGCTTGATGTCCACTGCAAATCCGAAGGCGTTGTCTGAAAATTTTCCGTAAGTTGCATAGATCGTTTGCCGTCATCAAACAAATGTAAATGTATCGTGTAAGTCACCTCAATTTGTTACTTTTCTTTCTTTTTAGGTCCTTTTGTAACGTTGCCTCCCTTTGGAGTGCTGGTAAGTCAGAACTCCCAGCGGACGTATATCAGATGTTTCATGGCATTTTGCACTCCTACCTCAAAAATGCGAAGCAGCGCAAGCAGCTTATGCAGTACATGGCTTCAACAAGCTCTGAAAATAGCACCTACCTCAGGACAACGTACAAGCTCATTCCGACGAACTGATTGGATTATTTCAAGTGTTCACCAGTCGTATCAATGAACATATAGCGGTAGCAGTTACGACCATGCTAGTATCCGTCGTGCAGTAGAAATCGCCTCGACACTGGATACGGCTCGTCATCCTCTCCTCAATTTACGACCACTTTATGGAGTGGCCAAAGATTTATAGATTAGACATTTAAGTTTTTGCAGCAAGCAGTCGCAGCATCGACCTCAAGAAATCAGAGAAAAATCACAGCCACTTCGACACTTAGAGCAGCGAAGTGGTGGGGATTCAAGTCCGGTTCCCCTCTTTGTTCACCCACTCGCGCCCATCTCCGGAAATGGCATGCGCTACATCTCTTCTTTTTATTTCACACACTACTCACTTTAAATATTTCCTTTAATTGCAAGTGACTTCCCGAATGGCACATGCCGCATACCCGCATACGCATAAGATATAAGATTCAGAAGCAGCCAAGAAGCAAGAAGCAGCTAGTCTAGTCTAGTCTAGTTAATGCTCTCCCAAAACAAAGAAAGGCAAGTACACGGCAACCACAGAGGCACCTAAAGAACACACTTGCGCTGCACATGCGCTAGCGAATTCGCTCCAGAAGGCCAATTAAGGCCCCAACTCCCAACTGGCGCCTTTCCTCCGAACAAGTCGGCGGGACCATTGAAGATTGAGTTGCGTAGAGCATAGAAGGCCACGAGCCATAAAGCACGTTGTGCTCTAGCTATAGATTAATAATATCCTGCTCTTTTATAATAGTGGTGGGTTTTTAGCAGAAGCTCTGGCTATGGGCTATGGGAGTGACACAAGACACAAGACTCGAAACTTCGCTCTGGCTCTGGGCTCTGGGACTCTCTGGAAACACGGGAACTGGAAGACTCAGTTCTCCGTTAATTTCACACAGGACCCGAAGGATCGGAATAAGGTAGCTAGCAGGGAGAAATATTCAGCAAAGAAGCGCGCACTAGAAGAGTTGAGAACACCACATGAGGGGATAGTCAGAAGACCGCGCGACCGCACATTTGGAAATCTCAACAAGCAAAAAGTAAGGAAGTCTTGTTGCTGAGATCTCGGAAATCTCAGCAAAAAAACTGTTGAGATTTTGGTAATGGTTCTACACCTGGCTTGCAATTCTGCCATAAGCTGCACACAGACTACAGAAGACAGCTCCGTAGTCCGAGAAGAGCATTAGGCATTCGAGCGGGAGACCAATGTGCACCCGAATGGCTCTCACTGGCAGGACTCGCCGCTATATGCTTGCTGCAGCTAGCAGTCTAGTGACAACAACCGCTAGTCTTTCAACTCGTGCGGTAGCCAATGATTTTCCAGCTGACTTTTACTTCAAGCAGCTTGTCGTGGGCCAAGACTTTGCGACGAGTTCATCCAGCGTTCATAGCCTTGCTAGAAATATGAACAACTATGTTTACGTGCTTGGAGATAAGTCGACAGGCGACGCTATAGTTGTTGATGGTGCATGGGATCCAGATGGGATCATGGCACTCGTCGCTAGAGACAACATGACCCTAGTTTCCTTTGTTGCGACACATTTCCATTGGTAAGATACGCTTGTCTAACGCTTTTCATGTGCACTCTGATAGTAATGTCAACATGCCGAAATTGATGATAGCGTGCTTTAGCTTACCCCTGCGTCAGAACTTTTTGAGAACAAATCATGGAAGTCAGTTTGAATTATTTGCTCTTACTGCGAATATTTGAAAATTTTGCATGACATTGCAGGAATCACATTGGCGGTGAGGCATCGATGGGTCGCGGCATCGTAGTGCCTGGTATCAAAGAATGGAGCGCCAAAGGCCTTCCAGTGTATGTGCCTTCTCTTGAACTGGAGCGCGCTGCAACACAAGCAGGCGTGCTCGAGTCGTCCTTGTCGCCATTGGGCGACGGGCAGTGCTTGCGGGTGGGGCGTTTCGGTGTTGAGCTGTTGCACACGCCAGGCCATTCCCCGGGCTCTACTTGCCTCCGTGTCACCGACGGCGTTCCTGCAATCGCAACGGATGACAGTGCTGAGGACAACAACACTTCGGCGAATGCTAGCTCCAGCGAAGGCTCAGCTCCAGTAGACTTGTTGCTTCTCAGTGGCGACACCGTCTTTCCTGGGTCGTGTGGACGGCTGGACCTACCAGGGTCTGACCCAGCGGTTATGTATGATTCGCTTCGTCGCCTTGCAGCGCTGCCTGATAACCTTCCTATCTATCCAGGCCACTCGTATGGTGGGGAATCATCCACAATTGGTCGTGAAAAGGCGACTGGCTTCTTGCGCAACGACATAACCCGCGCTCAATGGATGAACTCGATGGTACGATGATAGATCGAGACGTCAATAGAATTCCTGTTCTAAAGAGAAACCCCGATGAACTTGTTGGATTGATTTATTCGATTGGATTGGGTTGGGTTTAGACATACGTATGTCCCGAATGGCCGGAATTAGAAAGCCAATTGGCAAAAAAACACAGCATAGCTCCTTATACTTATATACATATACAAGGAGAGCAGTTAATACAAGACGTGAAGTTAATAGAAGAAGAAGAAGTGGAGCTACCTGGGCATACATTCCCGATATTTTACCCACCGGCAACGAACGGATCCCACCATCCAACTTGCATAAACTACAACGCCCTTTCATGGCCCCTTTCAGAAGACTTATACTGGCCCTTGGTGACTTGGTGCATAAAATTTTTCCAGCACCACAGTGAGCAACGAGCCACCTGGAACAAAACAGTACTAGCATTGACCCCGATGCAAATGGCCTATATCCACAGCACCATCTCCGTATATGAGACAGGATAATTCAGCGCCGCATATGGACGTAGACTTCACCCAAATTTCCTTCAATGTGAAAATGAATAACACACTCCCTTACTACTTTACGGCCATGGCGGCAGTTATGCTGCAGATCTATTCTGCCATATTGGCACTCTGCTCTCTAATTCTGGGCCCTCTGAGCTCGAGTCGAATTACCTCTACCCATTCTGCCATTCTACTTCCACGAGGCCTTTAAAGTATAGCGATTTTGGTACTGGCAAAGAGGTAAGAGGGATACTGAATTATATGAAAACGATACGGCTATTGCAAGGAGTGTCCCATTCACCTTGAATGCACGATCACACCTTGACGTCAAATCGACACACAAACTTATGGTAAACCTCAAAACATAAATGAATTCCGCATTACTTTTTGGTTACGACCTCTCATCAAATGCGAGCTCCGCTACTTCCATTGTAACGCAGAGCAAAGTAAGCAGCAAGCCGCACCACGACGAAAAGTACAACGAGAAGACCAAGATTGAAACCAATCGTTCCCTATGCGACACAGATCATCACGAGACGTGATGGTGATCAGGGAACTGCGTCATTACCATAATTGAAGAGTAAATTATTCTCTGCCCTACTTGTTTTTTACAAATGAATAATTGCACACCTCAGCTTCGAAGAGATCGATGATGTCCTCGCCTGGCACAGAACCCGATGCGAGGCCATTACACTCCGGAATGATGGCTGAACCGTCGCAAGGCGTTGATGAGTCTTGAAATTCAAAATGAATGAGTGCACTGTACCCATAACTGCGCAGAAACCAAAATGACAGCGACAAAACAAAATAGTACATATGTGAAAAAGATTGCATCATCATAAATGAGGTGGATACATGAGGTGTAAGCATTCAAGAAATAGTCAAAATATCTTCTGCTCTTACTTAAATGGACTGAGGTATCTGATCCAACTGAAGAAAACTGGAATGTTTTGCACAAAATAGCCGCCCGTTAGAAACAGGGCCAGTGACGCTATAGTCATCGCAGTAATTGCGGATTCAAAGTCAGGTACCTGTGCCGAAATGTAACATCGTCGTAAACACAGGATAAATTGACAGTGGCGGAGTGGAATAAAATGAAGCAAATAATCCTGCAACATGCTTGATTCTTAGTTAGTCCCGATATAATTTGAACTCCAATCTCAAATACAAAATGAAAAAGCCTTTTCAGCCAAGTTTCGCTTATGACTTAAACGGGAACCTACCGTGGCACCAATGAGAAGACCGACGGATTCGCCGACGAACATGGCGAAGAGAATCGTGGCGATGAACCCGAAAAAAGCCCAAGCTCCTGGCCGTAGCGATGCCATCCAGTAAACCTTTGGGATTTCGATAAGACGTAAATTCAAGGTAACTCAAAACACATTTAGGGAAGACCACTACAACGCACGCAAGATTAGAACGGTGGAGGTAGACAAGAGGAATTATCATTTTTGCAAGATATGCGTGGTACACATGAAAAAGGTGACAAGTTTTTTTTTTCGAGTACGCACGATGATGGAGTAGAGGCAAGGCAAAAGAAGGCGGCACGGCAGTTCGGAGCAAGTCTTCGCAAGGAAGTAAGCAGAAAGCTGGTAGCTGCCGGAGCTCCTTTCCCTGTCAACTATTGCTTTCTCTGTTGGGAACGCTAGGACGGAATTGAACATGGCATCAAACACCTGATAGGGATGACATCATAATTTTGAAATGTCAATTCATTGTGTTTATACGACGTGAAATAAAAGTCATAGCTGCATACGATTAGATTCATACAGGTATATGACATTCAATACCCAGTAAGTCATGGAAAAAAACAACAGGCCGGAGCGGTCGTTCACGTATTCTTCTGTGTGGTCCATTTGAAACCAGCACAGTCCAACGACCAAACTCAGGAGGATCGACTTCACGAAGTTGATTGGTGTGAAAAGCTTTGACCGGCCGTTCTTTAAACTGCGGTGCATCAACACTGTAAATTGCGTCCACCACGATGGCTCGTACCTTCATCAATGTTAGGTGTTTATCATGTTGACACCCATGGAATGAGTGGGCATAAAGCAATAGAAGACGAAGAACAAGTGAACTTAGAAATCAATTGAATTCTTCGTGACCAATATGATTATATCAAACCTTCTTGCTGTTATGCTCAACCGTCATAGACTTACTTTCGCACAGTGCGGTCATCGCCTGCTGCCTTGTGGGGCGAAGAGGGACCATCCTGCTGGGCAGCCTCTTGCGCTGCTTCCACTCTTTTTGCTTCCTTTTCTCGGTCCCAAGCTGTCATCATCCGGCCCCGCGTGTCCGTTGTATTATCAGCCTTTGTGCTTGTGGTGGCACCAGTGGTGGCAGCATTAGCGCCGGGAGCAGAACGGTCGTTACTTTCACTTCTTTCTGCGTTGTCGGAGTTCCGACCGGTTGCTTGCCAGTCACTGGATTGTTCTTCTGTGCCATCAGCTCGAAGATCCTTTTCTTCTTCCTGTTCTTGTCCTCCTTCCGTAGGAGCTCCTGGTGTCGTTGAAGCTTTGGCCAAATCATCCACCACTAGCAAATCCATTACATGATCAGCCGCTGCAAGATATGTGCGGTAATGGAAAGAACCAAAACAAGATGGTGTAAAGATCAAATTCATCAAGCACTAGCAAATTGCACGTGCATAAATTGAGAAGAAATCAAAGCTACCGTGCTGATGGAGATGAGAAATATGACAGAGAAAAGAAATAGAGAAAATTTAGCTCGCGAAAAGGTGGACGTTTCTCTATGATGTCAACACGAAAATCTAAAGGAGAGAGACCGAGGTATCCGCCAAGACTCTCCTACGCGTATATGTATATCTATTTGTACCGTTGTAGCCAGTTGGGCATGGCATTCCTAGGAAGTCCAAGTAAGGCAAACACGCAGTCGGCGCGCCTGCATACACCACATGCCCGAGTGCGAGGAGTAGAAGCGAGTCAAATCTGGCACGACGTACACGCGCACCATAAAAGAGAACGAGACCAAAGGAAGGATTTAAAGCCGGAGTACATAAAGAGTAAGAGCAAGTGAAGAAGGACAAACAAAGAAAAGTATAAGTAACGCTCTGAGAGAGAGGAAGAGGGATGATACGAATCATCAATCGCGCATCAGGGGTGGTAAAACGATAAATTGGTGAGGACTAATAAACGAAGGGTAGACTGAAAAGGAATGAAGAATGAGTGTGGGTGTACGCACGAAGCAAACACCGACGAGCTGGGCTGGTGGATGGAAGTTATCACGGTGCGGCCTTCCTGGTGGGCCAAATGCTTGAGGGTGTCCACTAGTGCCATGGCCTACTCATGCACACAATCGTATCATGCGTTCACCAAAAATTGACGGGTGAATTCAAGAGCCAATGCGCACATGCAAGAACGCTTACATGGACAGGAAAAGGAAAAGAACTGTACTGGTGATTTATCATTCTATTCATTCACTGTTTAAGAAGAGGCCATCGAGCTGTTCTCTACTAATTTTACGGACCGAAGTGGAGTCAAGGCCAGACGTTGGCTCGTCTAGGATCAAAATACGCGGGTTCGTGAGAAGCTCGGTGCCAATGTTCGTGCGCTTCCGCTCACCACCCGAAACCAGCATGATGGGGGTGTCCACGCAGCGGTGCAGATGCAGCCGTGTCACCACTGCGTCTACTTCCGCAATTTTACGGCTCTTGGACCACGAGCGAGGCAGCCGCAACAGTGCTGTGTACGTGAGCTGGTCTCTTATGGTCACTGCATTACAAATTGAACGAACGAAAGATCACGTAAAATGGATTATCAGACCAAGACGAGTTACAATTAACGATGACCATTAGCAAAAACTAAACTCTCTTGAGAGCACGCTGTCAACGACAAAACGAAAGAATGCTTGCATAATGTGAACAAAATTAACCAAATGTCCACACATTATGCACAAATCATTCCTGCTCGTCAGCACATTCAAAACATTCCGTGAACAACGTGGATGCCAGAGAGTGAAGAGAAGCTTTTCTTACAATGCCCAAAGAAGAGATCGGCTTGTTTTACGTAAGCAATGCTTCGCTTCAAGTCCTTGGTTGGGGGTGAGCCATCCACCGTAAGATGGCCTGACTGGAAAGGCCCACGGCCAGCCAAGCAGTCGAGCAAAGTGGTCTTGCCTGACCCCGAAGGACCCTGATTCATTTTGTATTATGTAGCAGAAAATGACGTGGAGGGGCAAATTGACATTGTCATGCACATTTGCAAGTGTGAAAGGAACGACACAAGGCCTCAAAACCGAATGGTGCACTCATGCATATATATACAAGTTCCTTTGGTTACATGTTCTTATCGTGATACCAATATTTACATTAAAAACCTAAACGTGTTCATCCTCACCATCACGGCAGTGAGCTCTCCGCTTTTTGCTTGCCCGCTCACATTCGAGAGCAACTCCTTTTCAACCCCCGCATCAGGGGTTGAGCTGCGCATGAAGCCACCCTGAGCTTGCGTTACTTTGATCACCTTGGTCAGCCGAGAAAAGAGCATATCATAACCGCCAGTGGTAATAGAGGCTTTCGACGATGGAGTTTGTGTATCACTTCCACCGATTCCATTTGTTGCGGTCCTTGCGGAGGGGCCCTCATGATTAGACGGAGAGCGCTGCATAGTTTATCTGACAACTAGAAGAAGTAGTAGTGAACCTATGACGTTTTTGTAAATGAAGCACCGAGTCAGGATTTCCTTTCCTGCGTCATTTGATTCCACAATCGTGGTTATGTGACAAAATCAGACCATTCCGTCAAACATCTTACAATTTTCGACAAGCTGTGACTCTCTCGATCAATCCCGAACCCTGCACGCTCCAAAGTGTCCATGCACCATCAGAGTATTGCACTAAAAGTGATAAATTACTCGTTGTCATTGGAGAAAGCCATATTTATGGAGGATGGAGGGTAATAAGCATTGCTTATTATGAGAAGTGCGACTTCATCTGAAACCAGGTTAATGATCACTCTATGACGGAAATCACTATTGAAGCGAACTCCGAGGTCTTTATAGTATGCCCTCAAAGCACAACAATTCCAGGCCTGAAAGAATGAGTAAAATCAGGACTCAGCAACAGAAAGATATGGACGAACACTGCGCAGATGCGCAGATTGATCTTGATACAAGTACGGGGAAAGTTTGCCGGATTTCATCATCATAACAACATAACCCACAAATGGACGTCTACAACATTCGCGCCCATTCTACTCGAATGCAGTACTTGCACAGTAAGGGAGGTTCGCAATGCCCATAAAATGGAAAACAGAGACAAGCGCATTGTTCACAATTTACTTTTTAGGAAAGATTCGGTTTTTTATACCTAGACATGTGCGTTAAAGGCCCTTTCGTGAATCATGTGTGCTAACCAGACGCCAATTAAGCTAGGTCTCCCCGAAGTTCCCATTCCCATTCCCATGCAATCCCCATCCCAATTAAGAGCAATAGCAGTAGCCTCCGGCAGGATACAGGATACGAGATGGCAGTGCCGTGTGCGACTCCGCATTTAGCGTTTATTTGCCCTCTCTATTCATCTCGGCTCGGATTTTCTTATCAATTGGGCTTTGGTTTTAATTTTTCGTGCTATTAAGGAAACCACTCTTGATTTCAGATAACCCCTTCTCGCTTATCGGCCTTAAGCGAACGAAATGATGAGCTCGAAAAAAGGGCGAATAATTTCTGGGATAAAGATCGCAGATGAATTCGCGCAATATGAAGAAATAAGCGCCAACAGAAATATACCTGGTGTCTCTCACTTTACTTCTTATACCTCTTGTTCTCAAAATTGACTCTAAAACATGTCTCCCTGGTGCTCGGACTCTTCTGCGCTGGCCCGCATGTAAAAGCGCAAATTGCCGCCGTAATCTGCCACCACAATCACCGAATTGGCCAATTGCTCCAAATCTGTGTAAAGCATGTGCACCTCGGATGCTGCTGCGGCAAGGCTCACCGTAGCGAAGGGCGCAAACACCGCTGCCGTAGCGATGGCGGGCGTCGAGGGGGCACCTCGGCCGTGGCCGCCGCTGCCACTACTGCGCCCCGCAGACTGAGAGCCCGAGAGCCGCCGCGAACTAGATCCCCCTCCACTGGCTTCGGTGCCGCTGCGAGGTTGACTGCCTCCTCCGCCGCCGCCAATCCCATCACCGCTGCTTTCGCTCCCACCGCCTGACCGCCCACTGGAGCTGTCGCGCCGGCCGCTGTCGCCGCTGTTGCCGCTGCCTCCACTGCTGCCACTCCCACTGCCACCACTGCCGCTGCTGCTGCCCTTGGTAGCGTGCGTCGCGCGAAAGGACTCGTGCATGAGGTTGCGGTCTTGTTTGAGCCCCCCAAAGCGGCCCCGCCACCCTTGCCCCAGCCGCCCGGCCCCCCGGACCGCCATGCCGTGCTCCCCTACGCCGTCCAGCGCGTCGGCGCGCAGGTTGGAAGTGTTCCAAATGTGCACGTAACCGTTTTCGCTGCCGCACACCACGTACTTGCCGTCGGCGCTGAACGAAGCCCGCACTTGCATGTTTTCGTTCACCAGCCCTTTGAACTTGCAGAGCTGCGAGAAGGTCTCCATCTGAAACAACCGCACCCTGGAGTCGTTGGTGGACACCAGGAGCTGCTGCGGCAAACTGCCCGGCGCGTTCAAGGAAGGTTTCGACATGGGCAAAGCAGAAGAGTGCGCCCCACCGCTGGTGATTGCTTCGGCTTCCCGGGCTTTCTCGTAGGTGCCTCGCGTTTGCTGGTGCCGCAGCGCCGCCGCGGGGAGCCAGGCAAGGCCAGTGACTTTGCGCCCGTGCTGAAACTTGCCGCGCCGGTTCCGGGCTTCCACCTTGTCAGAAGAGAAGGAATTGAAATGCAATGCGATACTGAGTAGGCGCACTTTTGACTCTTCTATTGACAATTTGATTTGTCAAGCAAATGTAAAACAAACATGAACGTTCCTTTAAAAAAAAAAGAAAAAAGATCGCTTCACACGATATGATGCATAGGAGCAGAATTCAGCCTCGTTCCTCGCACCTGCGTGTAGTAGCGCAGCTGCACGTGCGCTGCCGCGGCCAACGGAGGCAAATGGCCAAACCCACCCGCGCCACCGCCACCACCTGCTAAGCTGCTATTCGCACCGCCACTAGCACTGCTGCTCCCGCCAGGACCGCCACCAGCAGACGCCGGCATGCCTCGACCGCTGCCCCCGCCCCCGCCGCTGCTGTTGCCGTGTTGCTGGCCCGGGGCCACGCCAGCGTCAAAACCGCCGCCCGCATCGAAGCTCCCGCTGCTGCTGCTGCCGACGCCGCCGCCACCGGCGAGGGTGCTCACGTGCTGCACTTCTAAGCCCTGGCTGTCGGTGTGCCAGAAAAACACCTGTGGTGGGCGAATGAAGGAACGGCGTGCGTTATTTCTTTCCCAACAATCAAAGGGAAAACGGAAGATGATGAGAAGAAGTGACTTCAAAGAAAGGACTGCAGCACCCACACCGCAAAAGAGCTTAAATTTGATGACCTTAAAACGCACACAAGCACGAACGTAATATCCCAGTAGACGCACACACACCCACGCGCTTACTTGTCCGTTGAAGAGGCCCGCCAAGGCCTGGTTCCCGGTGGGGGAAAAGCACACCGAGGTGATCATTTCGGGGGTAGTGGCCCAGGCAGCCACGTGGGACTCGGGAATGGACCAGACGCGGAGGCGCTTGTCGAAGCAGCCGGACAAGAAGAGCAAGTCGTTCTTGGGGTGGAAGTCCACGGAGGTCACGAAGTCGGCGTGGGGGAAGCAGTGCAGGCACTCGTTGGTCGACACGTGCCACAGCCGCACCTGCACATTCATAATATTGATGTTCGAAATTGTTTGGGGAGGAAATTGGAAATTACAAAAAAAAACAAGCATGAGAATGAGAACAGGACTATAGAACCATAAGAATGAAAAATCGATCATGAGATTATGAGCATCCCACTATTTCCATATGAATAGAGTCAACAGTAGAGTGCGAGGGCGGAAGAAGAGAACAAGGGCACGTGCGTTAGTGTAAACCGTTGCTTTTTTTCCTCCTTCGTCGGTTCTTGTCTTTTGTCTTTTCGTATCTTCTTTTATCATCTTCTCTCTCACACCCGTACCGTGCGGTCAATCGACGCCGAGAGCAAAAAGTCGTTAGCGTTCCAGGACAGGTCCACAATGTCCATGGTGTGCTCGCGCCAGGTGCGGAACGGGGTGGCCACGTGTAGGCCCGGCTCGTAAGCGCCTCGGTCCATGGCGGCCGACTGCTGCTTGCTGCTGCTCATCCCCATGGCGGCAGCGTGCGCGGCTTGGGCGCCGTCAGGCCGCACTGCGTAGTCTTCAGTCACCTTTTCAATCATAAACGCACGTTTGCGCACCACAACACCACAACCCAAAGAAAAAGAATTGTTGATTTCAAGGTAAATTATTCACTCTCTTTGAATTTCGCTTTACTCTCTTTCCTTGTGATGTCCACGCGCGCTCTCTCTCTCTCAACCTCTTCCTTGTGTTCGCTTACGAACCACTTCCACTCACAATGGGGCAGTTCCATCGCCGCGACGAGTTCCTCGCGCCAAAGCCCGGCACCACGTTCTCGTTCACGCTCCGGCTCGTGCTGCTGCCTGGGCTCCCGCTTTCCCCGTCGCTCTGGTTGCCAGACAGCGGGCTGCTCCCGTTGCTGTTAGCGCTGGTGTGGCCGTCGCGGCGCCACGCAGGCGGTATTTCGTCCGGCGACTCAATCTACACGCAGAGAAGAAGGACGAGACGAGAAAAGAAGGACAATATCTTAGCCATTGTATCACAAACAGGCTCTCCGTAGCTATACATTCGAGCATCAGCAAAGAACTATGACTTGAGGTAGAGCGTTATCATCGCATGGCGACGCGCGGACGCACGCACCAACACATGCACCGCAAGCGCTCTCGCCGCTTTTCTTTTTTTTATTTTCCTCTTCCTTCTATTGTGATGATGTTATGCCTCAACTCTTACCACTTTCCAGACGTTGACCACAGCGTCTTGGCCCGCCGAAGCGAGGTACATGCCGCTAGGGGACCAGGCCAGGCACCAAATCGGCCCCTCGTGCGCCGCCAAGCCCTGGACCATGTACAAGCTGGACCATTCGGAAAAGTCCTTGCCGCTCACTTTCACCTTCATATTGTAATTTTTACGAGCAAAAAGGTAAATTATGCCTCCTCTTTTTTTACTCATATTTTTTTCTGATCAAAAAGTACACGCTTCAAGGAAAGCCATCCTCGTATTCCGAGATCTTCAACTTTTTTTCGACCCCCCCCCCCCCCTCTCTCTCTCTCTCTCTCTCTCTCTCTCTCTCTCCCCCCAGAGACGAGAGAAAGACAGCTGATACCAACCTTCACGTGGTCGCCCGTTTGTTCATGGCCCGGCGGCACATGCTGCATCGGCAAACCACACC
>Ga0307931_1000902_pt1 | contig 19646 bp, 17 predicted proteins | sample OrgLakmetageno47_FD_201816 | JGI IMG/M metagenome (GOLD analysis project Ga0307931, IMG submission 201816) | Saline water microbial communities from Organic Lake, Antarctica - #47 | ecosystem: Environmental > Aquatic > Non-marine Saline and Alkaline > Saline | place: Antarctica: Organic Lake...
TTTTACAAATCGAAAAAAAACATGTTCGTAACACCTGTTTTTTTACATGGGTTCTGTAAAAAAAAGGTAGACTACGGCACTATAGAACGGCACTTGCAGGCTTGTTAATCACTTCTCAAGAGGGCTATCGGGGCCGAATGGCCTTATTGATTCCCTGGCGGCCGGGGGTGTTTAAAACACCTGTTTTTTTTCCAAATCGTCCCAAACATTGTTTTTTGTCTGGTTTGAAAAAATGTTTGTGCCAGCATCCAAACTTCTTAGCTCTCTACTTACGACTTACGACAGTGAAGCTTGCAAGGTGTCAGTACATACTTAGCTCAATCTTATCTATTAAAAGCTTCGCCCCGTTCATTCATCATAGTGACCATTTCTTATGCCTATTAGTTCTATCTATTTTCAAGTGCCGTCGACACGGTTTATACAAATTATGGGCTTTTAGGTATTGAAGTTACGAGCTAGAAGTTGGATACGCATCCGCTATTTTCTGGAGTAACAACAAGGACTAGAATTTCAAATAGCCGCTAGGATATACTCGTTTATACCCTATAATATCGTGACGTCCATTGTACCGTACTAAATGAAGATGCTGCGACGTAGCACCGTTTACCTTTCCGATGACGCTGCTGTCCAGCGTCGGACTCAATACGCACGGCTCAAGGCAGCGTGCCGCACAATTGTAGAGGACATTGTTGAGCGCGTTGTGGACGATGTCGCTGCAGCTCAGTATCACCAGTCACAGGAACTCGAGGCAGATCTAGCCGGGGCGGGGCTCTTGGGCGAACTCCCGCTTTCATTTGGAGGAAAATCGCGACCAGCCGAGGTTCCCATGCCTCGCCGCAGGCGGCAGCCCAAGAAAAAGAAGAAGCGTGCGACGAGCGATAAAGGTTTGGCGAGCGCAGTGAAAGATCCTAGAGAAGGTGAAGCTAGCTTGGGATGCTTGACTAATGACGAAGATGAGGCTGATGCTAGAATAGCCGCATACGCTGAAGATGTTTACGCTGAAGTCAGCGCAGATACTTCGCACACAGGCCTCGAGTGCACCTGCTTTTGGTCTGGGGATAATGGCTGGTACCCAGCCGTTGTAAAAGCCCACTCAATTGGCGCTGACGCATGCACAGTGTGTTTCGGTGGGTCCGATATTGGAGTAGACGTGCCTATCGCCTGGCTTCGGGTGAAAGTTGAGCGTTCTCTGGATATTTGTTCAGGCAATGGGCCTCAGCAGGAGCAGGAGCAAGAGCACCATCATGAACTTTCATCGGCGGTGAGCGAGACCGAGATCGCTGAAGACCAGACTAGTGCGACAGCTCTTGAAGGCATTCCTCGGTTAGACGAAGTCGCAGGTGCGTGTGAGCAGCAGGCCGACGCTGGTGAGGCCCACATGGAGGCCCACTCTGATCCAGCAACCCAGCCAAACGACGCGAGTCCCGATACCTTGGGTGCACCGAAGCCGAAACGCCGGGGCCCTAGGGTGCGCGCGAATTGGAGTGGGCCTGATGCCAGAAACCCGCACCCCAATGTGCCTGACAAGTACTGGGCCCAGCGGTTTCGGCTCTTCAGTTTGTTTGATTGTGGCCTGCAGCTGGACGCTGAGTCATGGTTCTCAGCAACCCCTGAAGTGATTGCCTGCCACACCGCCGAGCGCTGCCGCTGCGACGTCCTGCTCGACCCGTTTTGCGGGATTGGCGGGAACGTCCTGCAGTTTGCTCAAACTTGTCACCGCGTCATAGCCATTGACCTCGACCCGAACAAAATTGCCATGGCGCGCCACAATGCGCACCTCTATGGCGTGCTCGACCGCATCGAGTTTGTTGTGGGCGACGCCATAAGTGTCATGGCGAGCTTGAGGCCGGGCAGCGTGGACGTGGTGTACTTGTCGCCTCCATGGGGAGGGCCGGATTACCTGGACGCACCCGAGTTTGACTTAGAAACCATGATTCAGCTCAACGGCGGCCGCCTGGATGGGAAAGCTCTTTTCACTGCTGCGCGCCGTTTGACTCCACATGTAGCTTATTTTCTGCCCCGTACCACACCTCCTGAAGCCTTAGCAGCGCTAGAGATAGACGCATCAGCCTTTGTTGAGGTTGAGGATCATGTACTGAATGATAAGCTCAAAACACGCATTGGTTACTATGGTGATCTCGTTCAGAAGACTCTCTTTTAAGTCGAGGTGACTTCCCGGAGAGCAGCCCGGCTCTATTCAGTTGTACCAACGCGGACCAAATGACCTCAAATATTGGATCGAGGTACGAGATGCCTGCTCTACCTGGTTAGGCCGGGCCCAAATCAAGCTACGAGTTGCCTCGTGCATTTTGTACCCTTTTGCTTATTTTCAGCATTTCGCTACAGAATCCAGCTGAATGGCACTTTGAAGGAACGAAGCCATTTAATTTGCCAGCTCTTGGAACCCAGGGTTTAAGAATAATTTTTCTGTTTTCTGAGTTCGAACAAACAAAAATATTTTTGAGCTCTCTGCGGTTTTGACTAATGGTTTTAAACTTCTATTCGCAATTGCCAATTTTCGACACAACCCCTGAGGGGCTGGAATCAGAAGACCAACAGGCAGAGATAAAAAGCAAATGGACATAAAATGAGGAGCTAATCAAGCACACATGCCCGAGTTGCCATGGAATGGAAATGAAGTGTTTTTTTAAAAAAATGAAAGAAAAAAATATATTTTCCTTGCTGAATTATGGGCTATTTCACCACGCAGTCCCGAATTTATACTAGCGGCCATAATTAGAGAAAACCTTATTTCTTAACGCTTTACGTCATGGGGGCACGTCACCGAGCTACTTGTAACTACAGATAGCAACATAGGCACGGCTGTCGTCAAACTCTCAAGCACAGTAAATTTTCACATTTAATCTAGGGTTTTATAAGCATCAAGGTAGAAGATCCTCGTCTAGCACCATGTTAGTTACTCCATTGTTGATGGGAAATATTTGACCACTCTCAGGGCACTCTAGTTTACCCTCAAGAACGTGAACGTCCATGAGCACATGGTGCAGCGCATCTATGAAAGCTGGGTCTTGCAGTAACGTAAGGTCCAGCGTTTCGGGCAAAGCATCGATGCCCACTTCACGGGCAGCAATGGTTAGCGCAGGCCAGTGTAAATTAGGTGCGAGCTGTGCAATAAATTCGCGATTGCAGGGCGACTCGCACACTTCAACGTGCTCAGCGTGGATTTTTAGAGGAAAGCCAGTGATAACGTCTTTGCGAGTGCAGCGTAGCGAGTTGTGCGACAGAAGCCGCATCGAAGTAGTAGTAAATTTTAGTTTAGCAGGTCACAAGTGGTACAGAGCGTTTAAGATAGTGACTTCTCTGCTCGTTACACGACTGTCATAAGGAGGTTCTAAGAATTAGTCTCCTGAGTTAGTCTGCTACAGCAGCCTACTCTATAGGGTACAGCAATCTTCAGCGAAATCGGCGAAAACGCGAGCCAGATGCCAGAGAGGCCAGAGAGAAGAGAGAGGTACAGTGTACACTAATAATGTCTACAGGGTCTAACTTTTCATTAAATCGGTAGAATATATTTTTTTAGCTTTTTGCTGCACGTGGCTCTTTTTATCATATCACAGCTCCGAGCAACAACAGGCTGTCCATTTTGCCACGAGTGTCGTCCAAGTCTTGCCCGTCCGCGTTTAGTCCTCATATCCCAGCTAAACCATGCCGCGCAACTCTGGCTTTAAGGTTAACTTTCTAGGTTGTACCCCTAGGGATTTGTCGCAGCTTTTTACGATGGCTCGCAACTCGCTCACTGCCGTATGCTCTCGCTTCACAGATGCTGGATTTTTATCGGAAGACTCACGAAGACTTGGTCAAGCAAACTACCCAAGGAGCCATCCTATCTATCTGCGCCGGGTAAGAACTGGACTATTTCTAGGATGTGAGTGCAGCTTTTCAATCTTTCAACTAGTACTTAAGACTCAAGGCCTTTGCCTTCTTTACTTGCTGGGTATCACGAAGGTTATAGCTTTTAGACTCTTCTACAATAGAGCACAATTATGCTTTATTGTCCTTTCAAGCATTCGTTAAGCTTTCAAAGCTGTTAAACTTTTCTTGAACCAATGGTCTGCATGATCTCGCCCTGTGGTATAGGTTGTTCATGCTAATTTTATTTGTGGTGGAGCTGGCTGCGTTCATGAGCACGACCATTGATACCTCGGTCATCTTAGACACCAATGCGGACACAGAGCTACGAATTAATTTTAACATTACCCTGATGGACCTCTCGTGCGAATTTGCCACGATTGACGTCTACGATGTGTTGGGAACGAATACGCAGGTGAGTTTCAGCCTTTTCAATTTCTCTTGTGCCGTATACACACACACTCGCGCTCTTAAAGTCGTGTGTGGCACCCAAAATTGCCGGCAAAAATACGCCCCTTGTAAACACACGATCCTTGCGGCTGGAAATGAGCCATTGACTGTATTCCCCATTTCTGTGTGTCCTATGAGCAGAACATGTCCAAAAACGTCGAGAAGTGGCAGATGGACGAAAACGGCGTGCGGCGAATCTTCGACGGGCGCAACCGCGAGCAGAAGGACATAAGCCACGACACGCACCACCCCGACATTGACACCCTGCATGAAAATGGCGTGCACGCTGTGGTGCTCAGCGAAGATACGTTTGAGCCGTTTCTGAAGGAACACCAATTTTCGTTTGTCAATTTCTACGCGCCGTGGTGCATCTGGTGCCAGCGCCTAGAGCCGACCTGGGAAGCATTTGCGGAAGAGCTCGAACGCAACGAGCACACTGCGGATGAGGTGCAAGTTGACGTGGGGAAGGTTGACTGCGTGGCAAACCGCAACTTGTGCTCGACTCAGCGCATCATGGCGTTCCCAACGCTGCGCCTGTTCAAAGACGGGGCCGTGTTTGCGCCGGACTACAAGCAAGACCGCACGGTGGTGGGCCTTATGCAATACGCCAAGTCAAAGCTGGAGCTGGAAGCGAAAATGAAGGACTGGCACCCGCTGAGGAAAGAGCGCGTGGAAGCGCAGAACAAGCAGCACCCGGGGTGCATGCTTGCGGGGCACTTGCTGGTGAACCGGGTACCCGGGAACTTCCACCTCGAGGCCCGGTCGAACCAGCACAACTTGAACGCGGCCATGACCAACTTGAGCCACATCGTGAACCATTTGAGCTTCGGGCAACCGCTCAAGTCGGACCAGCTGAAGAAAATGAAGAAGTTCCCGGAATTTGCGGAAAATATTAGCCCGCTCGATTTGAACGTGTACGTTAACAAAGACTACCACCAGTCGTACCACCACTTCAGCAAGGTCGTCTCCACGCATTACGAAGTGGACTCCATGTTCAGCCGCAAGAACGTGGTGCTCGGGTACCAAATGCTCAGCCAATCGCAAGTGATGGGCTACGCCGAAGCAGACGTGCCAGAAGCCAAGTTCAGCTACGACCTGTCGCCCATGGCGGTGGTGGTGACCAACAAAGGCCGCAGGTGGTACGACTTCATCACGTCGCTTTGCGCCATCATCGGCGGCACCTTCACGGTCGTGGGCTTGATTGACACCCTTTTGCACAAAATGAAGGGCACCAAGGGCCTTTAAGGAATGTGGGAGGCGAGCTAAGTGATTCGAAATCGCACCTGGGGTGTGTTCAAAGGCAATAGCGGCAATGCCGCTCGAAATTTCCTTGGAATGTTACTGTGGCGTGGCTGCCTTCGTACCTTACATTTTGCGGTGGATGAAGCCGCACTGAGCACACATATCCGTGGGAGAGCACGAATTCTAGGGGAAGCATCCAATTCAGATGTGATGTGCGATATCTAGCGCGTTGCCTTTCCCAATTCCAATGCAATTAGCTTAAGATCTAGATCTAGGATTAAGATGGAGATGTCCGTTTTAGCTTTTAGATATTATTTTTTTAAAAGGATTTGTGTCGTGGATAATGGTGCGTAATTTTTTTGACTCGGAGCTCGGAGATTAGGTCCACGGCAAAGGTGAAATGATAGCGGATATTCTTATTTATATTTATATCATATCATGAAATTTTATGTATGATCCATGAGACATAAGAATATGCCACAATGGAAAAACGGATTCCTTCACATCTACTATCCACCAAAATTCAGCCGGCGGAATGGATATGCTAGTTGGCCATTGCGACTTTCTCTGCGTTTAAAATACCAATTTTGAATACCACGTACGTGACTAAAGTCATTACGTTGGAGTGGAACTGGTAAAGTGGTGGCAGCTCACAAGTCACGTGACACGTGACCTGGAATGGTATCCCTGCTGAATTCGTGGTGTGCAGCGAAAGAACTGTTGCACCCAACACTTCCAACGCCAAGTCTTATGGGTCTATGATCGCGCTTCACGGTTCTGAACGGGGATATGACGAGCCTGCGGTAGGAAAATAAACCCCGTGGGCGTCTCGCCAGCCCATAGGGATGCTCGCTGCTTTGGGCTCAGCCGAGGTGTGGGCTTCAATGTGCAAGTGGGGGGAAGGGCAAAAGCCCACATCTCCTGACAAGCAAAGCACTTGGCCTGCTTCCACGCGATCGCCCACTTTAACTCTGGCGCTCCCAGCTGAAATGTGCACGTACTCCACTACGATCACGTTCAGGCCGGGCGGCGGCGGCGGGAGTTCATCTGGTGGTGGGTCGTCGATTTGAAAACCGAACTTGAAACCAGTTGAAGATGGGGGAGGGGCCGGCGGCGAAGAAGAAGAAGGAGGAGGATGAGGAGGAAGGGGAAGACCAGGAGGAGGGCTCAGGGCGATATCAGCTGCTTGTTTGGAGTTTTTTTGTTCCTGTTCATCGGGTACGTCCTCCCATTCGTCACCGCCGCTTTCGCCTAGCTCGAGGCCTCCTAGCTCCCCAAATAAACTATCGACACCCGGCGGTACGTAACCGCCTTTTGCAAAGAAGTCTGGTAAGCCGTCTACCTCTTCACTGACACCAGTTGAGCCAGGGCCTTCGTTACTACTACTACTACTTGGGTGGCCTTTCTCAGCGCTGTCGCTCTCTGTATGGGTCGTGCTATGTGTCGCCGTTGAGTCTGGAGGTTGAGCAGGTGTCTGGTTCGCGTCGAGATGAAGAGTAATGCTGTTCCAGGCAAACAAGTGCTTGACGTGGCAACCTCCTACGGTGCAGCCTTGCCGCACTTCAGCGACCACGCCACGGCCCACCGCCACCACGGGCGTGCCGACGGGGCAAGCAAAGTCGAGAGCATGCCAGGTCGACGCGTGCGAAAAGTGGGTGAGGCCTCCGCCGCACCCTTGCGAGCATAAAAAAGGCCCACCTTGCAGCGGGAAAGTGTCCCAGACGCAAGCGGATGTCATATCGTTTGGCGATGAGTGAGGTTCCCAATCCAGAATATCGCTTGTGAGCTTCACGCTTTCGCTCGGTGCATCTCCTAACTCAAGCGTGCAGACATCCAACATGGTGGTTGGGGGCATTAACAACGCAAAGGCTACACACGGTGTCTCAGTGCCCGACTCGTCGCGCGAACTTCCCATTTCAAGCACCTGGCCGCGATATCCTACGACTGGATGCTCGATTGTAACGTGGAAGACTCGAGGGGAAGCTGTTGCGTTAATGACTGTGAGCAGGTTGTCTTCCGGGTCGATGGATAAATCAGGCACATGATCGCTAGCACCTAAGCCGAAGTCTGATCGTTTGAACCTCTCAGGCTTGCCTAGTAGCCATTTAGACTCCCGGCTACCATGCCAGCAGTAGCAACCAGGGGCGGCCGTCGATACAAGACTTGACGGTTGAATGGCATTGAAACTTGGCGGAACTTCCGGCGATTTATTCGACTTCGACGGCTTTTTGCGGCCTTTCGTCTTCTTGGGCATTAGATTGTTCGATAGCTCAAAGCGTTAGAGTATTAGACGTTCAGTTGGAGGTAGTTCTTAGCTAAGCTTACACTTCACTATCTTCTGCCTGCCTGAGAAGGGGCTATCCTAGTAGCTAAAATAAACAACTAAAATTTCGGTCTAGCAAGGGGCTAGAACTCTAAAGAAGTTAATCTGCAAGAACTTAGAAGTGGCGTGAAGAGCTAAGATTGGTTTTGGTGCTTCTTCAAAGAATGTAAAAGCGTAAGAAGTAATTTGCTTCGAAGCCTAGTTTGTGCAGTGTTGTCCGCGTGATAGTGGCACTGAGTACCGAGTCGAACGAAGCAACACCAGATCTGTAAGTTCAAGCCCTTAAGACGAGTACATTCTCTTGCTTTTAGCAAGAACGCTCAATTCGTTGCTTAGATTTATAACCTTATTGGCTTAGAAGAGTGCTACCAATCGCTAGCAGGCAGTCTAGTTGCAGTCAGTCTAACTTAGCTGCCATGGCAATTGGCAGATAGCAGATAGATGGCAGTGTAAAAAGAGCATACATAGCAGAGAGAGTGGCAGCGAGGAGGAGATAAGGAGATACAGGGTATGGGGAAGATCCTACATAGCTGAATAGCTGTACGTAATTTGAGCGCAAAGAAAGAGAAAGGCACAGGAAGGAACTTTCTGTACATTATTACAAAATGGGCCTTCGGAGTTGATAGAACATAGAATTGATATACAAACTGCCAGCTGCTAGCCTGGCATAAGCCCTCTGGCACTACTTCTGCTATTTCTCTTGCACTTCTACTCAATTTACTAAACAGAAGAATAGTTCGTTTGCGAATTCCATCTGTAACACTATTTAGGCACCAAAATCAACAAACCAAAAGGCTAGCTTTAATTCTAATGGCCGACTTTGCCTCACCTCGCGCGCGCCTTTTAGAGCTAGACAAGAAACGGGCTGGGCTGGAGGCAGAAATGCAAGCTCTCGTGGATGATTTGAACTCTCCTGGCATTAATGGGGAACCTCCCGCTGGTATCACTTCACAGATGGACGTTGACGCTGAGGGCTACCCTCGCGGAGACATTGACTTGTATGCCGTACGAGACAAGCGGCACCGCTTGAATGTGCTAAGAAACGATCTGAAGGCCTTAATGACGACTCTAGAAGCGACTTTGCACGAGGTGCATAGCGTGGCTGTATCCGCCGACAATGCTACTGCGCCGAGTATCCCAGCGCCAGTGGTCCAAGCGGTGAGCACCGAACCCTTTGCCACCATTCAAGAATTGCTTCCAGATTCACCGGCAGCGCTCGGAGGTCTCCACGAGGGGGACTTGGTACTCAGCTTTGCAGACGTGCACGCAGGGAACCATCGCCAGTTGAGTGCTCTGGCCGAAGTGACACGAGACAGTGTTGGCCGCGCCATTCAATTGCGGGTGCAACGAGAAGTTGGGGGCAAACCTTTGTCTCTCGAGATAACACCGAAGCCCTGGGCGGGTCGCGGTGTGCTCGGGTGTAAGTTTGTGCCTATATGAGACCTGGTTCCTAGAGACCCCTTTGTATTGCATCTCGTTGCACATGCGACAAAGCTCTTCCCTCTTAGTAACCATCCCATCTTAAAGGCTCGGTGTGCTTAGCTCGAAGTCAAGCGCGATATCGATATCTCAGTACCGCAATGCGTAGTGGCAAATGGATATGAGTCCATTTGAAAGAGCACTGAGTTAGGCACCGGGTTTTCCAGAATTTCTATTCTAGTAGCTTAAGCGGAACGCACCAGCAATTTGATATCAACTATAACTATAACTATAATTGATAATTGCAATATAGCAAATAGCAATAGCAATAGCGATAGGAATATAGCAGCACAGCGCCACAGCGACGGTGGTTAAATTCTGGCTATATACACACATATATGTAATGGGCTCCTTGGGAATTATCCGAATTGGCAACTGGCCGTTTCGCACTTCGCCTTCTACTGAAATGGAATCAGAAAATATACTCTTAAGATCAACAGGAAAGTGCGCGCACAACAAAAACCTGAAACTCGTGTATGATGTATGGCTAAGGCCGGATCCACGGGCCTAAGCGCGCTCTTGAGTGATCCTCCTCTCTGTCTCCCTTCTACTTCGTTTGTGCTTCCTTGGCAGCAGATGCTTTCCGGAGCTCGGTCGACGATATGTCCATGCGAAACTCATCAGCTGTCAGCCCAATGAACATTTCCCGCACGGACGAAGGCAGGTCTAAGGGCGCAAGGCAGTCCTCCAAGGTCAAAAACTTCCCACCTTCCTCGCGACCGCCAACCACGAAAATACACCCCAAATGTTTGATTTCCGACAAAGCTGCAACCATTTCGTTGGCGCTGTGGTCGTAGTACTTCGTGTCGAGGAGCCGCTTCGCGGTGTCTGCACCAATCACGAAGGCGCAGCCAGGGAAGAGCCTGGCTTTCTCGAGGAACCGCGGCGCCTTGGTGACCACAACGGACGCGCCCGCTGCTGCGAACTGCTGAACCCTTGAGGTCACAGTGTCCTGCGCAAGGGGCGGCTTGTCTACATTCATTGCCGCCAATTCAAACACGAGGGGCACCGTGCACGGCTTGTCGCGTGACAGCGTTTCTTGCGCGAGTTTCGCTAAGGCTAAGTGACCGTCGTGCAGTGGGTTGAAGGAACCGGGGTATACCACAGTCCGCACAGGCGGCTTATAGTCTGCAAATGCCACCATCGTCCCATCGGAGCTTTTGCCAGGTGCAAATAGTACATTGGAAATGGAAGCTTCGGATGATTTCTGTGCACCACTTGCGGACGACAAAAGCCCTGCCAACACGGCACTCTTAGGGGTGTACGCAGTTTGGACGTTCTCGTATTCTCCACTGCTGCTGGCGTCGCTGTTCGACCAAGAGCTAGGCTTGTCAAGGCTAGAGCCTAGACCATCATCCCACTCTTTTCCACTAGCATGGCCGCTCGCCTCGAGCAGAGCGCGCAACATCAGCCGGCTCACGAGCGCATCTTCGCCAACACGATCACGGCCTTTCACGAAGGTAACATTGTACGAGAATACCCCTTCCTCTGTAGCAGAACACACACTAGCGCGGTGATTACCATTCTTGGGAGCTTTGGACACGATGGCTGCTGTGGAGGCTAAACCCACAAAGCGGTGGCCCACGAGGCACGAGGGCTCTCCGTTGTGTTGCTCCAACCAGAGCGCCTTGGACCTAGCCAGGGCACGCTCAGCCATGGCTGCCGCCGTCTCAGGGCTCACGAAATGGCTCGGCTCGTACCCTAGATAACCAGCCAGTGCAGAATGCACGTATGGGACTTGAATGTCAAGAATGCATGCCGAAGCCCCCGGTGTGCCGATGAGCCAACCTGGCAATGCACCTCCGGCGCCCGTCGTCACCACAGCCACCTTGTGTGGATGCACGCACGGCAAGCGTATATGACAAGCAAATAAGGAGAACATCACTTCAACTACGATCATCTGAGTATTTTTTCACTCGAGCTAACAATAGAAGCTACCCTATGCTAATATCATAGGGACCTCAGGCTACTTGCATACCTTGACTGAATCTGACTGTTCATAGAGACTGGCAATCTTTTCGGCAAGGTCTTGAGGGATGGCAGCGCCCACTCGAGCAGCCATTAAGCGAGTCGGAGGCGCGAGCCCAGTACGGGCTAAAAATCCGGTTGTACTCTGAATCAGCCCAGCTAGCATGTACCAAGGGCGCATCAAAAGGTGGCTGTCATTCCTGTCATTTCTTCTTTTTGTGTGGATGATAAAAAAATGCCAAACTTCGGTGTGGAATGGCAGGACCCGTATATTTCGAAATACGGTACTCTTCGTTGATTGGCTGATTCGCTATCATTGAGATTTAGGATTTAGGCCCGTTGTCTCGTTGTATTTAGCGGTGCTTGGCTGGGTAGGCGCAATCGGTAGGAATGGCGCAGGACCAGGAAGTGGTAAAGATTCTGGTTGTAGGCGACGCGGGAACTGGCAAGACTTCTATCATCAAGAGGTAAGTGGTGTACGTAGGCGCTAAGTAGCGAGAAAATGTACCAGGCTGTAGACAAACTCCTCACCATGACGCAATCCTTCCTTAGGTACGTAAACAACTTCTTCAGCGAGGACCACAAAGCTACTGTCGGAGTTGACTTCGCCGTGAAGCATGTTAATGTCAATGGCACTGAGGTTCGGATGCAATTATGGGACATTGCTGGTCAGGAGCGCTTTGGAGCTAGTGCGTCGAAAGTCTACTACAAAGAGGCTCTGGGAGCCATTTTAGTATACGACATTTCTAGGCCTCAAACCTTTGACACGGTGTCGAAATGGAAAATGGAAATTGATAGCATGGTGAGATTGCCAGATGGCGAAGGGTGCATTCCCGTGGTTCTGGTGGGCAACAAGTGTGACGTGGAGATGGGTGATGGACAAGTCGACCAGTCACACCTTAACAGATTCTGCCAAGAGCATGGGTTCGTGGCATGGTTTGACACATCAGCGTATTCGGGCGAAGGCATTGAAGAGTGCATGCGATGTCTGGTGGAAAAAATCCTTACTTACCCGGACGTCTTCTCAAGGAAGCGTGAAAAGCACGCTACTTTCAAACCAGAACTGCACAATAATTTCAAAGGAGGCTGCTGCTGATACCTCGCGTGCGTGAATTTAAGACACGTCAAGTGCATTGGTACAGCCCCGTCGCCATGCCGTATTCATCTAGATTTATTTTCGGAATTGAGTCGGCTTTGAATTCGGTTTTCCTTCCTGTATTCCACATCCACATTCCTACCTTCTACTGCGCCAATGAAAGCGGAAGCTTCAAGCTCCGTGTTCCATGATATAGTTATAGTCTGATATGGCCACTGGTGTGCTAGTAAACAATATGTTTTTAGACGGGAGTTGGGGTCATAGATCACGCTTTCTGTTTGGGATTTCCTGTAATTGCGATATCTGGATCTGGATCTGGAATGGCGCAATATTTCTGAAATTGACGTATTTTTTGCCGTATCTAGTTTGTTTGGGTGGCATTTTTATTACTGCCCCCTCAAAATGGCTAATTCGAGTAGCTTATAACAAACAACCATTCCTGCTAAGGAATGCTAGCATAGTTCTTGGCATTTGCACAAAAGAATCTTACTCTTATCTCAAGCTGCCGCGTTGGTATTGCGGTTTGCCTTTAAAAAGGCAGGGCATAGCTACGTGTTGAATAGATATCGCCATGGCGCCGCGGTCTGTGCGCAGGCCGTCAAAGCCGGTCTCGTACCTGAAAGGCTTGATGATTTCATTCTTCGGAATAGTGCTTCTTCTTGGGGCGAGCAATGTGGGACTTTTCGTAAACAGGCGGACTACTGAGCCAGTCGTCGAGAGTAGCCCTATTCCAGTTGCCGTAGCACCTCTGAACCAAACAGCTGTAACGTCAGAGTTACCAAATTTGCCCATGCCACCTGAACCAGTTCCAGTTCCACTGCAAGAATTGCATTTTCAAGCTCCACAAAAACCTGACGCATCGCTGCCGCTAAAAGTGAGTGCAAGAGCTAGTAGGCGCCAATCAGAGCCTTCGCACATGCCTGACGAGTCGACACGAGCAGAGCCAATCAGAAAGCACAAGTTTGCACGAGTAGAAGAAGCAACAGCCGCCGCTAGCGCTCCAGTCTCACATAGGCAACAATCTCAAACGAGCGAAGAGGCGTCTGCTGCTTCCTCTGACTATGATGTCGCGTGGTGCTTGCAAGCTAAAAAGCGCTACAATGTGAAGCCAGGCTCATCTTGGGGCAGGTACTAGATTATCTAGACACGTTAGATCATGCTCGACACTTCCTAGAGTCTTTTGCTATAATTGGTGCACTTTGTCCGGTGACTCGTGACTGTTGCTCGCACATTGCACCAACATTTCCCCCTTCCTTGGTGTGTGTGTCCGTGCAGCTTGCGAGGGCAGTCTCGGGTCGAATGGGGTGCTCGCGGCTGTGACGTCGTGATCGCAACGGGGCGGCCTTTCTCGTGCGATGACACCTGGGGCGAAAAGTACCTGGACACTTGGCGCGATTCTGAGAGAGTCGTCTGCAAGCCTCCGCCGTCCTCAGCATCATTGTCAACAAGCAGCATACCTACCGACGGCTCGACATCCTCAGGGGGGAGCAAAGTTACTTGCCGCGGTCATTCGGCCACCGGCTCGAGTGCATGTGTCTTCGAAAATGTGGTCCTCGATTTTTCCAAAGCGCCAGTGAGTGGCAACAGCCGGTCCTTTCGCCCGGGTTTCTTGCAGGCGTCGTGCCCACGATCTGTGAGTGTCCCGCTCCCTCCTGGCGCCCAGCTCGGCAATGACCCTCTGCAAGAGTGCGACGTGGTCGAAGAAACGCCGTCGTTTTTCATGTCCCACGATCTCATCTTGAACCTGGGGCACACTATTTCAGATTTCTGGTACAATATCTGCACACACGCAAAAATCTCTCAGGAGTAATGCGAATTGGCTCTCTCAGCCCTTTTTTTGTCTCTCGTGTTGTTTTCATTCTTTCCTGTATGAAATCCCAGCATACTTGCCTGCGTGCTCATCACTATTTAGAGACGCCCTGTGCTTGCTCTCTTGATGTGCATGTGTACCGCAGGATCGTGTTTACGACCATGCGAGGTCTCGGGCTGGACTTTCACCAGTTTCGGTTGGTGAACATGGATGCGATCCGGGGCAACGGGCCAGCTGGGCGGGGCTCCAAAATAGGGCTCGCTGGACACCCTGACCACTTGTCTCCTTTCTTTCAACAGTACGAGAAATGGTTTGGAAAAGGTGTGAGCTTCGCCTAGGATTCCTGTTCATTCGTTTTTTCCTGCCTTTAAAAATCATTAGAATATGTGTAACTGTTAGCTTACTTTTTGTTTTCTAACCTATTTTTGCGTGTGTTCACGGAAGGCTTAATGAAATCCACCGACTACCAGGGCAAAAGGGTGTGTTTCAAGAAAGTGGTATTTCAAGCTAAGCCAGGGCCAGCTCACATTTGGACTTCTTTAGAAGCGGGCAAGAACCAAACGGCTGAGAAATGCTCTCGAACCAACCGATACTCGTGGCTGCTTCACGAATACAATAAATTTAACGTGGGGAAATGGGGGCTTGCCTCTTCAACTTCAAGGCAGGCACCTCGCCTTGCGCCGGCCTCCTCCTCTGTGGTAAAGGCGCCAACAGCAAGAGGTGCGGCCCTAAAGGCAGCAGCAAAGAATCCAACTATCACGCTAATTACACGGAAAGGCAGCAACATGCGTGTCTTTGCCAATGAAAAAGAAGTCGTGCAAGCTTTGCAAGGTATCCCGGGCGCAGGCGAGTTGCGAGTCGTTGACTTTGCCAGCATTCCCTTCCAAGAACAAGTAGCAGTGGCGCACAACACAAGGTAACACACGCATTTTTTTAACGTTTAATCCTCCACTCTCAAAAGCCTTCCACTGTCAATGTTTCCAAAAGTTGCGCTTGCGAGGCATCTTTCTTCCTTATCTTACCTTGTCGCTGCTCCCTTTCTTCCTCAGCCTTCTGGTCGGTATGCACGGCGCAGCGTTGTTCCACCTCCTCTCTATGGATGTCGGCGCCTCTGCGTGCTGTGGCGTGGTAGAGCTTTACCATAAGCGCTGGTCTCAAAGCGAGGCGGTGCCTACGGTCTCTAATATGGCACGCTTTTTAGACATGGAGTACGAGGTCGTGCGGAGTGTTGAGCCAGAGTCAGTGGCTGAAATTCGAAGGCGCGGAAAAGGAACTTTTGTAGACACCGAAAACCTTAGAAGAGCAGCCGAAAAGGCGATAGGCCGCTTGGTACAGCGCCAATAGATACCATTTTCATTTGTGGCTTAGACCGAGCCATAGCCTTAGCTAGTCCATTTGCTATATTTTTAGTGCCTTGTACTCAAAATAAACAACCTTCACCAGTTACGAAGGAAAAAAGTATCTACGATATACACCTCGACTGAACACTTCGACTTCGTTTATGGTGATGCGCGATGGAGTTTGAAGTAGACATTACGCCATGCAGTGCTCATGGCGCCTCAGACTGCGAACTACTCGGTGCATTTGACTTTGAACTCTGCGATCTTACATAAATTTGGAAGTCCCATGGAATTGGATTAGGCATATTAATTCCCCAACTTTCCTCGGAAAGATAGAAAGAAAGGCGAATGCGCCAAGCGCACAAAGAACTAAATCTTGAAGCAGGGTGCCTATGACATCGCCTATGGCTTCCCATTGAAGTACTTCTTGCAGCCAGTCCAGCAGGCCTGGTACTCGCGGTCTAAGTGAGGCGCCTCGAGGGCGTGCTTGGTCAGCTTCAGGACGGCGTTGGTCTCAAACATGAAGGCGAGCCCACCGTCAAACTTCACAGGCCCCAAGTCCGCATTGCTTGCTTTCTCGAAGGTCGTAGCATCGGGCCCATGCGGGGTAGTGCACGAGTGAAGGGACGCGCCCCCTGGCAAAAAGCCGCCTGCCTTGGCGTCATAGGAACCATACACCATACCCATAAACTCCGTCATGCAGTTGCGGTGGTACCATGGCGGTCGAAAGGTGCCTTCCGCCACCATCCAGCGCGGCGGAAAGATCACAAAATCAGCCGTGGCAGTACCCGGCTCAGCCGACGGTGCTGTGAGCACGGTGTAGATGCTCGGGTCGGGGTGGTCAAAAGTGACCGTGTTCATGCAACAGAAGCGCCGGAGGTCGTACTTGTAGGGCGCGTAATTGCCATGCCACGCGACCACATCGAATGGCGAATGGTCCAAGGAGGCTTGAAAGAGCCGGCCGCCGAATTTGTTGAGCAGCGTGAAGGCGCAGTCGCGGTCTTCGAAAGCTGCTTTTGGGTAAACGAAGTCGCGAGGGTTGGCGAGGCCGTTGGCGCCAATTGGGCCGAGGTTCGGAAGCTCGTAGTGACCCCGGTAGAGCTCGAGCACGTAGCCCCTGTTGGAAGACTCGCTCACTGCTATGGAAAACCGCACGCCGCGAGGTACCACGCAAATTTCACAAGGCTCTACGACTAGCACGCCCATCTCGGTGGTGACTGTGAGCACCCCAGTTTGGGGCACGATCAAAAAGTCGCCATCAGCGTTGTTCATGGCTGTGTCCTCCATAGATGCATTGCAGTTGTACATGTGAATAGCAAGCCCTTCCTTAAGGGTAGGGTCACCAGCGCCCGCCATGGTAGCTAGACCCTGCATGAAGTCTACGCTTTCGACGCCACTCCCGGTTTTCTCCAGTGGAGGCTCTGGCTTCCAGCGGAACTGATTAGGATCAACGGTCTTGTCCGACCATTCGCTACATATCCGATCGAGGCCTTCGGCAACTTCAAATTTGGTGTGCACCACTGACGGCCGAATACGGTAAAGCCACGTGCGTTGGTTTTTATCTCGGGGAGCAGTGAAGGCAGTGCCTGAGAGCTGCTCCGCGTAGAGGCCATAAGGACACTTTTGAGGGTTATTCATGCCCACAGGCAAGGCACCCTGAAGCATAAGAAAATAGATAATATTCGGACATACACATGAGATAATATAACTGCAATGTGATATACTAAGAAGCATTTATGCACCTCCGCAGTCATTTCTTGAAGACAAAAGAACGAAGTCCATGGTGACACTGATTGCCGACATATCTTTCTAGATACATTCGAAACACTACCTGCAGAGCCTCAGTGGCAAATTCGTTCCCGAAGCCACTGAGGAGGCTATTGGCTCCGTCGTCATCAGAAGCCACGCGTGCACGCTTTGAACTCATCCTTCGTTTTGGTTCGTGAGGTCTATTATGGCCCAGCTTTAAGTTCTGCTTGCTTGCTGCATGCCAACAATCCAAGAAGATTTGATGAAACGTGATGGCGGGAAGAAAAGTCCGGCGGAGATCGCGAAAACAGGGGGAAGAGCTCGACGGCTTGATTGCTTTCTTCCATTTCGTCTCATCAGAAGATAGTTTGCTTGTTTCCTGCGGTGCTAAAGCCTCAGTTTGCTCACCTAGTCCAACAGCGGCACAATGTTGGCGGTAAAGAGAGTGCGATCTGTCGGCTTTAGACCATTTTCTAGCGCTGCAAATGCGGAGTGGCTAAAACGCGCTCAAAAGGAACTCAAGGGCAAAGATCCTGCGCCCATCGTGACACCTGAAGGAATACCTTTGAAGCCTTTGTATACATCTGAGGATTCGGAGGGACTCGAGCGATCGCCGCCAGGCGTGTACCCTTTCGGTATGTGGAAAGAGCTTGTCCCCGTATCGACTTGTTCCTTTGATATTTTTGCTGATCAAGAAATGTTTTGTACTTCATGCCACGCTCTCTTACATCGCTGCTTCACTTACCAATGCAATCACCTAACATAGTAACTCGCACAATATTTTGCCAGGCCGAGGTCCATATGCTACCATGTACACGGCGAGGCCATGGACGGTGCGCCAGTACGCAGGCTTCAGCACGGCCGAAGACAGCAATGCTTTCTACAAGAAAAATTTGGCAGCTGGGCAGCAAGGTCTGAGCGTGGCGTTCGACTTGGCCACGCACCGCGGCTACGACAGCGACCACCCTCGGGTCACGGGAGACGTTGGCATGGCAGGTGTGCCCGTCGACACCGTCGAAGACATGAAGATCCTCTTTCAAGACATTCCTCTCGAGAAAGTTAGCGTCTCCATGACAATGAACGGCGCAGTGCTGCCGGTGCTCGCCATGTACATCATTGCGGCCGAAGAGCAAGGCGTGCCGGTGGAAAAGCTTTCAGGCACCATTCAAAACGACATTCTGAAGGTGTGCACTATTCTACTTGTAACACTCCAGCATTGGCAAGCATTTGCTTTCTTCCTTTTTGCTTCATCTCAACTCAAAGTTTTCAACACCGCTTTCTTCTTCTTTTTCTTTTTGTTTCTAATGCGCTGCAACCACAGGAGTTCATGGTGAGGAATACCTACATTTACCCACCCTCGCCAAGCATGCGAATCATTCAGGACATCTTTGCGTTCACGTCGCAAAACATGCCCAAGTACAACAGCATCAGCATCAGCGGCTATCACATGCAAGAAGCAGGCGCAGACGCGAAGCTTGAGCTGGCCTTCACCATCTCCGACGGCATCGAGTACGTGCGCAGCGCCATGGCGGCCGGGCTCAAGGTCGACGACGTCGCGCCTCGGCTCTCGTTCTTCTTCGGCATTGGCATGAATTTTTACATGGAAATTGCCAAGCTGCGCGCGGCTCGCCTGCTGTGGGCGAAGCTGATGAAGGAAAAGTTTGAAGCCAAAAACGAGAAGTCGCTGCTGCTCCGCACCCACTGTCAGGTATAAGAAGGAAAAGGGAATGGGTGTGTAAGTGGCGTAGGAAAACATATGCGAACTCTACTTTTTGAGCACTACTGTTGCACCAGTAGAATAGATCTTACATTTGTTGTATGATAAAGGCGGTGGAAGAGAGTTATGTGTGTTATGAATTTTTGGCTAGAGATCGATGTTTATTATTGATGTTGCAAACGCGCCCTCTTCTGCGTGCGTGTGCCATCACCAGACATCAGGCTATTCGCTCACGGCGCAGGACCCTTACAACAACGTGGTTCGCACAACCATCGAGGCAATGGCAGCAGTGATGGGAGGCACGCAGTCTCTGCACACCAACGCCTTCGACGAAGCTCTGGGTTTGCCCACCGAAACGAGCGCGCGCATCGCGAGAAACACCCAGCTCATCTTGCAGGAAGAAACGGCGATCACGCAAGTCGCGGACCCGTGGGGCGGCTCGTACATGATGGAAAAACTGACCCAAGATTTGGTCGATGGCGCGCTCGAGGTGAGTCCTATATATGTGGTAGAAGAGAGTGGCCGCATGACGTTTGGGGGGATGAAGGCGCTCATATGCTGAGAGAACGACTCTAAAAGGTCTAGGAGATTGAGGCCTTGCA